>Ga0315549_1000029_pt1 | contig 145249 bp, 128 predicted proteins | sample SalMarSW160200MG_FD_203101 | JGI IMG/M metagenome (GOLD analysis project Ga0315549, IMG submission 203101) | Salt marsh sediment microbial communities from the Plum Island Ecosystem LTER, Massachusetts, United States - Salt Marsh Sediment SW1601-200 ... | reverse complement strand
GGGTGAAAAGGAGCGAGCCATCGGCTCCGGAAAAGACGTAAGCTCGCCCCTGTTTGCCGTTGCCGCCCGCGTTCTCGTATGGTGCCCCCACGGCGATGTCTGCCTTCCCATCGTCGTTCACGTCACCAACCGCCAGCGACCAGCCGAAGTAGGCCTTCGCCTGCGGATTGGGGGTGTCCAGGGTGAAAAGGAGCGAGCCATCGGCTCCGGAAAAGACGTAAGCGCGCCCCTGGCTGCCGTTGCCGTCCGCGTCCTCGTATGGCGCCCCCACGGCGATGTCTGCGTTCCCATCGCCGTTCACGTCACCTACGGCCAGCGACCGGCCGAAATTGCCGTAGGCCTGCGGGTTGGGGGTGCTCAGGGGAGGCGCGGTAGGGGGTGGTGTAGGGGCGGAGGGTTGCACTTGGCAGAAGTCCAAGGCGTCCCTGATCTGGATGAGGCCATGACCGTACTCGGTGTCATAGCCCGGTGCTCCCCTGTCCAATGCGGTGTCTCTGAGGCAGTCCCCCACCTGCTGGGGCGTAAGGGTGGGGTTAGCGTCAAGCAGGAGGGCTGCGGCGCCGGCCACGTGTGGTGAGGCCATAGACGTGCCCTGGAAGAAGCAGTAGACAAAGCTCGTAAGGTCAACGGGAGGCCACATGCCATTGCAGGTATCTTCGAACGTTTGCTGGAACACACCGTCAGGGTAGCCATCGCTGTTCTCATCGGCCGTGCGGTCTCCGCCAGGAGCCACCACGTCCAAGCAGTGCCCGTCCTGGCCACATCCGTAACTCGAGTACCGCGCACGGCTTCGGTTGTAATCGGTCGCCCCCACGGCGATGACCCCAGGGTAGCATGCCGGGCAATACAGCGAGGGACTGTTGGCGTTGCCGGCTGAGGCAACAACCACCACGCCGTTGCTCAGCGCATGGTTCACCGCGTTCTCGACGATCGAGAAGTGCCCGCCTCCCAGGCTGAGGTTGATGACGTCGGCCCCGTGGTCCACAGCCCACGTGATGCCGTTGGCTACGTCCACAGCCGTGCCGCCGCCTGCATTGTTCATAACCTTGATTGGCATGATGGTGGCGGCATAGGCTACGCCTGCCACGCCCAAGCTGTTGTTGGTAGTCTGAGCGATGGTCCCGGCCACGTGCGTACCGTGGCCATTGTCATCGTTGGGGTGGGCGTCGCTGTTCACAAAGTCGTACCCAGTCGTGAAGGATGTACCGGCCAGGTCAGGCGCCTGGACGAAGTCAGCGTAGTTCTCGTACGCGACGCCCGTGTCGATGACGGCCACCGCCACCCCAGACCCGTTGGCGACATCCCAGGCCCGTTCCATCTGGACCTGCGGCATGTGCCACTGGCGGGAGTAGAAGGTGTCGTTCGGCACGAAGGTTGTCCACATAACGCCGTTTCGCTCCGCCAGCTCAACCGTGGGGTTCGCCTCCAGCTGGGCGCGGAACTTCTCCTCCTGGCCTACCGGCACGCGAACGAGGGCATAGCCTGGCACGAGAAGGTGGCGCAGCATAACCGCCCCTTCGGTTGCTACAGTCGCTGTTCCATATGCCTTCGAGACGCTGGGCTTGAACTTGACGATCAGTTCTCCCGGGACAGACTCCTCGTTGGCGCGCGGAGGCGGCGCTTCCCTCACGCCGATGGCTTCCTGTGCCTGTGACCACGGGGGGTTCTCCAAGACGTTATGCGTTGCTCCCGGCGGGGGACTATCAGCCTGCGCTGAGAAGCAGGAGACGAGCATCAATACCAGAAAGAGCGGAAGAAGCCTCGGCAGTCTCATCAGCGTTCTCCTCTTCGGAAGTCGTTAAACGACGATCTGATCCACTGGCTGTCGGACAAACCCAAGCCACATAGCCTCACGGCGGGACATCCCTTTCCGCTTGCCAGCCCACGCCACCCTGGTCTAAAATAGAACATGGCAATGGGTGTGGTAGCACGCCCCTCGTTGCCTGGCCCCGGCGGTGTCGGCCGTTCGGGGCCCTTGTTGGACTTCTGCCCTATAGCCTACCTCCTAAGGCAAGCGCGTTCACAAGACAAAACTTCCCCCTGGGGCAAACCGCCATGCTCGGGATGCCGCCTGCTGCCTAGCTATCCGGACCATTAGCTAGAACTCTCGCCAGGCCGGCTAAGGAAGAGACTTATGCAGATAGGCCACAGTTATTCTACATTCTCTCGTCATTGGGTCAAGCGGTTTCGGCCGCTTGTTTGCACAAAATCATCGCCCGGAACGCTCCGTCGCAGTGGGAAGCGGCTCCGGCATGCCTCTCTACCGGCTACAGAGGGGCACATCTCCCTCAGGTGCCCGATAGCCTCGGTCAGGGCAGGAGTACAAGCCCCTTTCCGTCACGGGACCTCGAGGCTCAGGCATAGACATACCTCTGGTTGGCGGAGAACTGGACGGTCACGACGCCCCGATCCTACTCGCAGGCGCGAGGGCTGGCAAGAGAAGAAGCTAGGGTCACCCCATGGCCACCGCAAACCTCACGATGGCATTGGACAGCGGCCAGGACGGCCAGGACCTCGATGGGGAGGCAGCCTCGCGCGAACGTTGGCTAGGCTCCTCTACGGGTTCGTGCACTGGATCTGGAGGTGCCCCTTGTACAGCAGGACGTCCATCACGTTTACGCACTCGTCGGCGTTGAGGTCGAAGCGCTGGACGTAGCCGGGGTCGGGCAGACAGATCTGGAGGTGACCCTTGTACTGCAACACATCCATGACGTTAGACCAGGTGTCGACGTTGTTGTCGAACGGCCAAGCGTCATGGATGCCGATCACGTCGGGGCAGTCGTCGTCGGGGTCAGTGGGCAGGTACAGCTCGATGTGGTCGGTGAAACCATCGCTGTCGGGGTCGTCGCAGTGGTCGCCGATGCCATTGGGCTGGCGGTCTTCCTGGCCGGGGTTGGCCGTGGTCGGGCAGTTGTCGAACGGGTCGACGGCCCCATCACCATCGCTGTCCGCGGGGCAAGGCACATCGACCGCCAGCACGCCATGGGTGGGCACGAAGTCTGCGTCCCAGATCTCGCAACCGTAGTCGACGCACAACTCACCGCTGGGCGGCACGTCGCGGCCGAGGACGAGAGTGGCGGGGTCCAGGGTGAGGGCGTAGATGCCGGGCGCTGCCGCGGGCAGAACCTTGAAGGTGTAGCGGCCGAGGACGCCGTGGGTGAAGGGCGGGTTGTACTCCGCGTAGCCCGTGTCGGTTAGGGTAGTGGCGTGAGGGGACACGGTGTCGGTGGGGGGGATGGTCTCACCCATGTCCAGCAGGCTGCTGCCCGGCTGAGCAAGTAGGTTTACGGTGCCACTGTCGTGGATTTGGGCGATAATCTTGACCGCCGTATCGGGGAAGTTGATGTCGTAGCCAGCGCCCAGGATGCTTTCGCCGCTGGGCAGGTCCTCTAGGAAGACGTCGACGTCGAATTCGTCCTCGCTGGCGGCGTGCACCTCCACGCAGTAGTCGATGGTGCCCAGCGAACAGTCGCTGCCCACCGTGCAGTGTCCCACCAACCCCGGATCAGTGCAGTCGTCGGGGCAACTGTTGCCGCTGATGTTCATGTCGAAGCCCACAATAAGTGCTGTGGGTGTAGGCGTCGGCGAGGGTGTAGGCGTCGGCGTGGGTGTAGGCGTCGGCGTGGGTGTAGGCGTCGGCGAGGGTGTAGGCGTCGGCGAGGGTGTAGGCGTCGGCGAGGGTGTAGGCGTCGGCGTGGGTGTAGGCGTCGGCGTGGGTGTAGGCGTCGGCGAGCCGAGAAGGAGTTCGCCCGCGCCGAAGACATTGTCAGGGCCGGGCGCGCCGCGGTCGACTGTTGCGTTGCTCAGCAGGTACGTCTTGACCTCGGCCGGCGTGGTCGCCAGGCCAGCCTCGATGATCAGAGCAGCAGCACCGGCGGTTGCTGGGGTCGAGGCGCTAGTCCCGGAAAAGGTGCCATAGGTGTAGCTTGCGACGCCGGCGGCAGCGCTGATGTCGGGCTTGATCCTGTCCGTTCCACCGTACAGCCCATCATTCGTCGGGCCCTGGGAGCTATAGTAAGCAATGTCGGTTCCAAGAGGAGGATCGACAGCGCCGACGGAGAGCCCGCCGGGACTGGCCGTGTCCGAGGCAGGCCCGGAGGCGCTGTAGGGGTTCTGCCAGTACTCCACCGGGGCCCCATTGGTCATGAACTCCAGCATGTCGCCGGATGTTCCGTCGCCGGCATCCCACAGGTAGATTCCCAGGTAGTCCACACCGTCGCCGCCCGAATTGCACGGGATGTCCAGCTCAAGCGGAGGCGCGCCAGACGTCTGATCATCCATGCTGCAAACAGGACTCGGATCGCCGGGATAGTCAAAGACGCAGACATCATAGTCAGTAGGGCTGGCCGCCCCGAAGTCACTCCAGCGGACGCCGTTTATGAACCAACAGACGAAGCCCAGAAGTTCGTCGCCAGGCGCGAACTCGATCCACGTGTCTTCGTCGGAGTCGGTCCACCCACCTCGCCAGTAGGAGCCATCATGTAATGCGTCACCCGCATTGTTGCCCGCCGAATTGAACCATACCATGCCGTCGGCCACGGCGTTGTCGATGACCGTGGCGATCGGTCCGGTGCCGTCCCCCGGGCCGTCATACTGTGCGGTGAGGGACCGTGAGATGATGTCGACCCCTTGCGTGTCAAAGTAGTCGACCGCGTCTTGCAGATCGGTGACGGTGCAAACCGTAGCCAGGTACAGTTGAGCCCCCGGCGCCATCTCGTGAATGATCTCTGCGACCGCTTGGCCGTGTTCTGCGCCCGGGACGGCAGTCCAGATGTCGTAAGTGGTACCCTCGCACTGGCAGAACGTCCCCACCGCCGTCGGCACTTCGCCAGCCGCGACGGCATTGCTCCAGAGCGTACCATCGAAGTAGTCGACAATCCCCACCTTGACGCCGGCTCCCGTATAGCCAGCGGCATGCCAGGCGTCGGCGTTGCTCTTGGCGATCTCTTCCCCAACAATGGCACCGCCGTTCTGGGCCGCAGCCGCCTCGTCCGAAGGCGGCAGGATCGGGACGTTCGCCTCCAGGGGAGGGCGGACAAACTGGACGTCGTTGTGGCTCTCCAGCGCTACGAGCCGATCGAAAGGCACGAGCGCCTGCACGAGGAGGCCTTCGACCTCCCCTTCGACGGTGCCGCCGAGATCGGTGATGACGGTGCGAATCTCGGACGACTCCAAGTCATGCAGTACCTCCACGCGTATCTTGCTGTCGACGACATCGATGCCCAGGCCTGCTGTCTGGCCTCGCTGTAGTAGCTCCACCGCCGAGCGAAGGGCGCCGCTCGCCAGCGCAACCGAGCTCGTGGGTCGCGGCGGTTCGATGTCCACCGCCTGCTCGTCCTTATGGGTCAGCACTGGCGGCTGCTGTGCCTCAGTCGAGAAGCAGGAGACGATTAGCAATACTGCAAAGAGTGGAAGAAGCCTCGCCAGTTTCTTCACCATTCGCCTCGCCCAACTAGTTGACCATAAGTTGGGACGCGGCCGTGGGCCGCGTGTTACAGTCTCGTGGGCGTTCCCCTCCTGGGAACTCGTTGAACAACAGCCTATTCCAGTGTCCGACGGCCATCTTGAGGCGGCAGGAATCAGCGGGGACTCAGTCATGTCACAGACTATGGGCCAGCGTTCCGATCGTGCGCCATCCACGCTAGGCTGTCAAGCGGGCGCGGCAAGCCCCCCTACTCCCTCTTCGTAGCCGAGATCCCCCTTCGGCGTGTCCCCCCGTTTCTGCACGCCGCAGGAGGCCTGGGGCGTTTTTCGTTTGCCCGGCATGGCTTTGACAAAGTCTCCCTTCCCGTCTAGACTGGGGCGAGAATCGAGGCTTCGAACGGCACTGTTGGCTCGCAGGAGGTCGTTAGATGATTTTCACCCCGTTTCGGCTGGTGCTGGCGGCAGTCGGTGGCATTGTGGGCGTTGTGGTGGTGGTGGCTGGTTTCCTTGTCGTGGCGGCCTTTGTGGGCAGCCCCGGCGAGTGCGACAGCGGGGACCGCGATGTGGAGACCAGCTCCGCTCTGGCCCAACAACTCCAGGCCAAGCTAGACAGGTTCGACGAGCAATTGGATGGGGGGCAAGCGGCCTCGATCACCTTTGATGAGAGCGAGGCTACATCCCGGGGGCAAGAGTTCCTGGAAGAGAATAACGCCCCCATCGATGACCTGAAGGTGTGCTTCAATTCTGAGGGGCCGTCGGCGTCGGGAAAGGTTAGCGCTGTGGCGGGCCTGGACCTCAACGTGAAGGTTTCCGGCAAGGTGAACCTTAGCGGTGCCCATCCTCGTGTCGACGACATCGATATTGACGTCGGACGGGTGCCCGGATTCATCACCGGTGGCCTGGAGGGGGTCATAAAGGACGTGATCAACGATCAACTGGATCACATCGACATCGAACATCAGCTTACGATAACCTTCGGCGATGGCACGGCCACCCTCAGTGGCCAGCCCTGAACCGATGGTGGCGAACCCCTGTGCCCGAGGCGCAGCCTTGCGGGCCGTCAGCGCCTTAACATGGCCGCCAGCGCGATCCCTTCCTCCGGCGGCGGCCAAGGCGGCTTCGACGTCGATGCCTGGAACGCCCGCGAGGTGGGTGCTCGCCAGGACAGGCCGATCGAAGAGATCCTTATCGAGAGGGCGGTGCGAGGGAGCTAAGGGTTCGGCGAGTCCCCTTGGCCAGCAACTGCTTCAGGCGACCCAGCTCGCCGCCGAACTGGGCGATGCTCAACAATAATCCTCATTATGCGCCCTAGCATGAGAGGATCAGTCCTGGCAGCACGGTTTGCGGCACTAGCTCTGGCTGGCCTCGCGCTGTTGGTGACAGGGGCCGCCAGCGACGCTGAACTTGCCTATCCTCAGAACGCAGCCGTGGTGACCACGCTAACCCTCGAGCCCGATGGCTCCCAGCCCGTGGCCCTGGCCGTGAACTCCAGCACCAGCCGCATCTACGTGGCGAACGCCGGAAGCGGCAACGTATCCGTCATTGACGGTGCAAGCAGCACTGTCATAGCTACTATCCCCGTCGGGTCTGCCCCCCGTGGCGTAGCCGTCGATGCGGGGGCGAACAGGGTCTACGTCGCCAACAGCGGGGGCAATGAAGTGATGGTGATAGACGGCGAAAGCAATGAGGTCGTCGCCGCCCTCCCTGTAGGCGAGGAACCCTGGGATCTGGCAGCCGACCCTAATACGGGTCGCGTTTTCGTTAGTAATCGCAGTAGCGGCACTATCTCGGTCATCGATGGCCGCCACAATCTTGTCGTCCGCACTGTGGCTGTAGGCGATCTGCCGACGGGGGTGGCGGTGAACCCGGACGCGGGCCGCGTTTACGTGGCCAGTAGCGGAAGCGACGATCTTGGGGTGATCGATGGGGTATCTAACCTGCTGATTGATACCTTGCCCTTGGCTAGCGACTCGTCTGTTGAAGCTTGGGACGTTGCAGTGGATAGCAGCTCCAATCGAGTGTACGTCGCCATCGCCGCTGCGGAGGCGAGCGACGATGGTGGCGGGACTATTATGGTAATCGACGGCAGCAACGACTCGCTTATTGGGTCTATCGCTATTCCCAGTCCAGCCGAGGCCCTGGCGGTCGATTCCACGAGCGGTCGCATCTATGTGGGTAGCAGCTTTGACGACCGCATGTGGGTGATTGACGCTCGCACCAACCTAGTGACGGCGGCGGTCAGCCTTGAGGGAGGCCTGTCGGCGGTTGACGTCGACTTGGCCGGCGGCAGCGTGTACGTAGTTCACGCCAACAGCAGCAGCCTCTCTTTCGTCTCCTGGATGACCGGCGTCACGCTGGCTCCCGGCTGGACGTACGCTTGCTACCTCGGCGACGAGCGGCCACTGGACGACGCCCTGGCAACCGCTCGCGAACATGTCTTGGCTGTCTATCGGCTGGGGCCGGAAGGGGGCTACGATCGCTGGTTCCCCGACCGGCCGGGCTTGAGTACCATCAGCACCGTTCGCCCCGGTGAAGCGCTATTCGTCCTGGCGGACGACTACGCTCCCTGGGTGCAGGAGCCATCGTGGGCCAGCAACGATCTCGCTCTGGCACCGGGGTGGAACAGCATATGCTACTCGGGGGAGAGCAAGGAAGCCACCATAGCTGTAGGAGAAATGAGCGACCAGATCGCAGTGGGCTATGGCTTGGCCGCCGATGGCATCTGGCAGCGGTTTATCCGCGCAAGGCCTGAGCTTACGACTATGACTTACGTACGGGGCTTTTCGCCGCTGATCGTCCTGATTCCGCCTGAGCAGGAGTCGGCCGCGGACTATTTCTCACAGGAGGTGTCGGAGGAATTCCTGGCCCTGCAGGCCGTTCTGGAGGACAGGGTCCGCAGCTATTACGGCGACGTGGCCATTTGTGTGGCCGACTTTCAGACGGACGAACAGATCTGTGTCAATGGCGATGCGCTGCACAGGACGGGCTGCACCATCAACATGTTCTCCTTGTTCGTGGCGATGGAGGAGTTCATGGCCGGGAGGGCGAGGGCCGAGGACTGGGCCTACTGGATAAAGATCGGCATTGGCCACAGCTCGCCGCCAGAGGTGGCCGTCTTTGTCCGGGGCCTCAAAGGATCGCTGGAGGAAGGCACGAGGAGAGCAGACGAACTGATGCACAGCTGGGGAATGAAGGACTCCATTTTTGGTTATGTGCCGGGCTATCCTGGGCAAGACTGGCGGCCGAACATCCTGACCGCTAGGGAAACCAACATGATACTGGCCAAGCTCTATCGAGAGGAGCTGTTCTCGCCCGAGTGGACCGCCTATGCCATCGACCGGCTCCTCGATATCAAGCCAGGGCTGAACTACGTGCTGCCCCTTTTCCTTCCGGCGGGGGTGAGGGTTGCCCACAAGATCGGCTACCACCAGGACTGGGACGGCTGGGTTTACAACGATGTGGGAATCGTGATGATGACACAGGGTGACAGCCAGATTGCCTACGCAATCTCCTATCTGTCGCAGGGGATGCCTACCGAGTATGCTGCGTATATCTTCGGAGCGGAGCTATCGAAAATCGTCTACGATTGGTTTGACCAGCGGTACTGAGCCTGACTCAGGAGTGACGCCGGCGCCGGGAAGCGAGAACGCACGCCGCTAGCTGGGCTTGGTGCTTACCAGGTACTGCATGGTGCCGTCGGGGTACACGGCTACCTTGGCCCCATCGGGATAGCTGGCTCGCAGCTCGTCCATCACCTCGCCCCAGTCCTTCGCCCAGGTGACGGATTGGGCGTCGCCGAAAAGGTCCACACAGGTCAAGTCCTTCAGAGGGTTGAGCACGATAACCTTGAACGCGGAGGGTATCGTCCGCTGGACGTAGTGTCTGCCGCCGTAGGTTTTCCCGAAGCTACGGAGCAGGTAGTGAATGATCTGGCCCTCCGGCGCGTTCATGATCATCACTATAGTGCCCCCCGGCAGCTTGATGGAGCGTATGGCAACGAAGATGGAGATGGCCGCCTCGTTAGGTTTGAGAAAGGCGTTGGTCACCGCTATGTCCGCGCCCGAGAGTCCTTCGGTTGCGTAGACCTCCTTGGCCAGCTTCACTCCTTCTTGATGCTCCAGCACCGGATCGCCGACGAACAGGGCCGAGACCTCCCCCCGCAGGTTCATCAGGGCATCGATGGTCACATTGAGGCCAGCCATCCTGGCAGCCTCCTCGGCGTCAAAGCGCATGACGTTCTCGTCATAGTTTCCCATGCCCGTGGTCTGGGGGGCGCTGGCCATGACCTTGCTATGGAAATAGTCGATGCTGTCGATGTGGGCTACCCCCGGAAGGATGATCTTGCTTCCGGCACCGAAGCCGACCTGGGGGTGGGGGAGGATGCAGCCGATGCCGATTTTGAGGTCACAGCTCATGACCTCTCGGTTGACCGCCAGGGGCGTGCCGCGGCTGGTGGTGCCCAGCGGCGTGCAGTTCTCCCAGGGATTGTGGTTGTAGACGGGGAAGCGTTCCAGAGTCTCCTGGCCAAGCTTCTTGCGGAAGGCGTGGTTGTCGTGAGCGCCGTGGCTGCCCAGGGCCGCAATGAGGCGGATCTGAGTGTCGGTGATGCCTGCTTGCTCCAGCTCCCGCAGGATGTAGGGGAGGATCTCATAGGTCGGGGTGGGACGGGTGATGTCATCGAAGATGATGACCGCCTCGCTCTTGCCTCGAGCCAGGTCGCGAATGCGCTGCGTGCCGATGGGATTGGCGAAGGCCTGCTCTATCTGCTGGGGGCTCAGCCTTGGTCGGTCGTGACCCTTGGGGGGCAAGAAGTGAACGTCCCACGAGTCAGGGAAGTCCAGCTCCATCTCGCTCTTGTCGTACCAGAGAAGCTGCGGCACCTTAAGCTTCATGGATCCTCTCCTGTGGCTCCCAATTCCCCTGGGAACTGACTTGTGGGCTGCACCGAAGATTATACACTGGCACTCGCGTCACAGGAAGACGCACGCTCTGGAGGGGTTGGCTTTGGCGGCGTCGCAGAGCAGAGTTGACAGCCGTTCGCTGGGGTGCTAAGGAATGAACAGTTATCGGCTGTTCATTGGGGGCAGGAAACATGCGCGAGAACGCGGTGAAACGGCTCTGGCAGCAGGATCGGCCGGCGCTCGGGGGCTGGCTCATGATCCCGAGCGGCTTTTCAGCCGAGGTGATGGCTCACCAGAACCTCGACTGGCTGTGCATCGATATGCAGCACGGTCTCATCGACTACGATACGGCCTTGGCTATGCTCCAAGCCATCTCTACCACGGCGACAACCCCTTTCGTGCGCGTGCCCTGGAACGATTCGGCTATCATCATGAAGATGCTGGACGCAGGGGCCTACGGAGTCGTAGTGCCTATGGTGAACAGCCGGGCAGAAGCGGAGGCAGCCGTCGCCGCCTGCCGCTATCCGCCTCAGGGCATTCGTAGCTTCGGGCCCATTCGCGCCGTCTATTACGCTGGCCTGGACTACTTTGCCTATGCCAACCAGGAGGTGTCCTGCATACCCCAGATAGAGACGAAGGCCGCCCTGGAGAACCTGGACGAGATTCTCAGCGTGGAGGGCGTTGATGCAGTCTACATCGGGCCGATGGACCTGAGCATCTCCCTCGGCTTGCCGCCGCAAATGGACAGCGAGGTAGGTGCCTATGCCGAAGCGCGCCAGCGCATCCTGGAGGCATGCCGCCGCCACAACGTTGTGGCGGGCATCAACTCCACCGCTATGACCGCCCCCAAGCGCATCGCGGAGGGATTTCGCATGGTCTTAGTCTCCTCCGATTCCGGCGCCATGGCCCGAGCGGTAGGGGAAGACGTACGGGCGGTTCGTGGGGCCGAAACCGGGGCTGCCGGCGGTCCGTCGTATCAGTAGGGCGACAATCGTCGCCGGCCAAAGGAGTAAGCCTGGTGTCTGATTTGCAGCGATTCTCCGCCGCCAGTCTGAGCGACTTCGTCGACCAGGCCCTACAGCGAATGGATGTGCCGCCTGACGATGCCCGTCTGGCGGCGAAGATCCTGGTGGAGGCCGACCTGATGGGTATCGAATCCCACGGCGTCGCCCACCTCATGACTCATCCCAGCTACGCGCTGGGATTCAGGCAGGGGCTGGTCAACCCTCGCCCCAACATCCGGGTCGTGCATGAGACCCCTTCGACGGCCTTGGTGGATGGCGACGGTGGCCTGGGCCCTGTCGTTGGCTATCGGGCGATGTCCATCGCCATCCGGAAGGCGAAGGACTGCGGGACGGGCATGGTGGCCGTGACCAGGAGTCGCCACTACGGCGCTGCCGGCTATTACGCGTTGATGGCCGTTCCTCACGACATGATCGGTCTGGCCACCACCAACAGCCCTCCCTTCGTGGCGCCCACCTTCGGGCGAGGGCGCATGCTCGGTACCAACCCCATTGCGGTGGCCGTACCTGTCGCCAGCGGCTACCCTTTCCTGCTGGATATGGCCACCAGCGCCGCCGCCCACGGGAAGTTCGAGATGGCCAGGAAGGAAGGTAAGCCGATCCCCCCAAGTTGGGGGGCAGATGAGGAGGGCAACCCGTCAACTGACATCACGCGGATCATGAGGACGGGCTGGCTGCTGCCTCTGGGCTCGATCCCTGAGGCCGCCTCCTACAAAGGTTACGACCTGGCGATGGTGGTGGATATCCTCAGCGGTGTTTTGCCCGGGCTCGGCTACAGCCTCCACATCGATTACATCAAGCACGAGGTGGGGCATTTCTTCGGCGCCCTGCGGGTCGACGGCTTTCGTCCGGTGGAGGAGTTCAAGGCGATGATGGACGAGATGCTCCAGACGTTTCGCAGCGCGCCCACCGTGGCGGGGGCCGAACGGGTGCTGGTCGCAGGCCAGCGGGAATTCGAGGCCCGCGAGGAGCGGCTGGCCAAGGGCATCCCCCTCCATCCGCCGGTGGTGGGGATGCTGGAGCGCTTGGCCGATGAGCTCGGCCTGGCCATGCCGGAGCCCCTGCCGGCAGACCCCTCGTCGTAGGCCCGCCTCGCGCAGGCGCTGGGTTATTACTGCGCCTCGGGGTCGGTCTCGCAGTCCGTACACATCACGTCGTCCCAGGCCTCCTCGTTGACCATGGCGTCTACCCAGTCGTGAAACTTGATGCCCTCCACCTCGCGGCTGTAGAAGATGTCGTCCCCGGTGATGCAATGGATTGCGCCTGGCGCGGTGTAGGAGTGGAAATTGGGAGCGTTGTCCTGGATGTCCTGCATGCTGGCGAGCATGAGTGCGCTCCAGTCGCCGGCCGTGCCGCCCATAGCGGCGTAGAAGAACTGCTGGGCTTCGTCAAAGGCCGTGTTGTACTGCGACCAGCGGTCGTCGGGGTAGTAGTTCGCCAGCGCGATGTAGAGCTTGGCCAGGGTAATCTCGGTCCAGGGAATGTCCAGCGCAGGAATCCAGTCGGGGATGTTCTGGTCTGCGCCCCAGTTGGGGAAGCCGCCTTGGAAGAAATCGTCGGTGACCACGCCGGCGCCGGCGTCGCCGAGCTGGTAGAGGGGCACATCGGGATAGAGCTCATGGATGTGGCCTGCACCCATGATCGAGCCGTAGCTCCCCGCGCTGCAGCCGGTCACGAAGATCTTCTCCGGCTTTTCGAAGTTGGCCTGAATCCAGTCCAGAACTGCGCTGACGTTCACAAACCCTTTGTGATAGAGGGTGGTGTCCTCGCCCCCTATCGTGTAGGTCTGGGTGTTATCCCCCCAGTGGATGTCCGCCGTGCAGTAGGGGACGAAAACCAAGAACCAGTCCTTGAAGGGGTTGTCTGGGTTGTCCAGGTCGCCGATCCCTTCCGTCCAGTTCTCCGGGTTGTCGCTCTCGTCCACGCTGTTGTCGAAGTATATGTCCGGGTTCGAGCAGGTGAAGTCGTTCCAGCAAGCGCCACCGCCCTGGAAGTAGACAACCAGGCGGTTGACCGTGCCCGGATGCACATAGTAGGCGTACGGTGTACCCAGCGAGCAGATGGTGTCGCCGCCCGGCTCGATCTTCGTCCAGCCCGGCGCGAGGTCCAGCGTCTTCGGGGCCTCTGTGGGTGCCGTCGGCGATGCCGCCTCGGTCGCCGCAGGTGTGGCGGTCGCTTCACCGCCCTCTTCCTCTTCTCCTTCACAGGCCATCCCGAACAGGGCTAGGCCAAGAACTAGAATCAGGGTGAAGAGCCAACGCATGACTGCATCTCCTTTTGGCATTCAGGCTCTACTCGGGAGCCGTGGCACGCTTATTGGTAACGGACATCTTGAGCATCTGCCCCGCTCTATTGTAGCACCGCGGTGGTCTGATCGTTTTCTGCCCATCTTGATAAGCAGGCGCTTGGTTTGTGATGCTTTATGCACGCGGAGCAGCGGCGGGCGCAACGAAAGCTGTTGCGCTTCTGCTATTGATTGAAGGATAATTGGGCCAAATGTTGGGACAGGTTCTCATGGGCAGTGAGATTCCTAGCGCTCGTTCAGGGAGGTAGGCATGGCGCTGAACGTCACCGTTGTGGGTGTAGGCATGGTGGGAGAGGAAATCGTTTCCATCTTGCGGGAACGCAACTTCCCCATGAAGTGGCCCCCGCGGATCGTTGCGACAAGGGCACGCAGCGAAACCCTTGCCGGGGAAGGCTTTCATGTGGAGGAGACGAGCGACAAGTCCTTCGAGGGTGCGGACGTCGTCTTCTTCGCAGGGAAAGAGGGAGGCAAAGGGGCGAGCGTCCAGTGGGGCAAGAAGGCGGTGGACGGAGGTGCCATCTGTGTGGACAACGGGGGCGACTTCCGTCTCGACCCTGCCGTTCCGCTGGTGGTGCCGGAGGTGAACCTTGACGCGGTGGCGCCCGATAAGCGTTTCATCGCCAGTCCTAACTGCTCCACGATCCAGATGGTGCTAGTTCTTGATGCAATACATCGGGTTGCCAGGATCCGCAGGGTAGTCGTATCCACTTATCAGAGCGTCTCGGGATGGGGTGTGCAGGCGGAGAAGGAGCTTCTCGACCAGATTCCTCATGCGCTCAAGTCTCTGGACAATATTCCCTTCGAGCCGATGGTGTTCGCTAGCCCGATAGCGTTCAACCTCTTTCCGCACATCGACAGGTTCTTGGAGGACGGCTACACCAAGGAAGAGATGAAGATGGTGTGGGAGACCCACAAGATCATGGGGGATGACACCATCAAGATAAGTCCTACCACCGTGCGGGTGGCGGTCTTCGTGGGCCATGGCGAAAGCATCAACATCGAGACGGAGCGAAAGCTGACCGCCGATGAGGCACGGGAGATTCTATCGAGGTCGCCGGGCATCGTCGTCATCGATGAACTGAACACCAACAGCCCCCGAAATGACCCGCTGGAGCGCACCTATCCTGTGCCCCTTGACGTCCGGAAGCCCGAATATAAGGACATGGTACTGGTGGGCCGAATCCGGGAGGACCCAACCATCGAAAACGGGCTGAACCTCTGGTGCGTGGCAGACAACTTGCGCAAGGGCGCCGCACTGAACGTGGTTCAGATCGCCGAGGGGCTCATCGAGCGGGGAAGACTCAATCCCTAGGACGGTCGAAGGGTAAGGCCGGGCGTTCGCCTGTCCTGACGCCCTCGCTGCTACTCGGGCAACTGACCGGTTAGAGCTGGCGAGGTATCTTCCACCCTGGGGCTTCTGTCTGCATTGATCGACTGGGTCTGACATCGCCAAGACCTTAAGAGAGGGGAGTTCTCTTACACTTTGGCCGGAGAACGACTTTGAACGGCTTGGCATCGTCGCTGGTGGCTATGCTACGGGGGCGCAGTCGACGAGAGGCGCGGCGGCGTGTGGGTGACCGGCGAGTACGACGTTTGGGTGCACAACCGCAGTGGCGAACCGGACTTCGGCGTCTCTGAAGCCGTAGTAAAGGTATTCCAGGGCCAGAGCCTAGTAGCCGAGTATGCCGTGTCCGACGAGCCAGGAGTGGAGAACACGGAACTGGATATCTGGCGTGTGCTCAACCTCATGATCTCGGACGAGGAGGAGGGGACGCTAGAGCTGAATAGGGAAGGTCACGGTTTCCTGGGTACCGATCCGGAGCCTGTCGGCGGGGGGCCTTCCGCGCCTGAGTGCCCCTGAGCCAGATACCCAGTAGCTCCATTCCTTCCCCGGCAGGGCCAGCGGGGGCAGCCACGGCGACGGCTCTCGCCCTGGCGGCGGCGGTCCTCATGCTGGCGGTCATACCCATCAGCCGACTGCGACGCCGCCGCTAGCTCCGACTGCGGCAGAGCTACGCTGCTTTCCAATTGGGTTGTTACCAACCGCCCCAATGCACGAGTTCATCAAGTGGGATGCGGGGCGTGCCTCTGGGCCGGGGCTGCGAGGGTGGTGGGTAGCCGAGAGCGAGAACGATAGAGACTCGGTAGCCTTGGGGAACCCGTAGGACGCGCAGGGCGCAATTGTCGTCGTGCATTGTAATCGGACAAGAGGTAATACCCTCCGCCCAGGCGGCGAGCATCATGTTCTGGGCACAGCGGCCAGCGTCGAATTCACGGCCGCCCTGCGGTAGCACGATGGCCACCACGACCGGCGCCGATGCCGTGTGCTGGGCGAACTGGCCGCAGACGGTGAGTTTCTTCTTCCTCGGGGCATCCTGGATGACCACGAAGCGGCAAGGCTGGAGGTTCTTGGCGCTGCCCGCCATTCGCCCAGCCTGAAGGATGCGCCGGAGAGATTGCTCAGGAATAGGCCTGTCCTGATAGGCCCTGGTATCTCGTTTGGTACGAATGCAGGTATAGGTGTCCATTGCTCCTCCTCGGGCTTCATCGCCAAGTTTACCCTGAGGCGTTGCTCTTGAACACTGCAGGTAACGCCTGTGGGTGTCGAATGGTTGCTATCGTCTCGCCGTTCAGGTCGTCCAAATGGACTAGTACATTGGACTCGTCCAGGGCCGTTGTCCAGCTGGGTCTTTCTCGTGATAGACTGTGGCTGTAGGAGGTGATTTGGCATGACTGGCTCTATTGCTCCGGAGCCCAAGTACTGGCCGCGGAAGAGGTATTTCGAGGTCTATGACAGATCTCTTCGCGACCCGGAAGAGTTCTGGGCGGAAGAGGCCCGCAAGCTGGACTGGTTCAAGACATGGGACAAGGTGTTGGAATGGAAGCCGCCGTTCGCTCGATGGTTTGTCGGCGGCCAGCTCAATGCCTGCCAGGAGTGCGTTGGCCGACACGTCAAGACGTGGAGAAAAAGCAAGGTAGCCATCTACTGGGAAGGGGAGCCCGGCGATAGCCGTGTTCTGAGTTACTCGACGCTCTATAGCGAGATCAACAGGTGTGCCTCAGTGTTGAAGAACCTGGGGCTGAAGAAAGGCGACACGGTGGCCCTGTATTTGCCAATGATTCCGGAGTTGCCTATCTTCATGCTGGCCTGCGGGAGAATTGGGGTTACTCACACAGTCATCTTCTCGGGATTCAGTGCCCAGTCCCTGGCCGATAGGATGAATGACATCGGGGCCAAGCTCCTCGTTACTGCCGACGCCGGTTTCCGTAGGGGCAAGGCGGTGCCCCTCAAGGAAACAGCCGACGAGGCGATGGCCCTTTCGCCTTGTGTGGAGAAGGCGGTGGTCGTCAATCGGGCAGGCAAGTCCGTCCCCATGCAAAGGGGGAGGGACTTCTGGTACCATCACCTCCTCGAGGATGCTCTCCCGTCAGTGGAGCCCGTGCCAGTCGAGTCTTCTCACCCCCTGTATATCCTGTACACTTCCGGCACGACGGGAAAGCCCAAGGGCATCGTCCACAGCACGGGTGGTTATCTGGTGTTCAACCACTCAAACTACCAGTGGGTCTTCAACATCAGAGAGGAGTCGGTCTACTGGTGTACGGCAGACGTTGGTTGGGTCACCGGCCACAGCTCGATTGTCTATGCTCCCCTGTCCCACGGGGCTGCCATCGTCCTCTATGAGGGGGCTCCCGACTATCCCAGCCTGGACAGGTGGTGGAACATTATCGAAACCTACGGGGTCACTACTTTCTACACCTCGCCTACCGCCATACGGATGTTTATGCAGCACGGGGAGGAGTGGTCAGCAAGGCACGACCTGAGCAGCCTGGAGTTGCTGGGGACGGTGGGAGAGCCCATCAACCCTGAAGCGTGGCTCTGGTATTACCAGCACATCGGCAAGGAGCGCTGCCCAATTGTCGACACTTGGTGGCAAACGGAGACGGGCGGGATCATGATCTCCCATGCGCCAGGAATAGAGCAATTGCCCCTGAAGCCGGGCTCAGCGGGCTTTCCCCTGCCGGGCATCGACGCCGCCATAGTCAACGAGAATGGCGAGGAGGCCGCGCCCGGCGAGAAAGGGCTGCTGGTGATCAAGAAGCCCTGGCCGGGGATGTTTGTGGGCCTCCACGGGGACCCCGAGCGGTACAAGGAGACCTACTGGGAGCGATTTCCAGGCTCCTACTACACCGGTGACTACGCAATGAAGGACGAGGAAGGCTACTTCTGGCTCCTCGGCAGGGCCGACGAGGTCATCAAGGTGGCGGGACACCGCCTGGGCACTCTCGAGCTGGAAAATGCTGTCGTCTCGCACCCGGCCGTCGCCGAAGGCGCCGCGGCGAGCAAGCCCGACCCCATAAAGGGCGAAGCCATCGTGCTGTTCGTCATTTTGAAGGACGGTTATGAGGCCTCTGATGCCTTGAGTAAGGAACTCGTAGGGCACATCCGAAACGCGGTCGGGCCCGTCGCCACCCCCGAGCGGCTGTTCTTTGTGGAGAAACTGCCCAAGACCCGAAGCGGCAAGATCATGCGGCGGGTGCTCAAGGCGGTGGCGAGAGAGGTGCCCGTCGGCGACGTCAGCACCCTGGAAGACGGCGCATCCGTCGACGAGGTGAAGGCGGCGTACGAGGAACTGAAGAAGGCGGCGCTATGAGGAGGGACAGGGCCGGCAAGCGGTAGATCGGGAAGATGGTGGAGGTTGCCGAACGCTACTACATGACACGGGGCAGACTGGAGCGTTGGCTGGCCGAACTAGAGCAGCCGGAGGGTGAGAGGATTGCGCTGTACGTCAGGCCGGGCCACCTATCTCGCTACGTAGAATCCCTCGCGGATGCACGTGGCGAGTGGCTGCAGGAGATAGAGAGCCTTCCCCCGAACCTTGTCGAATCTGAAACGGGCCTCGTTCTCTTCTGGAGCGATGACCCTAAGTATGTGCTTCTGCCGCCTTTTCCCGTCGACCTAGACCAGTTCTTTCCGGCTTGGGATGCTTCTTATCTGAAGGTGCTGCTGGATAAGAAGTACCTTCTGGGGGTCGTGCTTCTGAGGCTGGGAGGATACTCGGTCGGCGTCTTTGAAGGCGACCGGCTGCTCACATCCAAGACGGGCACCAGGTTCGTGAAGGGGAGGCATAGGGCCGGCGGTCAGTCCCAGCGGCGCTTCGAGCGGAGAAGGGAAGAGCAGGCCCGGGAGCTGTTCGACAAAGCCTGCTCGGTTGTAACAACGAAGTTCGCTGACTATGAGAAGCGACTCGACTACGTCTTCCTGGGCGGTGACAAGCTGACCCTGCGCTCCTTCCTCAAACGGTGCGAGTACCTGCAGGGGCTCGCCGACAAGACGCTGGCCAGGGTTCTGAACGTGGCCAAGCCCAGGTACGAGGCCTTGTGCAATGCTCCCTCGCAGATCTGGAAGACGCGGATGTTCGTAGTTCGATAGGTCAGGGGGGAGAGCCGCACAGCTCGATTGAGCCGCTATCCGCCGAGCCTTGAGAAAGCCTCCTCCGCGGCCTGGATGGTGCGTTCGATGTCCTGCTCGCTGTGTGCCAGCGACAGGAAGCCCGCCTCGAACTGCGAGGGCGCCAGATAGACGCCGTTCTCCAGCATCGCCCGGAAGAAGAGGGCGTATCTATTGCTGTCGCACCTCTTCGCCGAGGCATGGTCCACGACCCTCTCGGCGTTGAAGAAGGTGCAGAACATGGAGCCAACGCGTGTCTGAAAGGTGGGCATCCCGACGGTCTCGGCTGCCGCGCGGAGGCCGTCCGCCAGCCGCGCCGACTTCTCCTCCAGGCGCTGGTAGGCCCCAGGCTGAGCGAGGACTTTGAGGGTCTCGATGCCAGCGGTCATAGACAGGGGGTTGCCGGACAGGGTGCCCGCTTGATACATAGGGCCGAGGGGTGCCACCATCCCCATGATCTGCCTGGGACCACCGTAGGCTCCCACCGGAAGGCCACCGCCGATGACCTTGCCCAGACAGGTTAGGTCGGGCATCACGCCATATAGGGTCTGGGCTCCACCATAGGCCACACGAAAGCCGGTGACCACCTCGTCGAAGATAAGCAGCGTCCCCTCCGCCTTTGTCACCTCTCGCAGGCCCTCCAGGAAGCCGGGTTCGGGGGGTATCACCCCCATGTTCCCTGCCACGGGCTCGACGATCACTGCGGCGATCTGAGCGCGATTCTCGCTGAACAACCTCTCAACTGCCTGCAGGTCGTTGTAGGGAGCTACCAAAGTGTCCTGGGCGGTACCCTCTGGCACACCGGCGCTGTCAGGAAGGCCAAGGGTGGTCACCCCCGAGCCCGCCCGAACGAGGAGGAAGTCGGCATGTCCGTGGTAGCAGCCCTCGAACTTGATGATCTTGCTCCTCCCTGTGTAGGCGCGGGCCAGGCGCAGGGCGCTCATGGTGGCCTCGGTGCCCGAGTTGACGAAGCGCAGCATCTCGATGGAGGGCACTGCCTCCACGACCCGTTTGGCCAGTTCGGTCTCCAGGGCGGTGGGGGCGCCGTAGCTAATCCCTCGCTCCGCGGCCTCTTTCAGAGCGCTTACCACCTGTGGATGGGCGTGCCCCAGGATGAGGGGACCCCAGGACAGGACGTAGTCGATGTAGCGCTGGCCGTCCACGTCATAGATATAGGGGCCCTCCCCTCTGGCGATGAACAGCGGCTCTCCTCCCACGGCACGGAAAGCCCTGACAGGGCTGTCGACGCCGCCAGGCATGTACCTTTGGGCCTCGGTGTAAAGGCTCTGCGACCTGCTTGTCGTGACCGGCTGGGCCGGGGCGAAGTACTTGAGTCGCTCCTTCTTATATTCTTTCGTGCTGAACAGGATGACGTAGTCGCTGACACCCGTCTCCTGAGAGATCTTTCGAGCGACGGCCCGGCAGTTCTCCTTGCTCTTGGCGTGGATCATCGTGAAGAGGTTGTAGGGCCAATCAGGGTAGGTGCGGCGCTGGTAGCAGTGGCTGACCTGGGGCAGGGAGGCGGCAACCGTCGCCACCCTCTCGATGCTGTCGTCCGGCACCCGCCAGGCGACCATGCCGTTGGCGACATAACCTGCCCGCCGCTGGCGGAGGATAGCGGCGAAGCGACGCAGCCAGCCCCGAGTCTTGGCCTCCTGCAGCCAGTACAGGACTTCGTCGTGGCTCACCCGCAGGCGCTCGGCCACAGCGGCGAAGGGCTCAGGGACGATTTCGATATCCTCCTGCAATTCGCGGATGAAGGCTCTATCGCGGGCGTTGGGGGCGGGGGCAGGGGTGAGACGGCTCTCTTGAGCGCTATCGACGGCCGAAATGCCGCCGGCGTCCTCCATATCGAGCTGCACGCCGATCTTGAAGACCCGCAGCGCCGGGAGTAGGCGATAGGGGTAGCCGCCTGACTCGTCAGCCAGCGCCTCGACAGTGGTCTCCAAGTCCTCGTCGGGGGGCACGGCCAGGGTGAACCACAGGTTCCAGGTGTGGTCACGCTGGTAGTTGTGGCTGACCCCTGGGTGGCGATTGATCGCCGCCGCCACCCGCTCGATCCCATCCTGGGGGACCTGCATGGCCACCAGGGTGCTCTTGTAGCCCAAGGCGGACGTGTCGAAGATGGCGCTGATCTGGCGGATGAGCCGTCCCTTACTGGAGTCCTTGAGGCGCCGCACCCGCGCGAGCACTTCTTCCTCGGGCAGCCCAAGCTTCTCGCCGATCGCTGCGAAGGGCTGCGTCGCTGGGGGGAAGTCCCGCTGCAAGAGGTCCAGCAGGCGGCGATCAACGATGTCTAGCTGCTGAGCGGTCGCCTCTTCAGCCTTTGCCATCGTCATCGCCTCCTGGGGGTAGGGGCCGATTGGGATGGCCCCGCTGATTCTTTCTGCACCGGCACCGGCCACTTGGCCGCTTCCTCGGCTGCCGGCGTCCCCGGCGCAATGCCGATCTCCTCGTCGGTCAGGTAGCAGGCGGGGTCAGGAGCCAGGAAATCGCCGAAGTAGCGCTCAGCCCGCACCCGCAGGTTGCCGTTGCAGACGTCCAGCCATTTGCAGACCTGGCAGCGCCCCTTGAGGTGGGGCTTGCGGTCCTTCAGCACCCTCATGACCGGATCGCTGGTATCGCTCCAGATTTCGGCGAAGGGCCGCTCCCGAACGTCGCCCAGGGAGTAGTGCCAGGAGAACTGGTCGACGTGCAGGTGTCCCAGAGGATCGACGCTGGAGACGGCGATACCCGACTGGTTCCCGCCATTCCAGCGCAGCATCTGATAGACTTCCTCCGCCCGTTGGGGCTGTTCCTTCTGCACCCGCAGGTAGAGGTAGGCGTTATCGGCGTGGTTGTCCACGCTGAGGATATCGTTCTCGATGCCCCGCGCGTGGAGGTCCTGCGAGCGCTGGAAGATGTAGTCCACTGCTGCCCGCGTCTGCTGGGGTTCCAGGTCGAAGCGACGCATCTTATCCCCTCGCCCGGCGTAGGCCAGGTGATAGACGCAGAGGCGGGGGATTTTCTCCTCCTCCGCCAGGTCGAATATGCCTGGCAGCTCGTCGATGTTCATGGCGTGGACGGTGAAGCGTAGGCCGACGGGGATGCCGGCATCCTGGCAATAGCGGATGCCCTGCAAGGCCTCCGCGAAGGCCCCCTTCTTGCCCCGGATCTTGTCGTGCACTCTCCCCACGCCATCCAGGCTGACCCCCGCGTAGGAGAGGCCCGACTCCCTGATCCGCTTTGCCACCTCGGGGGTGATCAGGGTGCCGTTGGTAGAAAGGACGCAGCGAATGCCCTTGCCCGCGGCGTAGGCTGCCAGGTCGAACAGGTCCTCCCGCAGGAGGGGCTCGCCGCCCGAGAAGAGGAGGACGGGCACCCCGAAGTCGGCCACGTCGTCGATCAGCCGCTTGCCCTCGGCCGTGCTCATCTCCCCTGGTTGGGGCTTGTCTGTGGCGTCGGCGTAGCAGTGGGCGCAGTGGAGGTTGCAGCGGCGGGTGAGGTTCCAGACCACGATCGGCTTCTTGTCCACAGAGTAGTGGAGCAGATGAGCCGGCACTTCGGAGGTGAGACGGCCGTAGCGCAGGGGGTCGCCGGGGGTGATCGTGCCGGTCAGCAGTCGGGAGACACTGAGCATCAGCCACTCTCCTTCAGGCGGGCCGCCTGTGGCAAAGGCGGCGGCTCGTAGACGCAGAAGGGCTCCTCGTCCAGATAGTTGCCGCTCGTGCCGTATGCCCTCGCCCGACAGCCGCCGCAGATGCGCTTGAACTGGCAGCGGCCGCACTTGCCCTGAAGAAGCTCGGGGTCTCGTAGCTCTTTAAAGATGGGCGCGTCCTGCCAGATCTGTTGCAGCGGCTGCTCCCGGATGTTGCCCGCTGGCAGCGGCAGGTAGCCGCAGGGGAAGACCTCACCCTTGTGCGAGACGAAGCAGACCCCGGTGCCGGCCAGGCACCCCTTGGTCATGGCATGTAGGTCGCTGGAGGCGGCCGCACCAACGCCCCGCTGACGTTTCTGGCTGGGTGGGGCTTGCCGCTTCTCGGCCGCCATCCGCTGGCGGACGATGCGGAAGTAGTGGGGGGCGCAGGTGGCCTTCAGCTCCAGCAGCCCTTCCTGATCCCTGTCGTAGAACCAGTTGAGCACCTCCTCGTACTGGCGGGGGGAGATCATCTGCTCGTCGGCGATCTCCACGCCGCAGCCGACGGGCACTAGGAGGAAGATGTGGAGGGCATCGGCCCCCAGGGAGAGGGCCAGGTCCAGGATCTGGGGCAGCTCATCAACGTTGTGGCGAGCCACGGTGGTGTTGACCTGCACGCTCATCCCCTGTGCCCGCAGGTGTTCGATTCCCTGCAGGGCCTGAGCAAACGAGCCCGGGAGAGCACGGAAGGCGTCGTGAGTCTCTGCGGTGGCCCCGTCCAGGCTGACCGCTACTCGCCGAATGCCTGCATCCACGATGCGCCGGGCCATGTGCTCATCGATGAGGGTGCCGTTGGTCGCCAGGACGACGCGCAGTCCCCTAGCCACGGCGTGCTCGGCGATCTCGAAGATATCCGGCCGGATGAGAGGCTCGCCGCCGGAGAGGACAAGAATGGGATTGGAGAAGGCCACGATCTGGTCGATGAGATCCTTCGATTCGGCGGTGGTCAGGTCCTCCGGCACAAGCTTGTCGGCCACGTCGATGCGGCGGCAGTGGATGCAGCGCAGGTTGCATCCTGCTGTTGTCTCCCAGAAGATGAGGCGGGGCAGGAATTCCAGCGTCATCCTCCCTCTACTCACCCAGCCAGCGGGCGGCATCCTTGGCGAAGTAGGTCAGGATCATATTGGCCCCCGCCCGTTTGATGGCGGTGAGAAGTTCGAGCGTCACCCGCTTCTCGTCGATCCAACCTCGCTGGGCTGCTGCCTTGACCATGGCGTACTCGCCGCTGACGCTGAAGGCGGCCAGGGGGTGGTCGAAGGCCTCGCGCACCTGGCGGATGATGTCCAGGTAGGCCAGGGCAGGCTTGACCATCACCATGTCTGCCCCTTCCTCGATATCCAGGGCCACCTCCCGCAGGGCCTCGCGGGCGTTGGCCGGGTCCATCTGATAGCCCTGACGGTCGCCGAACTGGGGGGTCGACTCAGCGGCCTCGCGGAAGGGCCCGTAGAAGGCGGAGGCGTACTTGGCGGCGTAGGAGAGGATGGCCACCTGGGGGAAGCCCGCCGCATCCAGCGCCGAGCGGATGGCGGCCACCTGGCCATCCATCATCGCGCTGGGGGCCACCACGTCGGCCCCGGCGGCGGCATGGGAGGCCGCCACCCGCGCCAGGACCTCCAGCGTCTCGTCGTTGAGCACGTGGCCGTCCTCCACGATCCCGCAGTGGCCGTGGTCGGTGTACTGGCACATGCAGACGTCGGTGATCAGCACCAGCTCCGGCACAGCTCTCTTGATGATTCGGATCGCCTCCTGGACGATGCCATGGTCGTCGAAGTTCTCGCTGCCGATGGCGTCCTTGACGGCGGGGATGCCGAAGAGGATCACCGCCGGGATGCCCAGGCCGGCGACCTGCTCTGTCTCGGCGGGCAGAAGGTCAAGCGACCAGTGATAGGTGCCGGGCATGGACTCGATCTCATCCCTGATTCCCTGGCCGTGAACGATGAACAGGGGATAGATGAGGTCGCTGGCGGAGAGGCGAGTCTCCCGCACCAGGCGGCGCAGGTTATCGAGCCGTCGCAGGCGGCGGGGGCGGTGGAGAAGGGCAGCCGCTATCTCCTCGACCTCGTTCGGCTCCCTGCGGAGCCGTAGCCTGTTAACAGATTGCCTAGTGCTCATCATCTCGCCTTCTTTCAGCCACTGCAGTAACGATGGCCTCCACCAGCCCGGCGATGGTGTGCTCCCTGGCTACCACGTCCACGCGGATGCCCAGCCGCCGCGCTGTCCTGGTGGTTACCGGCCCGATGCAGGCCACCAGGCAGCGTGACAAGACCTTGGCGGGTGTCGGGTCTTGGAGGCTGGCCACCAGATTCCGTACCGTCGACGAGCTGGTGAAGGTAACGATATCGATCTGCCCGTCCTCCAGCAGGGCTTTCAGTTCGTCTGGTGCGCCGACGGCCAGCGTTTGGTAGGCGACGACCTCATCGACCACTGCCCCCTTGCCTCGCAAAGCCTGCGCCAGTTGCTTCGGCGCCCGCTGGGCTCGGGGGAGAAGGATGCGCTGCCCTGCGACGTCGCCGATCCCGGCGGCGATCTCCTTGGTCGTGTAGACCTCCGGCACGTAGTCAACCCGGAGGCCGTATCGCTGGAGGGCCTGGGCAGTGGCCGGGCCGATGGCAGCGATCTTCGGTCTCCCCAGGGCCTCGGTATCCATTCCCTTTTCGCTCATTCTGTCCACAAGAGCGCGCACACCATTGGCACTGGTGAGGATCAGCCAGTCGTAGGTGGAAAGCCTGGCGATGGCCTCATCCAGCGGGGTCATGTCCTTGGGCGGGGCGATCTCGATGGCCGGGTACTCCAGTGGCTCGGCCCCCAGCTCGCGCAATCGCTCGGAGAGGGCGCTCGCTTGCTCCCGGGAGCGGGTGACTAGGACCCGCTTGCCGAAGAGGGGTTTGGTATCGAACCAGCGTAGCTTCTCCCGCAGAGCCACCACCTCGCCAACGACCGTCACCGCTGGCGGCTTGATACCGGCGTCTCGCGCTTTGTCCACGATATCGGTCAGGGTGCCGGTCACCGTCCTCTGGCGCGGTTCCGTTCCCTGCTGGACGATGGCTACCGGCGTGCGGGGGTCTCGCCCGTGCTCGATCAGCTTGGCCACGATCTGCTCCAGGTTGCTGACGCCCATAAGGATGATCAGGGTGCCCACGCCGGTCGCCAGCTTCTGCCAGTCGAGGCTGGGGTCGGCCTTGGTGGGGTCCTCGTGGCCGGTGACCACGGTGACGGTGCTGGTGTGATGGCGATGGGTGACGGGTATGCCGGCGTAGGCCGGGGCAGCGATGGCGCTGGTCACCCCTGGCACCACCTCGAAGGGCACTTCCGCCTCCGCCAGGGCTTCTGCCTCCTCGCCACCGCGGCCAAAGAGGAAGGGGTCACCCCCCTTCAGGCGCACTACCACCTTCCCCGCCATCGCTTTTTCCACTAGGAGGGCGTTGATCGCTTGCTGAGGGAGGGTGTGCCGCTGGGGGCTCTTCCCCACATCGATCATCTCGCATCCCCGCGGGGCCTGTTTGAGAAGGCCCGGGCTGACCAAGCGGTCGTGGACGATTACATCTGCTTTCTGGAGGCAGGCCAAGCCCTTCACCGTGATCAGCCCCGGGTCGCCAGGGCCAGATCCCACCAGGTAGACCAGCCCCTTACTGCGCACGTGCCACCTCGTGCAGAATCTGGGCGGCGCCCTGGCTCAGGATCCTGTCTGCCAGGCGTCGGCCAATGTCCTCGGCCTGCGCGGCGGAACCGCTCAGGCTATCGCGGATCACCTTCTCGCCGTTTAGGTTAGCCACCATGCCCTGGAGGTTCAGCCGCTCGTCGGATACTGCCGCGTGAGCGCCGACGGGCACAGCGCAGCCACCGCCCAGAGCGGAGAGAAAGGCGCGCTCGGCACTTACGGCTCTCTCAGTGGGGAGATGATTCAACGGCTGGACCAACCGTTTCACCTCGTCGTCGCTCTCCCTCACCTCGACCGCCAGGGCTCCCTGGCCCACGGCGGACAGCATGAGCGCCAGGGGAAGATACTGGTTGATGGCCGAGGTGCGGTGGAGACGTATGAGCGCGGCCACAGCCACAAGCAACGCGTCATAGCCTCCGTTCTTCAGCTTCCTGAGCCGGGTGTCGACGTTGCCCCGGATGTCCTGAGTCACCAGATCGCTACGATAGGCCAGAAGCTGAGCCCGCCTGCGGACGCTCCCTGTTCCGATGGTGGCTCCTGTCGGCAGATCGTCGAGGGTTAGGCCGCCGCGGGAGACCAACGCGTCTCTGGCGTCCTCACGGGGGAGGACAGCCCCTATCGTCAGGCCCGTTGCCAGTCGTGTTGGCATGTCCTTCAGGCTGTGGACGGCCAGATCGATCTCGCCAGCCAGCAGCTTCTCCTCGAGCGCCTTCACAAAGACTCCGTAGCCGCCGATGCTGGCTAGGCTGGCCTGCCGCTGGACATCGCCCTCGCTTCGTATTTCCCGCAGTAGCCAAGCCCTCTCCGGGTGGAGGGAGGAGAGCATCTCTCGCACTGTTTCGGCTTGTACCCTGGCTAGTCGGCTGCCGCGCGTGCCGATGAGCAAGGTGTGCCGGTTGGCTTTCAACATCCCTCCTTCACTGCTGGCTCCCTGGAAGAGAGGGGATTTTCCTCGCCCCGCGGCCTCTAGCCTTCCGCGCGTAAGTGGCGAGGATGTCGTTCGCCAGCCGTTTCGCCTCTCGCCGTTTCCCCTCCTTGAGCAAGGCTAGTATTTCTGAATCGGCCAGGGCGTTCCAGAAGCGAAAGCGGGCCCGGCCTGAAAGCTCTCTGCCGACGCGGTCTCTCAGAGCCCCCGCTATCTCCAGGAAGGCGGCATATTCGCGGCCAAAGCGGGGCTCAAGTTCCTGGCGCAGGCGAGCCGAAAGGGCCGGGTCTTGCCCTCCGGTGCAGATGCTGATCGTCAGGTCTCCGCTTCGCACCACAGACGGCACGAAGAAGTTGCAATGCTGGGGATCGTCAACCACGTTGACCAGAAGGCGCTTCTCCTGGGCCTCCTGCCACACTTCCCTGTTCACGTCTGGGTCGTCCGTTGCCGCGATGACAACAAAAGCGCCCTCCAGGTCTCCCTGTTGGTAACCTCGAGGGCGGTGTTCGATCCGGTTCGCTTGCAAGAGTGCCCTTAGCTTTTTAGTCAGGCGAGGGCTGATCACCACTACTCGCTCTGCGCCCGCTTCCAAAAGGGACTCTACCTTGCGCTGCGCGACCTCGCCCCCTCCCACCACGACGCAGAGTCTGTTTTCCAGACCGACCAGATTGATGGGATATGATCTCAAAGGAATTCCGCCTCTTGCGCACGCAGGGGGCCTTTGCCCTAACGTGCTTCTAGTATCAGCCTATCACTGGCAAAGCGATCTCGGTAGGGGGAAGGCGACAAATTTCCAGGAAATCTCCCCGAAAATGCGACGAATTCTCACTAAATCTTCCAACTCGTGGCGGTGGCCAGCATCCAGCAGTCGCTTCGGGGGTGCTCTTCGTGGAAAGGTGCTCTAGAATGAACTGAGGGGAGAATGCAGTACCGTGCCATATGAATTGCCGCCCATTAGGCCCCCTAGCGAGGCCTACTCTCTGCTCATAAGGGTCATGAGGGGTTGCCCCTGGAACTACTGCACGTTCTGCCCGGTCTACAAGGGCTTCCCCCGCAAGAACACCATCCGCTCCGTCGCTGAGGTAGGAGAAGACATAGACGAGCTAAGGGCGAGCGTAGACCATCTGCATCTCCAGGGATACCAGGGCGAGCCGACGACGGCATTCCTGGCAGACTCCAACGCTATTGTAATCAAGACAGAGGACTTGATTGAGATAGTTGGCTATCTGTATCAAGTATTCCCATCGCTAGAGCGGGTCACTTCCTACGGGCGGGCGAAGACCGTTCTGAGTAAGAAGCCAGACGAACTGAGGCGATTAAGGGAGGCGGGCCTCACCAGGTTGCACCTGGGCCTGGAGAGTGGCGACGATGAAGTGCTGAGGCGGGTGAAGAAGGGCGCAACCGCGGCCGAGATGATGGAAGCGGGCAGGAAAGCCAAGGAAGCGGGATTTGAGCTGTCGGAATATGTGATGCCTGGCCTAGGAGGCAAGGGCGCGTCGCGACAGCACGTGCAGGGAACGGCGAGGGTGCTGAATGCCATCGATCCTCACTACATCAGGGTGCGGTCCCTTATGCTCGTCCCTGGCACTCCTCTATGGGACGAGTATGCCGCAGGGGAGTTCGAACCGTTATCGCGCTACGAGGTTCTGGCAGAGATCGGCGCCCTGATCGAGGGTCTGGACGTGACCTCCAGGGTGTGTTTCGACCACCACGCCAATCCGCCGATATTCAGGCAGGGTTGGGAAGGGTACAAGTTCTCCGAAGAAAAGGCTGCCGTCCTGGAACTCATAGAGCGTGCTTTCGAGGCGATCAGGCAAGCTAGAGAAAGCGCGGAGGCATCGACAAGAGAGGGCGATTGATACTGGCGGCCTACACCGCCTTGGCCGCCTCCGCCATGGGGGCCTTTGCACTATGGCTCACCGCCGTCGGCGGCGATGATAGCCGAAACGTTCCCATAGCTCCGGGATGGCTGACGGCAGGGCAATGAGGACAACGCGATCGCCTGGCTCCAGAGAGACCTCACCGCGGGGGATGATAGGGGCGTCGCCGCGGACGATAGAGACGATGATGCTGTCCGTGGGCAAGTCTATGTCTCGAATGCGCTTGCCTGCAAGGGGGGAACGCTTGATCACCTTGAACTCCATTTCTTCGGTGCCGTAGAGCTCTACCTGGGCGGGAGTAGGGACAGGTTGAGCAGGCCGGGCGCGGGTGGCTAGAGCGCGGCCTGAAGCGTTGATAACGTCGCTGTGGCGCAGGAGGCCCAGCAATACGGAGGGGTCGTGGCGGCTGACCACTGGTAGCTGGCGCAGGCCTTGGCTACCCATCCGCCTCACGGCCTCCTCAAGGGTTTGGTCGGGGAAAATAGTGACAGGGTTCTTGGCAGCGATGTCCTGAACTGTCAAAGCCGAGAGATCCTTATCCAGGACGCGCTCAATATCGGAGGGCGTGAGAATGCCTACGAGCTTCCTGTCGTGGTCAAGAACGGGAAATGGTCTCGGCTGGCCATCGGCGGAAATGCCCTCCAGCAGCTCTGCTACGCCCGTGTCGGCCGACACCACATCGAAGTTGCGGGCCATGGCTTGCCCCACCGTGATTGTCTGTAGCAGCGGTGCTTCCCGCCCTTCCTCAATCTCCACGCCGCGCCGCCGTAGCTTTAGGGTGTAGATGGTGTCGCGTCTTATGAGCTGGGCCACCACTGTACTGACGGCCACGGCCATCATAAGAGGGAGCATGATGCTGTAGTCGCGGGTCATCTCGAAGAGAATGAGGATGGAGGTAATGGGTGCGCGGGCAGCGGCGGCGAAGACTGCTGCCATACCTACCAGGGCGTAGGCTCCGGATGGGGCAGTGAAGTCGGGGAATAGATCATGGGCGACATCGCCATAGGCAGAGCCCAGCATGGCCCCGATGAACAGAGAAGGGGCGAAGACGCCGCCACTGCCGCCGCTGCCAATGGTAAGGGAGGTGGCCAGGATCTTCAGTCCTGCCAGGGCGATGAGGACTTCCAGGGCCCTCTCGCCTGTCAGGGCGCTGGTGATGGCGTTAGCGCTTGGGCCGCCGCCGTAGCCGACGCCGAACAGATCGGCGAACCAGAGGCCGAGAACACCCACCCCTAGGCCGCCAATGGCTGGTTTGACCATCGCTGGCAGATGCAGGGCGTCGAACATGTCCTCAGTTCTATAGAGGATAGTGATAAATGCAAGTCCAGCCAGGGCGGCAAAAAGGCCCAAGAGGGCGTAGAGTGGGAATTCAAGGTTGCTCTCCAGGGCGTGAGGAGGGATAACAAAGGCGGGGTCGTCTCCCAGGAAGGTGTGGGCGAGGGCATCCGCTACCACTGAGCTCAACACGACAACGCTAAAGTTCCGCACGTTGAAGCGACGAAGGATGACCTCCAGGGCGAAAAACACGCCGGCAATAGGGGCATTGAAGGTAGCGGAAATGCCGCCAGCGGCGCCGCTGGCCACCAGCAGGCGGATGTTCTCCTCGGAAAGCCGAAGGAGCTGGCCAATGGTGGAGCCTACGGCGGAGCCGATCTGGACAATTGGTCCCTCGCGTCCCACAGAGCCTCCGCTACCGATGCAGAGGGCAGAGGCGACGGACTTGATCACGGCTACGCGGGGCCGGATGCGTCCTCCCTGCGTCTCCACAGCCAGCATGACCTCGGGCACACCGTGGCCCTTGGCCTCGCGGGCCAGGAAATAGATGATGGGCCCCACCAACAGGCCACCCAGGACAGGGAGAAGGATGACCCGTTGGTCTCCCAGCGGGCTGAGAGCGTCGCCCAGGCAGTTAAAGAAGACCCAGTCGAAGGCCGAAATGAGGTGGCGGAATATTATAGCCCCGCCGCCAGCAGCTAGGCCGACCAGCAGAGCTAGTACATAGGGCAGAACGGTCTCGTACTGGAGCGTGAGGCCTTGCAGCCGGCCTAGAATTGTGGCACGAAGATGATCCCAGGCAGCCATCGTCTCTTGACTTGAGTCTAAGACGGACAGGTGTTTGTGTCTACGCGCTTTCGGCGGCTAGGACGAATGCGTTCAAGCTTGCGGCTGCGAGCGGCGTAGGACATCGAGCAGGAGATCGGGCCTGTCGGACATAAGACCGTCCACCCCAAGGTTGAGCAGGCGAGGTATCTCCTCGCTTTCGTCCACGGTCCACACGTGCACTTGGATGCCGAGGCGATGGGCAGCCTGGACGAAGCGACGGTCCACCACGGAAAGGAGGCCCTGGCGGGCCGGGACTTGGAGAGCATCGTAGGCAAGGCGAAGGAAGCGCGTGAGGCGCAGGCGGTTGGCCAGCCAGAACAGGCGCGCTTCCCAACCGGCGGCGGAGGTGGCCACGCGACCGCCCGTCCGTCGCCGAAACTCCTTCAGGATTCGATCGTGGAAGGAGCCCGCGAGGATGCGATCGTGGGCGTCCTGCTCCTCGATGAAGGTGGCCAGGGCCTCAACCAGGGGGGGCTCCTTCTGCTTGATGTCGAGGTTGAGGCAGATATCGGGGAAGGCCTGCGTCACTTCAGCCAGGGTGGGGACTGTGATCCCCTTTCCCCGGAAGGGAAAGGTTTGGCCTCCGTCGGGGGAGAAGCGGTAGCCGGCATCGAGCCGCTTCAGTTCGGCCAGGGTGAGAGCGCCGACAGGGCCGGAGCCATCGCTGATGCGGTCCAGGGTCTCGTCGTGGATGGTGACCATGATCCCGTCCCTGGTGGTGCGGAGGTCCGTTTCCAGGTAGCGGTATCCTAACTGGACGGCTCCCTGGAAGGCCACCATCGTGTTCTCTGGCCAGAGCTTGGCGCCGCCTCGATGGGCAAAAGCCAGGGGGCGGGCTCCCTCCAGAAACGGGCGTTTTGGTCTTCTTTGAGTCTCAGCCATACCTGCGCCATCACCGCTAGGTAAGCCAATCTTAGGCTTGGGAGGGCGTGTGGTTCAAACATGCTTATCTTCCCTGGCGAACACGGGCGCAAAGGCGCAGGGGTATTGCGCCCCTGGCCGCTGCGGCGCTACTCTGTCCCTGGAGGTGAGCCCACCTGGGGCGGGGCTAACATGAATGCCGAGGCGTGTCTTAGATGAGCTATCTTGAAGTGGGTGAATTGCCTTCCCTGCGAAGCCCCGTTCTGGTGATGGCCTTCGGCGGCTGGAATGATGCCGGTCAGGCGGCGACCTCGGCGGTGCGCTTTCTGATCGACGGGTGGTCAGCGCAGCGATTCGCCAGCATCGACCCTGAGGAGTTCTTCGACTTCACCAGTGCGCGGCCCACGATCCACCTCGCTCCGGACCGGCAGCGGGAACTGGAGTGGCCCAGCAATGCTTTCTTCTACAAGGCAGACCCCGCCTTGAGCCGAGATTTCGTCCTTCTCCTTGGCACCGAGCCCCACCTGAAGTGGCGGGCATTTACCGGGGCCGTTCTTGAGGTCGCCCAGCAGTGTGGTGTGACCCAGGTGATGGGTCTCGGCGCATTTCTGGGCGAGACACCCCACTCGCGTTCGGTGCCTTTGACCGGCTACGCGACCGACCGAGAGTTAGCGGCGAGACTGGAGCAACTAAGTATCGCGCCCACTCGTTACGAGGGGCCCACGGGCATCGTCGGCACAATACACGATGCCTGCCGGCGGCAGGGACTGTCGGCGGTTAGCCTGTGGGCGGCGGTGCCGCACTACTTGGGGACGACGGAGAACCCCAAGGGGGCCGCGGCACTCCTGCACACTTTGGATACTCTCTTCGATCTTGGCCTTGACCTACAGCGGCTTGAAAGGGCCGTGGCCGATTTCGAGAGGGAGGTGGCCAGGGCAATGGCCAGCCATCCGGAGGTCGCTGCCTACATCCAGGAGCTAGAGCGCCGGTCGGACGCCATGTCGGAGGAGGAGGCGGTGGCAGGGGCAGGAGGAGCCGAGCTTCCTAGCGGTGACATTCTGATCGAGGAACTGGAGGATTTCCTCAAAGGCAGGCGAGAAGAGGAGCAAGAAGACTAGCCTCGCCAGCCAAGGCGCGGTTGAGCGGGTATTCGGCGCCAGGCGTTGGTACTTAGTCCTCGAACACGTATAGCGGGCCGAAGTACTCGAACCTGGCCTTCCCATCCTCCACGACAACCCGCAGCATCCTGGCGGTCTGGAGGGCGATGTGATCGGTGTCGCTCAAGGTGATGTTGACTTCGTCGAGAAGCAGGTCGGTGTGCCAGTCCTCAATAGACTCAACGGCGTCCATTAAGCCCTCGCGGGTCAGGTTGTCGCAGGTTCTGCTGAGGGCTTCCACCGCCAGTTCCCCCACCAACTGGCCATAGATGGTGAAGTTGGAGGGCGCGGGACCGTCGTAGTCCCTCATGATGTCATAGTGATTGGCCACTGCCGGGTCTTCCCTCATTGTCGCCAGCTTGAAGGCAAAGAAGCTAATGGCCTCGTCCAGAAGCTCGGGCGAGACGAACTGAAACATGATATCGTCGGCAGAGGTGTAGCTCATGAAGATAGCGGGGTGCCAACCGAGGCGGTCGGCTTCCTTGATGGCCTGACCAACCTGGCCGGGGCCGGTGAGATAGACAGCCACGGTGGCGCCAGAGTTCTTCATGTTGGCCACTTGGGACCTGATAGAGATGGCTGTGAGCTCGAAGCTCTGCTCAGTGACCAGCTCATTCTTGTCAGGGTCGAGTCCCAGCTTGAGGCCTGCTAGCTCGTCCCAGCCCTGAGGGCCATTCTCGTAGAGAGCGGCCACTTTCTCGCCCGGCAGGTTCTTGGAGATGTACTGGCCGATGAAGGTCCCCTCGATGGTGTAGCTGGGGATCAGCGGGACGGTCCAGGGATGACCCTGGGGGTCGGTGCTGAATAGGTGGGTTCCTCCCGAGAAAAATATGTCGGGCACGCCCTTCTCGTTGATGTAGTCCCAGGCGGCGGCCTCAGAGTCGTCCCCCAAATTGCCGACCAGGGCGAAGACTTCGTCTCGTTCTATCAGCTTGCGTACGGCCTCAAGGCCCTGCGCCGCATCGTTGTTGTTATCTTCCATCTTGTAGACGATCTTGCGGCCGCAGATGCCCCCCTGGGTGTCGTTTATGTACTCGAAGTAGGCGTTTGTAGCATCGGGGATCATGCGGAAGGCGGCGCCGAAAACCCCGCCAAGGATGAGATGAGCTCCCAGGACTATCTCTGTGTCCGTAATGCCCGGCACCTCCGCCGCAGCGGTAGGAGTGCCCGTGGCCGTGGGCGTGCCGGCTGGGGTGGGGGTCGCCTCCTCTTCTTCCCCTGCGCAGCCGGTCAGCAAAGGGATCGCAAGCAGACACGCCAGGAGCAGAATGGTCAACAGAGCGCTGAGTTTGCCTTTCATTCCACCTTCTCCTACTATCAATAAGACTACCCCTTCAGCATCCGCGGAGACCAAACCCTGGAGGGCACGTCCTCCCCGGTCGGACTGCGCGCTGTGGTTGGGCCCTAATGCTCTTGAACTACTCCTCTCCCCAGTAAGTAAATACCGGGCCAAAGTACTCCCACTCGCCCTTGCCATCCTGCACAACCACCTTCAGCAGCCTGCCGTTGCCGATGGCCGTGTGGTCATCGGGGCCGAAGGTGATGTTGACACCGTCCAGGAGCAGGTCGCTGTGATACTCGGTAAGGGACTCGGTGGCGTCCATCAGTCCCTCGCGGGTCAGGTTATCGCAGATACTGCTGAGGATTTCCACGGCCACTTCTCCCAGCGACTGGGCATAAACGGTGAAGTTGGTGGGCGTGGGCCCATCGTACTCGCGCATGATCCGGTGGTGTTCGGCTACAGCTGGCTCGTCGGTCCAGCCAGCCAGCTTGTAGACTTGAGTGGTGATGGCTCTCTCCAGGAGCTCGGGCGAGACGAACTGAAACATCATTTCGTCGGAATTGACGTAGCTCAAGAACCAATCGGGATACCAGCCGAGATTGTCAGCCTCCTTAACAGCCTGGGCGGCATAGCCGGGGGTGGCGTACACGACGACCACTTCGGCGCCGTCGTTCTTCATATTGGCTATCTGGGAGCGAACGGAGACGGCCGTGCTCTCATAGGCCTGTTCGGAGACGAGTTCATTCTTGTCGGGGTCCAGGCTCATCTTCACGCCTGCGAGGCCGTCGTAGCCAAAGACCTGGTTCTCATACAGAACGCCCACTTTCTTGCCCGGCAGGCTTTCGGAGACGTACTGGCCGAAGAAGGCCGCTTCGTTCCTGTAGTCGGGGATCATCTGAACCGTCCAGGGGTGCCCCTCGGGGTCAGCGACGTACATGTGAGCCCCGGCGGAAAGCAGAAAGTCGGGCACTCCCTTCTCGTTCAGGTAGTCCCAGACGCCGCCGTGAGGGATGTCGCCCAAGGAGCCAACAATGGCGAAGACTTCGTCGCGCTCCACCAGCTTACGCACCGCCTCGGCGGCCTTGGCGGGATCCATCCCGTTGTCCTCCAGCTTGTAGACGATCTCGCGGCCGCAGACGCCTCCCTGGGTATCGTTGATGTAATCGAAGTAGGCTTTTGTGGCCTGGGGGATCGTAGCATAGACCGCTCCCATGGCCCCAGCGAGGGGGACATCGGCTCCCAGGATTATCTCTGTGTCCGTGATGCCAGGCGCCTCCGCCGTGGCGCTGGGAGTGCCGGGCGCCGCGGCCGTGGGCGTGCCGGCAGGCGTGGGGGTTGCCTCCTCTTTTTCCCCTGCGCAGGCCACCGGCAGAAGGATGGCGGCTACGCACGCCAGGAGCAGGGCAGCCAGGCGGGCCCTGACCTTGCGTGGCAGGTGCGCGGGATAGCTAGCTTCCATCCTAGTCCCTCCTCTCCCGCCTAAAGGAACGGTCTGCCTCTGAAGAAGGGGCGTCGCTGTGGACATAGAGGTCCCGGCGGGCGTGGCTTCTTCCCGTGACATATATAACACACAGATGGCGGCACGCCAAGCTCACAGGCGGGGCCGCTGCAGAAAGGAACGCTGGCTTGACCTATTGCTGCTGCCAATCCTATGATCGTCCTGGCCGACACCGGCCTATTTTGTCTTGTCTCGTCCGGCTCAGAGCGTGGTCACTGGCACCCATTTCAGGAGAGGAGTAGATGAGATGCTGACCAAGGCCATTAATGGCAAGATCCTCACCGTGAATCTCAGTTCGGGCGCCAGCGAGTCCGAATCGCTGCCGGAGGAGGTGTACCGCCGCTACATTGGCGGCTACGGCCTGGGTGTCCGCTTGCTCTTCGACCGCATCCCTCATGGTGCGGAGGCGCTGGGGCCAGACAACATCCTCGGCTTCTTCCCCGGCCTCCTCACCGGCACCCCCTTGTTCGGGAGTCGCTATCAGGCCGTCGCCAAGTCCCCGAAGACCGGCGGCTGGGGCGATGGCAACAGCGGCGGCGACTTCGGCCCCGTCTTGAAGCATGCCGGGTGGGACGGGCTCCTGTTCAGCGGCATATCTGACAAGCCGGTCTATCTCCTCATCGACGACGATAAGGTCGAGATCAAGGACGCCAGCGACCTCTGGGGCCTGGACGCCATCACCACCGAGGCCGAGCTCAAGGAGCGTCACGGCAAGAAGGCCAGCATCGCCTGTATTGGGCAGGCGGGAGAGAAGCTCTCCTACATGGCTGGCATCTGCAACGAGTACGGCCGCCTGGCCGCCCGCAGCGGACTGGGTGCTGTCATGGGCTCCAAGAAGCTCAAGGCCGTCGTCGCCCTGGCCTCCCGCAACATCCTGGCTGGCGATGACAAGGACGTGCGCAGCCTGGTGCGCACCTCTGTAGACGAGTTCGGGCCGATTGCCGCCTTCTTCCGCGGCTTTGGCACTACGGGCATCACCGCCACTTCAGCTGTGACGGGTGACTCACCGGTGAAGAACTGGGGCGGAGTTGGCACTGTTGACTTCCCGGCGGCACCCCAGCTCGCTGGCGACAAATTCAACGCCAAGATGGACAAGACCTACGCCTGCTGGCACTGTGCCCTATCCTGTGGTGCTGAGAGTAAGGAATCCGACAACCCCAAGTTCCCCTATCCGAAGGGCACTCATCGGGCGGAATACGAGACGGCCTCCGCCTTCGGCACCTTGGCCCTCAATGCCGATATCGACTCCCTCCAGTGCGTCAACCACCTCTGCAACGCCTACGGCCTGGACAGCATCTCCGCCGGTGCTACCGTCGCCTTTGCCATCGAGTGCTATGAGAACGGTCTCATCAGCAACGAGGACACGGGTGGCCTGGAGCTGACCTGGGGCAATAGCGAGGCCATCGTGGAGATGATCCACCGCATCGGCAGGCGAGAGGGCGTCGGTGATCTCTTTGCCGATGGCATCCGCAAGGCCGCCGAGAAGCTAGGCGCTGGGGCAGAGCCTTTCGCCATGGAGGTGGGTGGCGAGGAACTCCCCATGCACGAGGCCAGGCTCCAGCCAGAGTATTTCACTACCTATAAGCTGGACCCCACGCCCGCCCGCCATACCCAGTATCCGAGTGCCATTGCACCCGACTGGGGTGTGCCGCTTGCGCCGGCGGATCGGAATCAGGCCAGCGGCCGCGCTCAGCACCACAAGGGCATCTCCGAGTTTCACCACATCGTCAACAGCATCGGCATATGCATGTTCATCACCCTCGCCGGCCCAAACCAGCGCATTCCCCAGTGGATCAACGCCGTCACCGGCTGGGATACCACCCATCAGGAGCTGCTCAAGACGGGCGAACGCATCGCTAACCTGCGCATGGCCTTTCAGGTGCGCGAAGGGGATAACCCTGCCCAGCGCCGCATCCCTGGTCGGCTCATCGGCAGCCCGCCGCTGGAAGAGGGTCCGCATAAGGGATTCAGCCTGGACACGGAGACACTGCAGCGGGAGTTCCTGGCCGCCTGCGATTGGGATCAGCAGACCTGCAAGCCCAGCCGTGCCAAGCTGGAGGAGTTGGGTCTCGAAGACGTAGCTAGGGTTCTCTACGGATAGGCAAGGTCATGAAGGGAGGCCGAATGTGAAAGTCAGGCATGGCCTGCCAATACCAGGCAAAGCCCCCGCCCTGCTGGCTGCTCTTCTTCTAGCGTGCTTGGTTCTCATGCCCCTGGCGGTGGCCTGTGAGGAGGAGGAAGAGGAGGCGACTCCCACTCCTGGCGACACACCCACGGCCGCGGCGACCGGGACTCCTGCCGCCACGGCGGAGGCGCCGGGCATCACGGACACAGAGATACTCCTGGGAGCGGATGTGCCCCTCAGCGGGGCTATGGCTGCGGTCTACGCCACGATCCCTCAGGCCACAGAAGCCTACTTCAACTACATCAACGACACCCAGGGGGGCGTCTGCGAGCGCAAGATCGTCTACAAGGTGGCGGACAACCAGGACGACCCGGCCAAGGGCATGGAGGCGGTGCGTAAGCTGGTGGAGGAGGACGAGGTGTTCGCCATCGTTGGCTCTCTAGCCGATAATCCCCACGCCGCCGTCTGGGAATACCTGAACGAGAATGAAGTGCCCGATATCCTGTGCTCCGCCGGGACTCACATGTTCGGCGCCGATCCCGAGGGGCACCCCTGGACCGTCCAGATGATCCCCAGCTACAGGGCCGAGGCGGAGACCTTCGGCCAGTACATCTCCGAGAACCTGTCCGGCAAGAAGGTGGGCGTGCTCTACCCGAATATCCAGCAGGGCTTGGACCACCTGCAAGGAGTGAAGGATGGGCTGGACCCCGATAAGAACGAGGTCGTCTCCGAACAGAGCTACGATGTCACGGCGGTCTCCGTCGCTTCCCAGGTGAACAACATGAAGAACGACGGCGCCGAGGTGGTCACTGCCATCACCACTCCCGGCTACACGGCTCAGGCCATCAAACAGGCCGACCGCCTGGGCTGGCACCCCCAGTGGTTTTTGAGCTACATCAATTCCGACCCCATACTCTTTCAGTTCGTCTCGGCCGAGCTCCTGGAGGGTGCCATAACTGGCCAGTCCTACAAGCTGGCGGACTGGACCGACGACCCGGCTATAGCCGAATTCCGCCGGATCCAGAGCGAGTACGGCGGGCCCACTCCCACCAACTTCACCGTCTATGCCCACTCACTGGGAGAAGTGGCCGTGGAAATCCTCAGCAGGACCTGCGATAACCTGACCCGTGAGGGACTGATGGATTCCCTCGAGTCCCTTACGGACTACCACAGCGACCTGCTTCTGGACGAAGTCAACATCACCTTCAGCGATACTGACCACGTGGCTATCCAAACCAGCAGGATGCTGAAGATGGTTTTGCGCGATGGCAAGGGCGTGTGGGAGTACTTCGGCCCAATACGGGAATACACGGAGAGCGAACTCCTGGAGGACTAGAGCCCAACCACAGCGTGCAGTTTGGCTCGGTAGGGCGTACCGTTCTAGGGCTCGCTCCCGATAGAGTTGGAAGAGTACTTTCATGGTAGTAGGAGAGGCTAAGATGAAAGGTAAGCTCAGTGCTCTGTTGGCCGTTCTGTTTCTGGCATGCCTGCTGGCGATTCCCCTACTAAGCGGCTGCGGAGAGGAAGAAGAGGAGGCGACTCCCACTCCTGGCGACACACCCACGGCCGCGGCGACTGGCACTCCTGTCGCCACGGCGGAGGTGCCGGGCATCACGGACACAGAGATACTCCTGGGAGCGGATTGTCCCCTCGCTGGGGCCATGGGGGCGGTCTACGCTACGATCCCCCAGACTGTGGAAGCCTACTTCAAGTACATCAACGACACCCAGGGGGGTGTCTGCGGTCGCGAGATCGTCTACAAAGTGGAGGACAATCAGGACGACCCGGCTAAGGCCATGGAGGTGGTGCGCAAGCTGGTGGAACAGGACAAGGTGTTCGCCATGGTGGGCTCCCTGGGCGATTCTCCCCATCCTGCCACTTGGGACTACCTGAACGAGAACGGTGTGCCCGACATCCTGGTCTCCGTTGGGTCTCACATGTTCGGCGCCGACCCCGAGGGGCACCCCTGGACGGTCCAGATGATCCCCAGCAACAGGATTGAGGGGGTGTTCTTCGGCCAGTACATTTCCGAAAACCTGCCTGGCAAGAAGGTGGCCGTGCTCATACCCAATATCATGCAGGGCACTGACCACCTGCAGGGGGTGAAGGAGGGCCTGGACCCCGATAAGAACGAGATCGTCTCCGAGCAGAGCTACGAGGTCGCGGCGGTCACTATTAGCTCCCAGGTGAACAACATGAAGAACTCCGGCGCCGAGGTGGTCACCACCGTTGCCAGTCCCGGCTTCACCGCCCAGGCCATCAAACAGGCCGACCGTCTGGGCTGGCATCCTCAGTGGATGCTGAGCTACATCAATTCCGACGAAATGATGTTTAGCTTCGCTTCGGCCGATCTCTTGGAGGGCGCCATTAGCTTCCAGGCCCTCAAGCTGGCGGCCTGGACCGACGAGCCGGCCGTGGCCGAACACTACCGGCTCATGGACGAGTACGGCGGACCCAGCCCAACCAACTTCACCATCTATGCGCAGACGTTGGCAGAAGTGGCGGTGGAAGCGCTCAACAGGTCCTGCGATAACCTGACGCGACAGGGGCTCATGGACGCACTGGAGTCCATCCAGGACTTTCACAGCGACTTGTTCTTGGACGATGTGAATGTCTCCTTCTCCGACACCGACCACACGGGCCTGCAAACCGGCCACATGCTCAGGGCTGTCGTGGAGGATGGGAAGGGCAGGTGGGAGTACTTCGGCCCGCTAGTTGAGTTCAAGTAGGGGAGCAGTGGTCAGCTCGAAGCAGGGCGCAAGGCGCGGCGTCCAGCGGCCACGCGAGTTGCGGCCGCGCCTTTTCACGTCTTAGCAGTGACCGGTAGTGGTGGTGGGAGGGCAATGCGGTGGCGGCGCTCTGGGGGGGAGGCTTCCCCGGCCCACTCCAGCATCACTGTCACCACTCTGGGGTCGAACTGTGTGCCGGCGTTGCGCTCGATTTCCTCTATCGCCTGGCTATGAGAGAGGGCTGGGCGATATGGACGGTCGGACGTCATTGCATCGTAGGCATCGGCCACCGCGAACACCCGTGCGGGAAGGGGTATCTCCTCGCCGACAAGGCCGCGCGGGTAGCCCTTGCCGTCGAAGTGTTCGTGATGGCAGTAGACGATCTCGGCAACTTGCCTGAGGAAGCCGTCCTGGCTCAGTATCGAGAGTCCGTAGGTTGGATGGCGCCTCATTTGTTCCCACTCGGCAGCAGAGAGGGGCCCTGGCTTCGTAAGGATTTCATCGGGGACAGCCAGTTTGCCCACGTCGTGCAGAAGAGCAGCCCACTTCAGGTGCTGCAGTTCACCAGTTGACATGCCCAGCCGCTGCCCCAGGTGCACAGCGAGGTCGGCGACTCGCGAGGAGTGGCCGCCGGTAATCCCGTCCCTCAGATCGAGAGCCGAGAACATAACCTGCCAGAGGGACTCGTAGTTCTCCTCGACCTCTTGTATGTAGAGGGTGCTCTGGCGGAAGCGCGAGGTGAGGGTTAGCGCCTGGCCGGCAGCAGTAAAGGCCAGGATGCCCAGGAGTGCTATGACCACTGCACTGGCGACATAGTTCGCCGGGTTCGGTTCCTGCCATATTAGGATGGCCGCTATGGTCGCGGCTATGGTCAGAGGGCCGATTACCCACAACCAGCGCAACCGGGGGGTGGGAGCATCGGACCACGTTTCCACCCGGGTCGTGATACGCCGCCTCTCGCTTGACGTAGCCCGCGTCTCTTCAAAGCTTGACGTGGTTCCTTCACCTCCTGAGCTGTGCAGAGCCCCGCAGGGCCTTCGATTAGCAAAGACGCGAGGAAGCGGCGCTTCGTTACCGGATGTTGGCAGTATGATCCGATTGTAGGCCGGCTCGGTAGGGAAGTAGAGGAGGCGATGCCTTGTGTCGCCCGCTGTCTTGCTGCGAGGGGCTACCCGCGCGGTAGGTCTAGACCGCGCGTGGCGATGATGTTCCGCTGAATCTCATTGCTGCCAGCGTAGATGGTCACGCCCACCGTCCACAGGTACTCATACCGAATGCGGCCCTCCAAGGCGACCCACTTCGACCCCTCTGCTAGCTGGCCATATAGCCCCAGTAGATGCATGCCAACGTTGGCGATTCGCTGCTGGAGTTCGGTGGTGAAGGTCTTGGCTACTGAGGCCTCATAATTAGGCACCTGGCCACGACTTGCCATCCAGACGATACGGTGGCTGAGAAGTTGAGCAACTTCCGTCTCGATGGTCAGTTCAGCCAGCTTGCGGCCGATCATTGGGTCTTCAATAAGGGGTTGGCCGTTCCGCTTGGTCTCTGTGGCGAACTGCACAAGATCCTCGACAATGCGACGGGCTTGCATAACAATGGCGCCAATGGCCGACCGTTCAAAGGCCAGGGTGGTAAGGGCCACGTACCAACCCTGGTTCTCCTGGCCCACTAGGTTGCTCTTGGGCACGCGCACGTTATCGAAGTAGACCTCGTAGTAGTCAGCCCGCCCCGTCATTTGGACGATGGGATTGATGCTAATGCCAGGTGAGCGCATGTCAGCCAGGAGGTAAGAAATGCCGCGATGCTTTGGTGCGCTGGGGTCTGTTCTGACCATAATGTGTATCCAGTCGCCGCGATGGGCCCTGGTGGTCCAGGTCTTCTGTCCGTTGACCACGTAGTCATCCCCGTCGAGCACCGCGCGAGTCTGGAGGCTGGCCAGGTCGGAGCCGGCATTGGGCTCGCTGTACCCTTGGACCCAGACAACCTCGCTGCGGGCTATCGGCGGTAGGAAGCGTTGCTTCTGTTCTTCAGTACCCTGAAGCATCAGGCAGGGCCCTACCATGTACACACCCTGACCGTTCAGGATGGGTGCTCGGGCATAGGCCATTTCCTCTTGGAACACCAGTTGGTGCATGTGGCTGGCACCCAGGCCGCCGTATTCCTTGGGCCAGGCCATACAGAGCCATCCCTTGGCACCGAGTTTCTTCTCCAACTCCTTGGCTGCATCCCAGTGATCGGGATTGTCCAGGTCATAGTCGGTTAGAGTCCACTCCTTCCGAAGGAATTCTCTTACTTCCTTGCGGAAGTCTTCCTCCTCTTCGCTAAACCGGAAGTCCATCGTTGCCTCCTTTGGAGCCGACAGCTCGCCTGTGCAAGCTTTCTGGCGTGCCGGTAGCATTATACCTTATGCGAAGCCACTATCTACCTTTGGGCGAGCACCCCAATCGATGTGCTTCAGGGTGACTATAGCTTGGAGCGAGGCCTGGTGGCGTCCGGCTAGCCTTCGAATCTAGCGCTTTGGCGGGCTTGACAGCGGTCAGGGGTAGCGGTAAACCTCGACCGAAAGGTCGCAGAGGGTGCCGATCAAGGCAGATTCAGGCAGTGGAGGAACGCATGAAGAGCTATACCGAATACCTGTGGTTTAATACCGAGACCCGGCGCCATCTGGCGAACATCACCAGCGAAGTGGACGCTATACTCCACAAGTCGGGCGTTCGGGAGGGCTTCTGCTTGGTGAGCGCCATGCACATTACCGCGGGCATCTGGGTTAACGACCACGAAGAGGGTCTGTGGCAGGACTTCTGGGAGTGGGTGGAGAAGCTCGCCCCTTATCGGAAGGACTATAAGCACCATCGCACTGGCGAGGACAATGGCGATGCCCACCTGAAGCGGTCGTTGATCCACCATCAGGTTGTGCTGCCCGTCACCGCGGGCAAGCTGGATATGGGGCCCTGGGAGCAGGTCTTCTACGCCGAATTCGACGGTCAGCGTCGCAAGCGGGTGGTGGTCAAGGTGATTGGAGAGTAGCCGCCCGAAGCTGATATAATCTATCTGGGTAGCCACGCCTCATGGTCCAAGTCGCGGCAAAGGAGGAATGGTGATGGTGATAGCTAGCTCCACTGTTTGGTCTGCCTCTGCCTCTCTTTCGCCGCGCGTCCGCCGCCTGCGGGAGGAGTTCTTCTCCTTCTACTCGCGGGACTATTTCCGCAACGAGGTGCGCCCCTATACCAGCGGTCTGCTCTGGGATGTGGTCTGGGCGCCCCACAACTGGACCGTCGCCCCCGAGCTGTATCCTTTCCTGTCCGCCTACCAGGATAGCCTGCTGGCCGCTGCCGAGCGGGTGGAGTTGCCGCCGGGCTTCTGGCGGGAACCGCTCGTCGTGCGGCGGGCTCTCTTCTTCCGAACGGTTCTGGAGAGTCACCTGCCGGTCAAGATCCTGGATGGTGAGTTGATCGTTGGCTCCTACTTCAATACCGCCCTGTCGAAGACTCACACCAGGGGAGAGGCTCGGAACTGGAAGAGGAGGGAGGGTCGCTGGCGCCAGAAGGCGGAGGAACTTAATGGCTTGGGCGTCGGCAACTGCGGCGCCGTGCCTGGCCACATCATCCCTAACTACCCCAAGGTCTTGCGGCTTGGCTTTCGAGGGATTGTGGCTGAACTGGAAGAGAAGCTTCAGCAAGCGCGAGGCAAGAAGAGGAAGAGCCTCCTGCGGGCGCTGATTATCTCCTGCCAGGCGGTGGCAGTCTTCGCCTCCCGCTACGCGGCCGAGGCCGAGCGGCTGGCAGCGGAGGAACCCGATGAGAGCCGCCGCGAGGAGCTACGACAGATCGCCGCCATCTGCCGCCAGGTGCCCTGGGAGCCGGCCCAATCGTTCCAGGAGGCGCTCCAGGCCTTGTGGTTCACCCACATGCTGGTGATGGCCGCCGAATCGTACCCGGGGGCAGGCCTCTCCCTTGGCCGCATTGACCAGTATCTCTATCCGTACTATCAGCGCGACATCGAGTCGGGGCAGATGACGCGCGATGAGGCGCGGGAACTGCTTCAGTGCTACTGGATCAAGCACAATTACGCCTACGACTACCAGGGGCGGGTAGGGACCAACCAGGGGATCAACTCCGGCTTCGGGCAGCTTCTCACCCTGGGTGGTCTGGGCCCCCACGGTGAGGACGCCAGCAATCCCCTCACCTGGCTCATGCTGGACGTGATCGAGGACATGAACCTCGTGGAACCGAAGCCCAACATCCGCCTTCACCACGACACGCCGGACGACCTGCTCCAGCGAGTGGTGGAGATCATCTCCAAGGTCCAGGGCGCTCCCTTTCTCCTTAACTTTGACGAGGCTTCCATACGGGGGCTCGAGTGGCAAGGGCTGCCCAGGGATGAGCTCTGGGACTACGCGCCGGTCGGTTGCCTGGAGAATACCTTGCAGGGCAACGATCGATCGGGTACGGTGGATGTCAACCTCAACATCGCCAAGGCGGTGGAGCCGGCTCTGAACGACGGCAGGGACATGCAGACCGGCAAGCGGGTTGGGCCAGCCACCGGCGACCCCAGAGGCTTCACCGACTTCCCTGCCTTCTTCGCTGCTTTCAAGGCCCAGCTCAAGGCGCTCCTGGAGCGCTTGATCGACTGCAACAATGGAGCCGATGCCATTCGCGTCGCCCTGGAGCCGACGCCTTACCTGAGCGCGCTGGTGGACGGCTGCGCCGACAGTGGCCGTGATATCACGGCCGGCGGGGCAGTCCACAACTACATCACCGTGGAGGGGATCGCCCTGGCCACGGCGGTGGACTCCCTGGCAGCCGTCAAGAAGCTGGTCTATGAGGATAAGACGGTTAGCATGGACGAACTGCTGGTGGCCATCCGGGCCAACTTCGAGGGGCACGAGGCGCTGCGCCAGACACTGGTCAACAAGGCGCCCAAGTTCGGCAACGACGACCCCTATGTGGATGAGATCGCTCGGGAGGTGTCCCAGTTCTGGACGAAGGAGGCTTTCAAGCACGCCTCGCCGGCCAGCGGACGGCGCTATCGGGGGGGCTATCTCTCCTGGAACTACTGGGTTGCCTACGCTCCCTCCACGGCCGCTACTCCGGACGGGCGCAAGCGGGGCACCTTCCTTTCCAACGGCGTTTGCCCGGTCAACGGCGCCGACCGCCAGGGACCCACGGCGGCTATCAAGTCGGTGGGCCACCTGGGAATGGAGACCGCTCCCAACGGCGCCTCCCACACCCTGAGCCTCAGCCCCTCTATGGTTCGAGACGCCGAGCATCGGGCCAAGCTTGTCGCCCTGCTGCGGGCCTACGACCGAGTCGGCGGCACTTGCCTGCAGATCAATATGGTGGACCCTGCCACCCTGCGGGAGGCTCAAGCCGATCCGGAGACCTACCGCAATCTGCTGGTGCGGGTGACCGGCTATAACGCTTACTTCGTCATGTTGGGGAAGGAGATACAGGACGAGATCATCGCCCGCGAGGCGCACGGGGTCTAGACCGTTGCCGGGGGCGCCTTGGCGGGCCGCGAGACCGAAGGGACAGCTGCAATCGCCAAAGGAGGTGCAATAATGCTGGACGCTCTACTGACTGAGGAACAGAAGAAGTTGCAGGAGGAGGTGCGGGCTTTCGTGCGCGACGATGTGCCGCGCCAGCTCATCCTGGACATGGATGCCGAGCGGGTGCACTATCCTCGCCAGTTCCTGGAGGCGGCCGCCCGCCGCCGGCTGCTGGGCCTGCGCTTCCCGGAGGAATACGGCGGTCGCGGGCTGGGCTGGGCGGAAGAGGCGGTGGCCCTGGCGGAGGTGGGTGTGGTAGGAGGCTCGCTGAGCTGTCTCTACTCTCTCGTCAGCATCGTCGGTGAGGCGTTGCACGTCTTTGGCACGCCGGAGCAGAAGGACAGGTGGTTGCGCCCAGCTCTCGAAGGCAGGCTCACCGTGGCCGAGGCCCTCACCGAGCCGCGGGGTGGCTCCGACTTCTTCGGGGCGACGACTACAGCGCGACGCGAGGGCGATGTTTATGTGCTCAACGGCCAGAAGCGATTCATCGTCGGCGCCGAGGGGGCTGACTACTTCCTGGTGTATGCACGTACCAACCCCGACGGCCCGTCGCGCGAAGCGCTCAGCGCCTTCATCGTCGAGAAGGGGCCCGGCGTCGAGGTTCAGCACGTCTACGGGCTGCTGGGCACGCGCGGCGGTGGGGCCGGACGGGTGTACTTCCGGGATGTCTGCGTGCCCAGGGAGAACCTCATCGGCCGGGAGCACGGCGGGGCCGAGCTCTTCTATCAGATGATGATCCCCGAGCGAATGACGAGTGCGGCAGGCGCGCTGGGTGGGGCGCGGGCTGCCCTGGAGATCGCTGCCCGCTACAGCGACCAGCGCAAGGCCTTCGGCCGGAAGATCCGGGCCTTCGAGGCGGTTAGCTTCAAGGTGGCCGACAGCATCACTCTCCTCGACGCCAGCCGGGCGCTGGTCGACCTGGCCGCCCGCTGCATCGACGCTGGCGACGAGCCGGGCCGCGTTCGCCGCCTGGTGTCCGAGGCCAAGAAGTTCGTCACCGAGGCAGCCTGGGAGATCATCAACCACGCTATGCAGGTCATGGGCGGCATCGGTTACACCAACGTCTATCCCATTGAGCGACTGCTCCGCGACGCGCGGCTGTCCATGATCTGGACGGGCACCAGCGAGATCATGAATCTCATCATCCAGCACGAGTACTACCGGGAGCTGGGCTTCCCCCGGGAGGGTCGCGACGTAGAGGCCGATGCGCCTGAGGCTGACCAGCTCGAAGAGAAAGTGTACGAGTGAACTATGCCCACCGGCGTCACCTTCAACGTCCAGAGGTTCAGCACCGAGGACGGGCCGGGCATCCGCACCACCGTCTTCATGAAGGGCTGTCCCCTGCGCTGCAAGTGGTGCCACAACCCCGAGGGGCTCTCTCCCGAGCCGGAGTTGGTATGGTACGACGTGCGCTGCATCGGTGCCCGCGAGTGCCTGACGGTCTGTCCCGACGATGCCCTGGAGTTGACGCCAGAGGGGATGCGCCTGGACAGGGAACGCTGCACCATGTGTGGTCTTTGTCCCCAGGCCTGTCCTGCGGGCGCTCTGGAGGTTATCGGTCGAGAGTGGACGGCCGAGGCGCTCTACGCCGAAGTGGCCAAGGACAGAGCCTTTTACGAGACGTCCGGTGGGGGAGTCACGGTATCGGGTGGTGAGCCCGTCATGCAGGCCGAATTCGTCGAGGCCTTTCTGCGCCTTTGTCGGGAAGGGGGAATACGTACTGCCCTGGATACCTGCGGCCACGCCGACTGGGGGATCTACCGGCGGCTTCTCCCCTTCGTTGACCTCGTCCTCTACGACCTGAAGCTCATCGACCGGGAACGACATCGCGAGGCTACCGGCGTGTATCCGGACCGCATTCTGGAGAACGCCAAGCGTATCGCCCAGCAGGGGATCCCGATGTGGGTTCGCACGCCGGTGGTCCCCGGCTACACGGACGACGAGGACAAGATTGCTCGTCTAGCAGCCTACATCCACGACGAACTGAGCACCGTCGAGCGCTGGGAACTTCTGGCTTACACCAACCTCGGCCAGCCCAAGTATCGTCGCCTGGACAGGCCCTATCCCCTGGAAGGCGCAGAGCTGCCGACTCGGGCCAAGATGGAGCGGCTACAAACGGTAGCCCTCGGCGGCGGAGCGGACTTTGCCGTATGGTCGGGGGCGGTGAGGGATTAGCAACCGAGGAGCAAACGTGGGTGTGGCCAATCTGAGCCCAGCCATCGTCGAGGCCCTGGCAGGCGAGAGGACGCCGAAGTTCCTGGCCACCCTCGACTCCGAGGGCGTGCCCAACGTAGTACCCATCATCTCGCTGCAAGCGGCAGACGAAAGAACCGTCATCTTCGGCGAGTTCATGATGTGGAAGACGAGGCACAATCTGGAGGTCAATCCGCGCGTGTCGGTGGCAGTGATGACGGACAGCCAGGGATGGGTCGTCAAGGGGGACTTCCTGGAGTTCCAGCGGAGCGGGCCGTACTTCGACCAGATTATGGCCAGCGACACGTTCCGTTATAACGCCTACGCTGGCATCCGCAACGCCGGCGTGATTCGGGTGGAGAGCGTAGTGCGGGCCTTCACCTTGTCTGGGTTCACGGTCTTGCTTGACATGGCCCGCGCCAGGTGGTTCGGCCGCCGCGCCCGCCGACGGGGTGTCGGCGGGGTCACGGTCCCTATCCAGGTGCGGCAGAAGTTCGCTCGCCTTAAGGCCGCCAAATTCCTGGCCTATCTCGACGGCGATGGCTACCCGGACATCGTGCCGGTCCTCTCCCTCAGACCCGCCGACGAGCAGACCTTCGTCTTCAGCAGCGGCCTGGCGGAGCCGGCCCTGGCAGCGCTGAGCCCCGGTGCCAGGGTGGCGGCCTCGGTGCTCACCTTCGAGCCGGTGGCCTATCAGATAAAGGGCGAATTCCTGGGGGCAGAGCGGAGCCTGGGGCGATTGGCTGGGGTGGTAGCCGTTGAGGAAGTATACAGCGCCTCACCGCCGCTTCCTGGCCAGCGAATCGCCTAGAGGTTGGCGAAGGGTCGGGGGCTTGACGGCGTTGCGCAGCTACACTTCGGCCAGTAACATGCGGGGCGAAGCTCGCTAGCGGCGATGGTGCTGCCCTGGAGACGTTGAAAGGAGTTTGCCAATGTCCAGCATCAAAGGGGGTGAACTTCTCCTAAGGTGCCTCGTTCAGGAGAACGTTCGCGTCATCTTCGCTGTCCCCGATGGCGCCTACAACTCGGTTCTGGGGAAGCTCAAGGAATACGGGGTGCGCCTGATACCGCCGCGCCACGAGGCCGCCGCTGCCCACATGGCCGACGCCTGGTCACGGGCCACGGGGGAGCCGGGCGTGTGTATGGCGGGTGCCGGTCCGGGGACCGCTAACCTCCTATCGGGGATCATCACTGCTAGGTCGGAGGGCAGCCCTGTCATTGCCATCACCGCCCAGTGCCCCAGCAAGGACATCTATCCTGACCGTGGCGGTGTGTTCCAGTACGCGGACCAGCTGGGGCTATTCCGAGCGGCCACCAAGTGGAACACCTTCGTCCCTGATCCGAAGCGAATTCCCGAGCTGGTGCAGAAGGCTTTTCGGGTAGCGACCAGCGACAGGCCTGGCCCCGTTCAGCTTGACATCCCTGAGGATGTCTTGGATGCCGAGGTGGAGGAGGAGCGGGCGGTGGTCGAGCCGCGGCAGCGCTATCGGATGACCCAGCCCACGCCCGCGGATAGGGCGCTGGTTAAGGAAGCGGCAGCCATGCTGGCGGAGGCCGCTCTCCCTGCCGTCTACGTTGGCGGTGGGGTTCGCCATTCGGGGGCCTGGGCTGAGGCAAGACGGCTGGCGGAGCATCTGGCCTGCCCGGTCCTCCTTGGCACATCGGGCCGGGGTCTCCTGCCCGAGGACCATCCCCTCTGCTTCCTTCCTCTCTCTACTGGAGGCATGTCCCTGCGCCGCGAGGCGGACCTGGTTCTCTTGGTGGGTACACAGATGGGGCAACACGAGAACTATGGCAGGCCGCCCCAGTGGGGCCCGCCGGAGCAACAGAAGGTTATCCAGGTGGACGTGGACCCCGAGATGATCGGCCGCAGTCGGCCCGTCGATCTGGGCCTGGTGGGCGACGCCAGGGCTACCCTGGCCAGCCTGATCGAGGAAGTCGAAGCCATCAGCGAGCCGCGCTCTCCCTCCGAGAGGCTTGACGAATTCCGTCGCCAGAGCCAGGAGTGGGAGCGCAACCTGGCAGGTCTGGCCCGTGAGGGGAAGCCCGTCCATCCTGCTAAGCTTATGACGGAGGTGGCGGAATTCTTCCCGCGGAATGGCATCCTGGTGATGGACGGTGGCAACACGTCCCTCTACTGCTTCCAGTACCAGCGGGTCTATGAACCACGCAGCTTTTTCTGGACATCCAAGTTCGGCCACCTAGGCACCGGCGTGCCCTACGCCATGGCCGCCAAGCTGGCCAACCCCGACCGCCCGGTGATCCTGGTCACAGGGGACTCCGCCTTCGGCTTCAACATTCAGGAGCTGGAGACTGCCTATCGAGAGAAGTTGCCCTTCATCTGCGTGGTGTCCTGCGACTACCGCTGGGGTATGGAGGTGCCGGGGCAGGTTCTTGCCTTTGGCGCCAACAATCTGGTAGGCGTCGACCACTCGCGGCCGCGCTATGACGAGGTGGCCAAAGGCTTCGGCTGCTTTGGCGCCTATGTGGAGGACCCGGCGGAGATACAGCCTGCCCTGGAAGCGGCGCAGCGGTCTGGTCTGCCGGCCGTGATCCAGGTGGTGATCGACAGGGACGCCAACGTCTTTCCGCCCGGGCTTATGGAGTTTGCTACCGCAGGTGGCGAGGTATAGGAGAACACGCTCGATCTCTTTGGAGCCTGACGGTCGGTTTGTCCTGGGATATGATCATTCAGCAACCTTTGTTGGGGGGTGGAGCAAATGAATGACTGGGCATCGAAGAGCTTTTGGCTGGGGGCGACACCCTACACTGAGAATCCGGCTCTGGAGGAGGATATCCGCGCCGACGTGGCCATTGTGGGTGCGGGCTTCACTGGCTTATCCACGGCCTACTATCTCCATCAGGCCGACCCGTCGCTGCGGGTGGTCGTCCTGGAATCGGATGTCGTCGGCTACGGGGCGAGCGGCCGCAACGGCGGATTCGCCATGACCTTGATGGGGCTAACCTTATCGTTGACGGCCAGGCGCTTCGGCAAGCAAAAGGCACGTCAGGCCCACGATTTCGGGGTGCGCGCCGTGAGGCACGTCGGGGAGCTAGTCGAGAAGCAGGGCATCGACTGTGATTACGAAAAGAACGGCCTGCTCACGGTGGCTATCAATCCGGCCCAGGTGGATCGGCTGCAGGCGGAGATCCGCCTCGCCCACGAGCTGGGTATCGAGGGGGTGCGCTGGCTGGACGCAGGCGAGCTGCGGGAGGAGGTGAACTCCCCGCTCTACCTGGGGGCGAGAGAGGAGGAGGAGTGTGCCCTGGTCAACCCCGCCAAGCTGGCACGGGGGATGAAGAACCTGGCCGAGGGTGCAGGCGTGGATATCTACGAGCGCACACCCGTGGAGGCAGCTCACCTGAAGCCCCGCATCAGGCTGGAGACGCCCCAGGGGAGCGTCGCCGCCCAGAAAGTGGTCTTCGCCACCAACGCCTTCACCCAGCGCTTTCCTCAGCTTCATTCCAAAGCTTTCCCCATCTTCACCTACATCGTCCTCACCGAGCCCCTGAGCCAGCAGCAGCTATCCAGTATCGGCTGGGGAAATCGCCAGGGGATCGAGGACGCGCGCAACCTGATCCACTACTACCGCCTGACCGCCGACAATCGCTTGCTTATGGGCGGAGAGGATGTCATGTACTACTACGGCGGCAAGGTGGATGTGGACGAGCATTGGCCCACCTTCCAGGATTTGGAGCGCACGATCAGCGGGACCTTCCCCGGGCTGGCTGGCATTGGAATCAGCCATCGATGGGGTGGGCCGGTGTCGGTGCCAATGGACTTCTTCCCAGCGATGGGCTACCTGGGCGGCGACCGGCGGGTGATTTACAACCTGGGCTGCGTTGGCCACGGGGTAGCGCTCGCCAACATGGCCGGGCAGATCCTGCGCGACCTGGTGAGGGGACAGGAGACGGAACTCACCGATCTGTTCTTCGTCAACCGGCGGGTGATTCCCCTTCCGCCGGAGCCGATCCGGTTCGCAGTGGCTCAGGGTATCCGCAGGGGGATGAAGCTTCAGGACGGCTGGGAGCGGCGCAAGCAGCCAAAGCCGAAAGAGCCATCGACATGATGGACTGAGGGGGGTATTCAGAAGGCAAGCGGTTTAGCGGCCTTGCTACACCGTCTGGGTTGCCTTGGAACCGTCTAGTTTGGCGCTGTAAAGGGAAATGTCTGCTAACCTCACCAGGTCGTCGGTGGTGGTGGCGTCATCAGGGTAGCAAGCTAGTCCAGCGCTCAGGCTCAGGTCAGCCGTGGCGGGATCCTTCAGCTCCTTGAGCTTGCTGGCCAGGGACTTCCCTATCCGTTCGAGTATGATCTGGGCCTTGTTTGAGTCGGTGTGCATCAATATGGCGGCGAACTCGTCGCCACTGTAGCGACAGGCGATATCTGAACGGCGCATTTGCGATCGGATGGAATCAGCAGCAAGGCAGAGTACCTTGTCGCCGGCCGCCTGTCCGCGGGCGTCGTTATAGCTCTTGAAGTTGTCGATGTCGGCGATCATGACCACAACGCCGTGCTCGTAGCGCTTGGCACGCTCGATCTCTTCGCCGAGGCGCTGGTGAAAGTAGGCGCGGTTATACAAACCTGTGAGACTATCGGTGATCGCTCTCAGTTCTGTCTCCGCCCGCAGGTGAGCATTCTCCAGGGGCAGAGCAACCTGAGCGGTAGCTGCCTGGAGCACGTCCAGGTCTGACGTCTGGAAGGAGGGGCCCTCCGAAAAGGTGACAAGCACAAGGCAGCCGAAGGGCCTTTCGCTGATGCCCAACGGCGCACACACGATGCTCTGGGGCAGGCTCGATTTTCCAGTGGCCTGTTTGAAAAGGTCCTCTCCCTCAGGGCCGAGGCCTCCTGCCGCTGTAAGTTCCTCTATCGAAGAATGCAGCTGCGTTTCGCCTGACTGGAAAGCCTCGCCGATCATGCCTTCGCCGGGCTTGGCTATCAGCTTGGACATCACCTTCTGATCCAGACCGCGTACAGCGTGAACCTCCAGCAGGTCTTTATGCCGGTTGTAGGCCATGAAGAACCCGGCCTCCGCTCGCGGCAAGAGTTCGAGGACGGCTTCCAGGGCTTTGTCAGCCGCTTCGTCAAACCCGATGGCTGTGGCGGCGGCGTTCGATAGGTTGAGGAAGAGGCGAAGCTGGTCGTCGCGCTGCCGCACCTCCTTGACGAGGTGGCTGAGCATTGTGGTATCTCGGCCTGTGCCTTCAATAGCTACCAGGCGGTCGTCCTCGTCATAGATGGGCAGGAAGCTAAAGGTCAGCCATATTGTCTGGCCGTCCTTATGGAGGCACTTCAGGGCTAGCGGACCTTCGGGCACGTTGCCGGAAAGCAGGGCCTTCCATAGGGCGACGAAGGACTGCCAGTGGCCGGGGTGGACAAGCCGGCCGACGATCTCCGGGCCGGAGGCCAGTTCCTCTAAGGTAAAGCCCGTCACCTTTTCCCAGGCCGGATTGGCGTAGGTAAGGCCCTTCTGGATATCTACCCGGAAGACCAGGTCAGCGGTACGTTCTGCCAGTTGGCGGTATCTTGTCTCAGCCTTGGCGACGCCGGTCTCGGCCGTTTCTTTGGCGAGCAGGGCGACGATCATCCGGTCGAGGTCCCTGGCCAGGGACTCGAACTCCGCTGCCCCCGATACTTGGGGCCTGGTGGCGACATTTCCACTGGCAATTGCCCTGGCGCTCGCCTGAAGCGATGCCAGGGGTCGAAGAATGCTTCGCATCAGCGCCAGCGTCGACCAGCCGCTCACGACGAAGACGAGGCCGGCGGAACCCAGCAGGGCCCAAAGCAGCAGGTCTCCATTGCTAGCTGTCGAAGGGAGCGCGAGGTCCATCTGGCGTTGCTGCTCGCTGATCAGCTCGGTGACCACCGGCCTCAGGCTAGCGATCGAGCCTTCTACCTGGGAGCGGGCTGTCGTCGCCTGTTCGGCAGCATCGACCTCTGTGAACATGAACGCCCCTTCACCCTGCAGCTCGATCTCCTCGATCTGCCTGGCGATGTCGTCCAGTGCGGCCAGCGCTTGGGGGTCAGCGGAGTCGCTTTGCAGAGCTTGGGCATCCTCGACATCCACCTTAACCCTGGCAACGGACTCACGGAACGCCTCGGCAAAGCTCCAGTCCTTGGTGACTGGAAAGGCCCGCAGGGTCTCGAGCTGGAGGGTGAATTCGGCATCGATGTCGCGCAGGGCGGCGGCTGTAAGGGTGGCCTTCTCTATGGCGCCCACGTCGACGTCACTTTCGTCGTTCCCAAAGCGGAAGACGGATAGCAGCGAGATGCCAATGAGTAGCAACATCAACAGTGAGAACGTGGTGATGATCCGTGCCCGAACCGACCGCAAACCAGGCATTCCCCTGCTAACCTTTCCCCGACTACAACGAACTGCCTGCCACCCTCCGCCCACCGTAGAGGGGGCTTGGAGGTCGCATAACAGCAGGTCAATAACCTTCGCAGTGCTCAATGAATGGACGCTGGTCTAAGGCAGTCCGTTACATCCAGGGCGTCCACGCTTGAAATCGCTGCCCGAGGTGCTATCATGACAAGGGTGGGCTCGTAGCTCAGCGGCAGAGCGACCGGCTCATAACCGGTTGGTCGGAGGTTCGAATCCTCCCGGGCCCACCATTCGCGCCCCCTAGTGCAAGGCCCTCCGATTGCCTCTTTGGCGGCCGCGGATACGGTATCATGCCACCGGAGGCTCAGGGATGATGATGGGTGGGGACAGCCTGCTTCAGCGAATACGGGACTTCTTGGCCGACTATCGGCCGCGGCGTATTTCCCAGGATGAAGCGACCCCGGCGGGGGTCCTTCTCCTCCTCTATGAGAAGGCGGACGAGCTCTATATCGTGCTGACCAGGCGCACGGAGGACGTGGAGCACCACAAGGGAGAGACCTCCTTCCCCGGCGGCGCCTTCGATCGCCAGGACGGCGACCTGCTGACCACCGCCCTGCGGGAGACGGAGGAGGAGATCGGCGTTCGGCCAGAGGACGTGGAGGTCCTGGGCCAACTGGACGACATCGTCACCATCACGGGCTTTCTGGTGAGCCCCTTCGTGGGGGTCTTGCGCACGTCGTCGTATCCGTTCGCCGTGAGTGCGGAGGAGGTGGCGGAGCTGGTGGAGGTTCCCTTGGGCCACCTGATGGACGAGCGCAATCTGGAGCGAGGGTCGCGGCACTATGGCGATCGCTGGCTGCCATTCCTCTCCTATCACTACGGCAACTATCGCATCTGGGGGGCCACTGCTCGCATCTTCAAGGGCTTCTTCGACAACCTGGCCGCCGGCGGGGGTTGATCGGCGGCGAAGCGGGCCTACGAGCGGCGCATTTCGACGGGCTGTGCAGATCAGGCACCTACCCTGCTTCCTGCGACCACCATGCCACGCCCCCGGACAGAGCCAGTAGCCCATCCCTGACCGTGGTGGGCTCCCCATTCGCTGTGTCCTCGTAGAGGAGTTGGGCAGCTGCCACGAAATGGAGGCCGGCGAGAACAAGCTGATATGTTGGCCGGCGCTTGATCATGCGCACAAGCCGCCAGCCTTCGCGTCTCGCGCGTTGGATCAGCGCCATAGTTAGCTCTTCTCCCGACCTTAGCAGGCGGTCGAGACTGCGACGAAGGACGGCCAATAAGTGTTGGAGAACATGGGGCGGAAAACGCTTGGCCAGTTCGGTCGCCTCGCGGGGTGGCAAAACAGCGGGACTAATTTCCTCGATATCTTCAGGCTGGTAGCGGTCACGAAGAGAGCTGATCCACCACGATAGGTAGTAATCTAGTGCGTTCGTATATTCAGCGGGAAGGGATTCCTCCCATTCCTCTAACAGTCGTAGCTGGTCCTCGAGCCACGATACAAACCGCTCAATCTCTGCGTTATCGTCTTGCTGACCCACGCCCGTGCTTCAGATATCAGCTATCGGCTCTTCTTTCCCGAATGCAATCTCTTTGCGGCCTGTAGCGCAGCGTCTGCATTGATGGAGAGAGAGCGGGAGCGGTCCCTAATGCGCCTGAGTTCAGCTGAGTCGATGTACTGAAGCAACTCCCTTATTGCGCTTCTGAAGTAGCGGTCAAGGAGGATAAGGTGTTCCCTTTCACCAGCGGCGTCCGTTGCCATGTTGCCAGGCCAATTCCCCACCGCCAGGACGTCGTCTCCCTGCTCATGCTCGACCAGGTGCCAGTATGGTTCACCGTACGGCTCCGCGATGCAGATTCTGGCCTCGGTGGGCGGGTACACATCCTGTCGCGAGTGAACCGGGGTGTGGTCGACATAAATCGCCATGCGTGTGCCTCCGTGAAGATAGGACACAACTAATTATACTCCTGAGGGTCAGCATATTCAACTTGGCCCTATCAAGCTTCCTCCGGTGGAGTGAACTTCTTGGTCTCTTGTAACCTTTCCCGCAGCCTTATGAGGCTATCGATCAATCGGGTCAACTCCCATTCGGTCATCTGGAATACTAGTTTGGCTTCCTCTTCATCCGTCTCAATCCTCACCACGGCCGTAGGTAGCCATGATAAGATTTCTGTATACGTGGCCGGCGCGGCCTGCTGGGACACGTCAGGCAACGTTTCCGCAAAGACCGCTCTCAGCTCACAGACACCACTAACGTGTGTGAAGGTGGGGAGCGTCTGCGTTGACCACTCCGCCTCTCGGCGACTGGGCAGCGCCCTCGGGCCATATTGTTGGACCTTGGAGAAGAACGTCTCGAGTGTCCGAACCTCCTCATCTGACAGCTGTAGGCTTCGCACGTCCTCGACGATATCTCCCAGCGACAGGCCAAGCTTTGTCCATTGGGACAACACGAAGCCGGTGATTCGTACGGCTACTACAGTGTCGTCTCGCGGTCGCGCGGCAAGGGCTTTCAAGAGCCTTTCCCCGGTGGCGTCGCCAATTGAATAGTACCGGTCGGTTTGTTCGAGCCAGGTCGCAAGAGCTTGCAGTTCCGCATCGTCGAAGCTTGCAAGTGTGCGAAGGTCATCGGCGAACCGCTTCGCGTATGCGCTTCCCTCGAATAGCTTCAGGGCCATGTGCACCTCCACATGCCTAGCCACCACAGGCTGGTTCCCGTGTCAGCCAGTATAGCCCCGCACAACCGATCCGGGCAAGCTGTCAGTTTACACTTGAACCTCTGCTGGGCCATCTGTCTCATCCACAGCCGCTCTCGCCGTAGCACCACACGGTGGCGCCGCAATTAGCAGCGCCGCCGACATCCAGGTGGGTATCGCTGCCTGGTCGTGCTGCTCGGGCTTCTCGCTCACTGGCCTCCCTCTCCCTCCTCCGCCTCTGCGGCTGCCTGGCGGGCGGCCCAGGCGGCCACCTTCGTCGCCAGCTCGTCGCTGCGGCGGCTCCAGTCGCTGTCGCGCAGGGAGGGGAAGGACTGCGCCAGCAGGCGGTGGAGGAGGGTCGCCGTCTCGTAGGCCAGGTCGAGGAAGGTGAGGAGGCGACGGCGCTGGTAGAAGGGCCCGCTGCGAAGGGTGCCCTTGCTGTCCAGCGCGCCGGAGACGGAGGCGGGGGACGGATAGGTGAATCTGCTGAGATCGTGGAAGATTTCCCCCAGGGCGGGTCCCAGGCCCTCGTCCTCGCTGGCGTCCTGGGCGAGGGCTGCAGCGAGGCCTGCGGCCAGGGCCCGCCTCATGCGGGACGGTGTCGGCCAGGTGGCGCCCTCCTGCCTGAGCTTGGCGGCGTCCCGGGGCCTGGAGTTGAGCCAGGCGCCCGCCAGCCAGTACTCGTAGGCGTTCCGGACCAGTGAGAGGGCCTGCACGTAGTAGCCGTCGAAGGCGAGGTTGTGGGCGGAGCGGAGGAAATTGGCGGCGCCCCCCATCAGGGTGAGGGTCAGCTCCTGGGCATCGTCCAGGGGCTTGACCGCCTCCAGCTCGCGAAAGCCCTGCATGAGGTGGCTGAGCAGATCGTCGGCGAGGGTCACCTCGTCGCTGTGGTACTGCCAGGCCTGGCGGTGAACGGCGTGCTCTCGGTCCTCCCAGGTCGAGCCGTGGGGCAGTCTGGCGGGCATCGGCGCTAGTCCTGGGGCTCGCCTTCGCCCTTCAGGCGACGCAGCCGCTCGCGGATGGTGCGCTCGAAGCCCTGCTCGGAGGGGTCGTAGTAGCGGCGGCCGCGTAGCTTGTCGGGGAGGAACTGCTGGGGCACATAGTGGCCGGGGAACTTGTGGGCGTACTTGTAGTCCTTGCCGTAGCCCATGTCCTTCATCAGGTCGGTCACCGGGTTGCGCAGGTGGAGGGGGACAGGCTCGTTGCGGGTCTCGCGGACGTCCTTGCGGGCCTTCTCGTAGGCCATGAGGGCGGAGTTGCTCTTGGGGGCGGAGGCCAGGTAGATCACCGCCTCGGCCAGGGGCAGGAAGCCCTCGGGCATGCCCACGAAGTGGACGGCCTGCTGGGCGGCCATGGCCACCACCAGGGCCTGGGGGTCGGCCAGGCCGACGTCCTCAGCGGCAAGGATGACCATGCGGCGGGCGATGAACAAGGGGTCCTCGCCGGCCTCCAGCATGCGGGCCAGCCAGTAGAGGGCAGCATCGGGGTCGGAGCCGCGCATGGACTTGATGAAGGCGGAGATGGTGTCGTAGTGGTAGTCGCCGGCCTTGTCGTAGACGGAGGTGCGGCGCTGAAGGGCCTCCTCGAAGTCGGATAGGCCGATGCGGCGGCGGCCGCGGTCGTCGGGCTGGACGGTGGCGGCGGCCAACTCGAGGGCGTTGAGGGCGATGCGGGCATCGCCGCCGGAGGCCTGGGCCAGGCCGCTGAGGGCCTCGTCGTCCGCGTCGAGGCTCAGGTGGGCGAGGCCGCGGTCGTCGTCGGTGATGGCGCGGCGGAGGATGACCTCGATCTGCTCCGGCGAGAGGGGGTTGAGGGTGTAGACGCGGCAGCGGGAGAGCAGGGGGGAGATGACCTCGAAGGAGGGGTTCTCGGTGGTGGCGCCGATGAGGGTGACCACACCGTCCTCGACATAAGGCAAAATCACGTCCTGCTGGGCCTTGTTGAAGCGATGGATCTCGTCGATGAAAAGGATGGTGCGCTGGCCTAACATGCCGCGGCGGTTCTGAGCCTCATCGACGATCTGGCGCAGGTCGGCTACGCCGGCGGTGACGGCGGAGATGGGGGCGAAGTGGGACTGGGTGAGGCTGGCGATGATGCGGGCGAGGGTGGTCTTGCCGCTGCCCGGCGGCCCCCAGAAAACCATCGAGGGCACCTGGTCGGTCTCGATGCTCTTGCGCAGCATGCGGCCCTCGCCCACCAGGTGCTCCTGGCCGAGGAACTCGTCGAAGTTGCGGGGCCGCATGCGGGCCGCCAGGGGGGCCTCGCGCTGGGTGCGGGCGCGGGCCTCGGCGGCGAACATGTCGGAGGGTTTGGCTTTGGCCTTCTTGGTCGGCATCTCGCCCCTATTATCGCTCGCTGGGGCTGCGAACGCCAGTGCTAGGGGTCAGGCGCGGGGCTGCTTGCCGAGGAAGCGGAGCAGGGTATCGTTGAAGACTTCCGGTTGTTCCAGGTTGAGCATATGGCCGGCGTCGGCGATAACCTCCTGGCGGGCGGTGGAGATGTTGGCGGCCAGGATCTCGGCGATGAAGCGGAAGTCGGGCAGGTCCTGCTCGCCGACCAGCACGAGCGTCGGCGCGCGGACCTCCGACAGGCGGTCGGTGACCTGCCACTGCGGCTGGGGGTACACGGTTTCGTCGAGATAGTCGCGGGCGGAGTAGGCGAGGACCATGCTCTTGACGAACTGGAAGCGCTCGGGGAATCGGCGGATGCCGTCTAAGAGGGGATGGGTTAGCCAGACCTGCTCGAGGGCTGCTCGGGGTCCCTCTGCACGCACGGCCTGCACCAGCTCCTCGACGGTCTGGGCGTACTCTGCGGAGTAGTCGAAGCCGGGCACTGTGGAGTCGACAAGCACCAGGGAGGCAACGCGCCGGGGGTGATCGACGGCGAACTGAAGGGCGATGCCGCCGCCCATGGAGAGGCCCACCAGGTGAGCAGGCGTGTCGACGTCCAGGCGGTCGAGGAGGTCGCGCAGGTCAAGGGAGTAGTTCTGCCAGATGTAGCCGGTGGCGGGTGCCTCGCTGCGGCCGTGGCCTCGCACGTCGTAGCGGACGACCCGATAGCGGGCGTCCACCAGGGGCGCGACCTGGGCGTCCCACATGCGGAGGTTGAGGCTGTGGCCGTGGATGAGCACCACCGGCGGGCCGCGGCCGGTGGCCTCGTAGAAGGTGGTGATGTCGTTAGTGGACACGTGAGGCATGGCGAGCTGACCACCTCAGAGCAAAGCGATAGGCCTGCATTATCGTATCGGCGGCGACAATTTGCAACCCCAGGGGCTTGACCTAGCGCTCGACGATGTGATCGCGGACGGCCAAGGGTGGCCGCGACGGCAGGCGGAGGCCCTCCTTGGGGTAGCCGAGGGCCATGAGGGCCTGCGGCTGGAAATCGGCGGGCAGGTCGAGAACCAGGCAGACGGCCTCCGGGCAGAAGAGGGGCGCGGAGATCCAGTAGCTACCGAGGCCGCGGGCGTGGGCAGCGAGCATCAGGTTCTGGAGGGCGGCGCCGAGGCTCTGGGCGAACATCAGCTCCTCTGCCCGCTGGCGTCGCTGGTCGGGCCAGGGATGCTGGGCGTGGCCAACGACGGCGGCCAGGATGAGGACGGGAGCGGCGGCGAGGCGAGCTCGCGAGCGGGCCAGGAGTCGGCGGATGCGCGCCTCCGAGACGCCGTCGCGCTCCATGTCCTGGCGCCAGCGCTCGCCCATGGCCTCCGTCAGGGCGGCCCTGGCATCGGCAGAGAGGGTGACGAAGCGCCAGGGGTGGCTGTGGTGAGGAGCGGGGGCGAGGCAGGCGGCCGCGATGACCTGCTCGACGAGCGCTGGCGCCACCGGGCGGGGGCTGAACTGGCGCACAGATCGGCGGCCGGTGAGGGCGCAGTCGAGCGTCATCGGAGGCATGTCGGTAGCCATGCTATAAGTAAGCCGCTCATGGTGAGCTTGTCGAACCAGGAGCGGGCGTTCGCTCGTCCTTCGACGGGCTCAGGACGAGCGGGTCGAAGGGCAGGGATGCCAGGAACTGCTGGCTCCTGCTGCCGTTCGGTTGGGCCAGAACGGCCGCCAGGTCGTGCGGGCGGTCGATGTCGAAGGCGAGGGAGGGAAGCGGCAATACCTTGAGCGCCAGGCCGCGCGCCGTCGCCTCGCGCTGGTGGGCGGCCGAGCTGCGGTGGCCGAAGCGGAAGGGGATGATGCCCGGCGGGTGCAGGGCGAGAGCGTTGGTGCCGCCGCTTCTCGAAGGACAAAGGACAATCGACGGGTTGCCATGGAGAGGGTCAAGGATAGCCTCTATGTCGGCGGCGGCGGCCAGGGGCACGTCGACGGGGAGCACGAGGAGGCCGCTGGCACCCTGGCTGGAGAGCGCGTGGGAGGCGAAGGTGAGGGCGGCGTTCAACCCGCGCGACCGCGGCGGCTCGCGGATGGCCTGAGCGCCCAGCCGGCGGGCGAAAGCGAGCACATCGAGGTCGGGGCTGACGACGGCGGTGGTGGCGACGGCGGGCACGGCGGCCAGCAGTCGGAGGACGTCCTCCAGCATGGCCATGACCAACGCCTGGCGCTGGTCGTTGGAGAGGACGGCTCGCAGGCGGCTCTTCGAGTGGCGTAGGGCTTTCACCGGCACCAGGGCGGCGATCATTTGTCCTCCTGCTCTTCCCCGCTGGCTCCTGTCACCCTGAGTCTGGCGAAGGGTCTGGCATGCGGCGTTGGGATTCTTCGCTTTGCTCAGAATGACGATCCTATTGCTCAGAGTGACGATCCTAGATATGGGACCCTCGTATGGCCTCCAGCACGCGGCGGGCGAGGGCAGCTTTCTCCTCCATGCCTCTCATTATCGTATCGGTGACCACTACGTCCAAGCCCAGGGCCTCGATGCGGGCGCGGTCGGCGGCGTCGGCGTTGTCGATCACCAGGCAGTCGAGGAAGTCCTGGTAGAGCCAGCCTATCTGCCAGGCGCTGACCTCCATGCGCAGGCCCTTCATCATCTTGGCGGCCGGTCCCTTGATGACGGCGCCGCCGACGATGGGGCTGACGGCCACCACGCGGGCCTTCGTCTGGCGCAGGGCCTTCCGCACGCCGGGCAGGGCGAGGATGGGGCCGACGCTGACGATAGGGTTGCTGGGGGCAATGACGACGCCCTCAGCGGCGGTGATGGCGTCGATGACGCCGGGGGCGGGCTTGGCGTTCTCGATGCCGGCGAGCTTGATGCCGCGGAAGGCGTCGCGGGCGCCGCGCTTCACCATGTACTCCTGGAAGTCGAGCAGGCCGTCGGGGGTCTCCACTCTGGTGCGGACGGGCTGGTCGGTCATGGGGAGGATGGTGACGTCGAGGCCGAAGGCGCGGGCGATCTCGGCGGTGGCCTGGGACAGGGTGCGGCCCTGGCGCAGCAGGTGGGTGCGATGGATGTGGGTGGCGAGGTCGCGGTCGCCGAGGGCGAACCAGGTGTCGTGGCCGAAGCGGGCGAGGGCGTCGAGGGCGTGGAAGGTGTCGCCGGCCAGGCCCCAGCCGGTCTCCGGGTTGACTAGAGGCAGTTTCAAGAATGGCTCGCCACCCCCGCCTAAAGGCGGGGGCATGGATGCCGCCCCGTTCACGGGGTGGTCTGGAGAGAATTCGCCCGCCAGGTGGTAGATGACGATGTCGATGTCGGGCGAGACGTGGAGGCCGAACATCTCCAGGTCGTCGCCGGTGTTGGAGACGATGGTGACATTCTTGGGGGGCACCACCTGGACGAGGCCCTGGAGGAAGCGGGCGGCGCCAACGCCACCGGAGAGGACGGTGATCATGGCTTCTTGGGCGGCGGCTTCTTGCGGGCGCGCTTCTGGTTGGGCTTCGGCTTGGGCGGGCTAGGGGCCTCCAAGCGCTCCAGGGCGCGCCGCACGATGTCCGGCCCTTCGCCGCCAGCGCCCGTCTCCTTGTAGAGTGCCTGCGCCTGCCCCAGCAACTCCCGCGCGCTGTCGAGTTGGCCGCGCTCCGCTGCCAGCAGGCCCAGGTTGCCGAGCTGCTCGGCTTGGCCGAGGCGGTTGCCGATTTCCTCGTGGATGGTGAGGGCCTTCTTGTGGTGCTCCTCGGCCTTGTCCAGGTCGCCCCGGCCGGCGTATACGAGGCCCAGGTTGCCGAGCTGGTTGGCCTGGCCGAGGCGGTCGCCGATCTCGATTTGGATCTCCAGGGCGTCCTTGAGGTGGTACTCGGCCTTGTCCAGCTCGCCCCTGCGGCGATAGACGATGCCCAGGTTGCCGAAAGCGTTCGCCTCGCTGAGGGGGTTGGGGACGTCCTGATGGATTTCGAGGACTCTCTTGTAGTGCTGCTCGGCCTTGTCCAGTTCGCCGCGGTGGAGGTAGACGTTGCCCAGGTTACCGAGCTGGTTGGCCTGGCCGAGCTTGTTGCCGATCTGCTCGTCGATAGCTAGGGCCTTCCTGTGGTGCTTCTCGGCCTTGTCCAAGTCGCCCCTGCGCGCGTAGACGACGCCGAGGTTCGCGAAGTCGTTGGCCTGACCGGGGCGGTTGCCGATGTGCTGGTGGATCCGTAGGGTTTCCTTGTAGTAGCGTTCGGCTCTGTCCAGCTGGCCCGTGTCCCTGTAGACGTTGCCGAGGTTGCCGAGCTGAGCCGCCTGGCCCAGGCTATAGTTGATCTGCTTGGAAATATCCAGGGCCTTCTGATAGTGGCCCTCGGCCTTGCGGAGTTCGCTCCTGTGGCAGTATACGAGGCCTAGGTTGCCGAGAGCGCTGGCTTGGCCTGTCTTGTCTCGGGCGCGTCGGCTTAATGCGGCAGCCTCTAGGAAGTCAGTCTCTGCCCCTGTGAGGTTGGAGAGCTTAATCCGTACGACGCCGCGTAGATTGACGCTAGCTCTGTGCAGTGGGTGCGCTTTGGCCATTATGGCCTCTGTGATCGCCTCGTCGCATTCTGCTTCGGCCCCTCGCACGTTTCCGGCTTCGTAGAGGCTGTCAGCGATTAGCAGCCGAAGGAGTGCGTGTCCTCGTGGAGTTAGCTGGTCGCGGTCACACCGTTTGAGAAACTCTAGGGCTTCGGCGTGGCGCGACTGTTGGCGAAGAGCGAGCGCTCGCTCGAAGTTCTCGCGAGCATCACCTCTCAGGCGACGCCGTAGGGCCAGTACGGCCTTGACCACGCCCTCGCCTAGCCTTGATAGGAGCCGCCAGAACTCATCCCGCAGCGGCTCGGGAATCTGGTCAAATATGAAGGGCTGCATTTCTACCTCGCCACCTCCACGATGGTCACGCCTTCGCCGCCTTCCTTGAGCGGGGGCGTCGAGAGGGATTTTACCAGCGGGTGCGTGCTCAGCGCATCCCTGATGGCCCGGCGGAGGGTTCCCGTCCCCTTGCCGTGGACGATGCGCACCTGGGGCAGGCCGGCGCGGAAGGCGGCGTCCAGGTGCTGCTCGACGAGGGGCATTGCCTCGTCGATGGTCATGCCGCGCACCTCCAGCTCGGGCGGCGGCGGCTCGGACGGCGGCAGGCTGGCGGTGATGGCGGGCACCTCCTCGGCCTTGTCCACGCTTTCGACCTCGCTGACGTTGATCTTGCCGTGGAAGGCGCCCAGGCGGACGGCGAGCTCGCCGTGCTCGTCGGGTGGGCCGAGGGCCTCGGCGGGCTGGGAGAGGTCGCGCAGCCAGAGGCGGTCGCCGACGGCGATGGGCGGCAGGGGGCCCTTGCGGCGGCGCCGGCGTCGCTGACGGCGCACCTTCTCCACCCGCTCCTCGACGGCCTCGACCTTCTGCTTGGCGGCCTCCAGTGCTTCCTTAGCGGCGGCGGACGCGGCCTCTCGCTCGGCGCGGGCGATCTCCTTGGCGGCGGCGCGGAGGCTGGCGCGCGTCTGCTGGAGCTCGCGCTCCATCTCCAGGCGGGTCTTTTCGATGGTGCGATCGTGCTCGGCGTCGACGGTCATCAGCTTCTCGGCCAGGCCGGCGCGGATCGCCTCGGCCTCGCGGCGGGCGATCTGCTCGGCGCGGGCGGCGTCCGCTGCCTGCTGGCGCTCGCGCTGGATCTCGGCCAGGAGGCTCTCGAGCTCCTGGCGATCGGGGGCGATGTGCTGGCGGGCGCGTTCGAGGATGTCGGCGGGCATGCCCAGGCGGTCGGCGATGGCCAGGGCGTTGCTCTGGCCGGGCAGGCCGATGCTCAGGCGATAGGTCGGGGCCAGGGTCTCCAGGTCGAACTCCACGGAGGCGTTGACGATGCCCGGCGTCGTGTGGGCGAAGAGCTTGAGCTGGCCGTGGTGGGTGGTGGCGACGGTGGTGGCACCGACGTCGAGCAGGTGCTGGAGGATGGCCTGGGCCAGGGCCGTCCCCTCGCTGGGGTCGGTGCCGGCGCCCAGCTCGTCGAGGAGCACCAGGGTGTTGCGCTCGGCCTCGCCCAGGATGCGGATGATGTTGCCGACGTGGGAGCTGAAGGTGGAGAGCGACTGCTCGATGCTCTGCTCGTCGCCGATGTCGGCGTGGAGGGAGTCGAACACGGGGATGCGACTGCCGAGGTCGGCAGGGATGGGCAGGCCGGCCTGGGCCATGAGGGTCAGCAGGCCGACGGTCTTGAGGGCGACGGTCTTGCCGCCGGTGTTCGGGCCGGTGATGAGGACGATGGAGTAGGAGTCGCCCACCCAGATGGAGATGGGCACGACCTCGCCGGTGAGCAGAGGGTGGCGGGCGTTCACCAGGCGGAGCTCGGCGGGGCCTTGCGCTAGCCAGGGCTGGTCGTCGCTGAGGTATGGGAGCTCGTTGCAGGCTAGGGCTTCGCCGAGCTTGGCCTTGGCCAGGGCCAGGTCCAGCTCGGCCAGCGTGCCCACCGTCGTCTCGATGTCAGCGGCGGCCTCGCCGACCTGGGCGCTGAGGGCGCGCAGGATGCGCTCGACCTCGCGCTGCTCCTCGAGCTGCAGCTCGCGCCAGGTGTTACCCAGCTCGACGGCGTCCAGGGGCTCGAGGAAGACGGTGGCGCCGCTGCTGGAGACGTCGTGGACGATGCCCGGCAGGTGGCCGCGCAACTCGGCCTTCACCGGGATGACGTAGCGGCCGTCGCGCAGGGTGACGATGGGCTCCTGGGCCGCCTGTCGGCCCTTCTGCGAGGAGAGGATGTGCTGGAGCTTGGCGGTCAGGCGGTCGTGGGCGAGGCGGGTCTCGCGGCGGAGCTCGGCCAGCATGGAGCTGGCGGCGTCGGTCACTTCGGAGCGGGGGTTGATGCAGCGCGATATCTCGGCGGCCAGCGGCGAGAGGTCGGCCAGGCGCTCGGCCATGGCGGTGAGCAGGGGCAGCACTTGGATGCCCAGGCGCGGGATGGTCTTGCGCAGGGATGCGGTCAGGCTGAGGGTGGCCTGGATGTCGAGCAGCTCGCTGGGCTCCAGGACGCCGGCGAGGGCCGCCTTCTGGGCCTGGGGGCGCACGTCGTGGGCGCCGCCGAGGCCGAGGTTGGGCTGCATCTCGAGCAGGCGGCGGGCCTCGGCGGTGATCCGCTGGCGGCGGACGACCTCGGCGTAGTCGGCCGACGGCCGCAGGGCGAGGGCGAGGGCGCGGCCGGCGGAGAAGGCGGTGTGTCGGGCCAGCCGGGCCAGCACCTTGTCGAACTCCAGGGTGGCGAGAGTCTTTTGCGGGAACAATATCCGGTAGCTCCTAGATCTGGACGCGCTTCCAGCGTGAGGTAGTGCAGTCGATGTAGTAGCCCTTGTAGCCCAGGATTTTGAGTAGGAGCCTGTCGATTGTATTCACGAGCTTGAGATATTCCCTGGCGCCGGTGGACGCGTCCTTAAATTGGGCACGATGAACGAGGCTATTTCGGGTATGTACCACTTCATCAATTTCTTGGCTGCGGACCTTCAGGCCTAAGGAGTGGCAGAACTCCTGGAGCGTTATCCGGAGCGGGGGCCGATTCAGCTCTCCCAGCCTTGAAGAGATCTCTCTCAGCCTGGTGCGGTGCAAGGCGTCGGAAACGTGGGGTTGGAACGCTTCTATCGTTCGCGTCAATTCAGCAGCAACTTTCTTGAAGACCGCCTTGGGAAGCATGGTATGGGCGCCACTGGCGGTTCGGTATCGGCCGACCAGAAAGTCCAGCAAGGCGCACGCAACGAGTCCTTTGCTCTCAAGGAAGCCCTGGCCCTTCGCGTCGACATAGCCATCGCTGAGTCTCCCCAGGTCAAAGGTCGTGTCTTCTCGGTACGTCTGGAAGCATTGCTGGAGAAACTCGGCGGTGTCATCGGGCTCGCGAGGGTGAATCAGCGGCGTTGGTGAAAAAGGCTTCGTCGGCATGTCTCGATGAGCCACCGATACCCTATGTGCCTCTTCGTCTAGCTGTTCGTAGTAGACCCAGTTGATCTTGGTTCCCCGCGCCAAGGACAGGAGGCCGCACATGTTGCTCACGGTCTCGACGGCGTCTTGCAATGAAACGCCGTCGCCTAGCGGGATCATTGCGTGGCAGGTCACATCGATGCCCCGCTGAGCTTTTGTGGCGGCGAGAACGCCTTCGTAGTCCGCGATCTTCTGGATGCTCAGCTCGCCGACAGGCAAGGACAGAGATAGCGTGTCAAAGCTGCGGCCGGTTGCTGTTAGGCGCCAAGTGTTCCCGAGATACTCGAAGTTCAGGATGCCGAACTTCACCGATCTTGGCAACCGTGACTCAGGGTAGGCCAGATCCAGTTCGTCGGCTAAGCAGGTGAGGTTCCACGTATCGCGGCTCGGTGCTCGGCGCTCGCGCAGTGACAGACCGGTAGCGAAGAGCCCCGAGATCTTCACGGAAGCACCGTCGGCGGACTGTCCATCGAGCCGGTCAAGAGCCTTCGTCCGCTCATCGAACCGTCGGTACCCCCTGCCGACGCCACGACCGCTACAGTTCACTACTATTCTTCCGTCCGACAGCTGCACTACACGGAAGCGGCATCTTCGTGGCCCGCCTCGGGCGAAGTGTAGCTGACCGCTGCCACGATAGCTGGCAAGGATCTTCCCGTATGCCCGTGGCTTCGCCATCTGTATCAACGGGATTCCCCTTGCGCCACCTCTCTCCCCAGCACCACCGAGGTCTCGCGCTGGCGGGTGGGGATGTCCCAGTACGTCCGCAGGAGGGCGTCGCCGTCGGGCAGGAGCCGGAAGCCGTGCTTCTCGTAGAAGCGGATGGCCCAGGTGGCGGCGGCCCAGGTGCCCACCAGCAGGCGCTCGGTCGTCGTCAGGTCCATGACGTGGCGCACGAGGGCGCTGGCGATGCTCCGGCGCTGGCGGTCGGGGAGCACGTAGCAGTGGCGGACAAGGGTCACGTCCCTGATCGGCTCAAAGCCGATGACGCCGGTCAGGCGGCCGTCCTCCTCCCAGGCGTAGAAGGTCATCCGGCGGGCCTCGCGCTCCAGCTCGTCCAGGGGCATATAGGGCCGGTGGTAGCAGTCGGCGGGGATGACGCCGTCGTAGGCGCTGGCGGCGTCGTTGATGACCTGGTGGATGCGGCCGATGTCGGCTTGGTTGCAGGGTCTAATCACTAGGCGTGGTCTCCACTACGTGTAGCGCCTCACGGTAAAGCGGAGGAACTCGGGTGACTCTTGGGGGGAGATGCCGGCCTTGGCCTTGGCGATGGATATCTGCTCCTCCACCGTGCTCACTCCCTCGATGTCCGGCAGGAGGAGGCCGCGGCGAGGGCCGAGGCGGACGATGAGGCCGTAGCGCTTAGGGTCGAGCTCCTCGGGGCCGGCCACCGGCTCGGCAGGGGAGAGAACGTCCACGCTGTAGGAGAGGTCATCGAGCTCTTCGGGGGTGACCTCGAGGAAGCGGGGGTCGCGGGTGGCCGAGTCGATGGCGTTGCGCACTATCTCCAGGGCCAGGTTGTCCTGGGTTGCCTCAAGGGTGCCGATGCAGCCGCGCAGGTCGCCGCTCTTCTTGATGGAGACGAAGGCTCCTGACCGCTCGAGCATCTCGTCCGAGAACTCTGTCGGCTCGATGACGCGGCCGTGGCGCACGAATGTCTCGACCGCCTCCCTGGCCAGGCAAACCAGGGGGTGGCTGCCGGCCTCTGCACCGGGGTTTGCCGAGGGTTTTTCGGCCTCTGTGGCGCCTTCGATATCGACGGCTGCCACCAGATAACCCACGCCGAAGGGGCCCTCGTAGGAGAGGACGCGGGGCCTGGCCGTCAGGCCGTCGAGGGCACCCATGAGGAAGCTCAGCGACGGCACTGCGTCCTCGGCTGCTTGCTGGCGGAAGCCGGCGTCCATCTCTAGCACGGTGGCAACGTCCCACTCCGCGATCGCCTTCTGGATCCTCTCGTCGAACAGGGGGCCTGGGGGGCCGTAGTTCAGGTTGTGGGAGAGGTCGGCGCTGGCAATGATGGCCACTCGCTTGCCCAGGCGCTCGGTCGCTTGGGCGACGGCCTGCCCTAGAGCGAAGTGCTGCTGCGGCGGCAGGTAGGATACGCACAGGGGCACCAGCTTGGCTTCTCCCAGGCCGGGCCGCAGGTAATAGAGGGGAACGGTGCAGCCCCAGTCCAGCCCATCGCACCAGCGGCCCGTGGAGTCGCGATAGCGCCAGCGCTCGAGGGGCTCCAGGGGAACTCCGGCTCGCTGGGCTTCTTCGCGGATGAGGGAGGCCGCCTCAACATCGTTCTGGAAGGCGAACGTCACCTGAGGAGCGTCCCAGGCGTCGAGGCTGCCGTCAGCGCTGGTGCCGACGAGGATGGCGAAGGCGTCGCGCTGCGCTGGCCCATGGGGGCTGATGAGGATGGCCGTCTCCGGCTGGTGCTGGGCCATCTCCCGCGCCACTTGCTCCAGGGCGTCTATCGTCTTCTGGGTCCCCCTCTCGCGGCCGTGCCCGATCTCGTGGACGATGATCGGCGGATGAGGGGAGACGCAGGCGAACACTATTGATGCCATGACTTACCTTTCGTCCATTATATCCCTCGTCAGGGAGGGGCTAAAGCCCCTGTCCAGCGCGGCAAGATTCCTTGACTGGGACGAAGGAAAGACAGCTAGGAAGGAGTCATAGCAAAGTAAAGGAGCACCTATCGCCCGAGGGCGGCGCCCACGGCCTCCACCAGGGTCGAGTCGTCCTCGGGAGCCACAGTGCGAGGGTCGAGCAGGAGTTGGTCGTGCTCGATGCGGCCGATCACCGGCGGCTGGCCCAAGCGCAGACGCTGGGCAAACTCTGTCACGCTCCTGCCGTCGTGGCCAGGGATGGCTATAACCCTGGTGGGCAGCCCCTCCTCTGGCAAGCTGCCGCCGCCGATCATCGAGCGGCCGTGCTGTATGCGAACGGGCGCGCCGATGGCTCGCGCCCAGCGGCGGGCCCTTCTTTCGATGGTCGTCAGGGGCATAGCGATCATGCGCCACACGGGGACCTTCTCCAGGGCCTCGCCGCGCACATAGTGGATGGCGGTGGCGGCCAGGGCGGCGATGCTGGCCTTGTCCATGCGCAGGGCTCGCGCCAGGGGGTGACGGCGCAGGCGGGTCACCGGCTCCTCGCGGCCGACGATGATGCCCGCTTGGGGGCCGCCCAGGAGCTTGTCGCCGGAGAACATAGTAAGGTCGGCGCCGGCGGCGACGCTCTCCTGAACCGTAGGCTCGGCGGCCAGGCCGAACTGGCTGGTATCGATCAGGCAACCGCTGCCCAGGTCGTCCAGAAGCAAGAGGCCGTGCTCGTGGGCCAGACGGGCCAGGTCTTCAAGGGGGGTCGATTCTACAAAGCCGATGATGCGGAAGTTGCTGGCGTGCGCTCGCATGAGAGCGGCCGTGTCATCGGTGATGGCCTGCTGATAGTCGCTCAGGTAGGTGCGATTGGTGGTGCCCACCTCGACGAGGCGAGCACCGCTGTGGTGCATCACCTCGGGGATGCGGAAGCCGCCGCCGATCTCCACCGCCTGGCCGCGGGAGATGATCACCTCTCGCTCCTTGGTCAGGGCGGTGAGGGCCAGAAGGACAGCGCCAGCGTTGTTGTTGACCGCCATCGCTGCCGGGGCGCCGGTGATCTGGCACAGGAGGACCTCCAGGTGCGCCAGGCGATGGCCTCGTTCGCCCTCCGTCAGGTCGAACTCCAGGTTGCTGTAGCCACGCGATACTGCCTCCATGGCCGCTATGGCCTCCGGCGAGAGAGGGGCACGTCCCAGGTTGGTGTGGATGATCACGCCGGTGGCGTTGATCGCCGGCCGCAGGGTGGGCTGGAGTAGAAGCTCGGCACGAGCTAGCACCGACTCCACCAGCACTTCGGTTGACGGGCACTCATGGCCGGCGGCGATGGCTCGGCGGGCCTCTTGCAGTTGCTGGCGGACCAGCTCGGCCACACCGTCGCTGGCGATCCGCGAGACGAGGGGCCGGATGCGCCGGTGGGCCAGGAGACGGCTCACGCTGGGCAGGTTGCGAAATGGACTGGTCATGGCAACCTCGAACAGAATCCGGAAAGTGCTCCTATTCTACCATATCGAACGGCTTCGCTTGACCGTCGTGTGCCACTCCCCTATCATGGGCTCGGAGCTAGATTTGGAGGTCTATCTATGATCAATTTGCGCATTCCCGGCCCTACGCCTGTTCCGCCCGAGGTGCTGGAGGCGAACGCTCGCCCCATGATCAACCATCGCGGGCGGGAGTTCGCCGACATCCTCGACCGGGTGACCAGTCGTCTCAAGGAATTCTTCCTGACGAAGAACGACCTGTTCATCCTCACCACCTCCGGCACCGGCGTCATGGAGGCGGCGGTGGTCAACACCCTGTCGCCCGGCGATCGAGTGCTGGTGATCTCCATCGGTGCTTTCGGCGATCGCTTCGCCAACATCGCCAAGGCCTACGGCGCTGACGTGAACAAGCTCGATTACGAGTGGGGCAAGGCCGCTGACCCCGAGGACGTGCGGCGTGCCCTGGGCGCCGACCCCGCCATCAAGGCGGTGCTGGTGACCCACAACGAGACAGCCACCGGCGTCACCAACCCGCTGGAGGACATCGCCCGTGTGGTGCGGGAGTTCGACAAGCTGCTGCTGGTGGATGCCGTCAGCAGTCTGAGCGCCATTCCTGTCCGGACGGACGAGTGGGGGCTGGACTTCGTCGTCACCGGCTCCCAGAAGGGGTGGATGGTGCCGCCGGCTCTGGGCATGGTCTCGGTGAGCCCTCGTGCCTGGGAGGCTCACGCCAAGGCCAAGATGCCCCGTTTCTACATGGACATCACGGCTGCCAAGGACTACCTGAGCCGTGGTCAGACGCCCTGGACGCCGGCCGTGTCCGTTTTCTACGCGCTCGATTTGGCTCTGGACATGATGGCTCAGGAGGGTCTGGAGAACATCTTCGCTCGGCATCGGCGCATAGCCCAAGTCGTGCGCGACGGCGTGAAGGCGCTGGGGCTGAATCTATTCGCCGACGAGCGCTTTGCCTCCGACACGATCTCGGCGGTCAAGGTGCCGGAGGGCGTGGACGGCAAGGCCCTTCAGAAGCTCTGCGAGGACGAGTACGACCTGATAATCGCCGGCGGCCAGGCCAAACTAGCCGGCAAGATCTTCCGCATCGGCCACCTGGGCTTCGTGTCAGAGGGGGACGTACGAGCGGCTCTGGACGTGCTGGCCAAGGCCCTGCCACGGGTAGGATTCGCCGTCCCTGCCGCTGGCTCGGGAGGGTAAACGCTTAGTGGCCGCCAAGGTCCTGGTCTGTGACCCGATAGCCGAGGACGGTGTCAAGGCGCTGAAGGACTTCGGCGCTGAGGTAGACGTGCGCCTGGGCATGTCGCCCGGGGAACTGGTCTCTGTCATCGGCGAGTATGACGGCCTCGTCGTCCGCAGCGAGACGAAGATAACGGCCGAGGCTATCGCTGCGGCCAACAGGCTGCAGATCATCGGGCGGGCCGGGATCGGCGTGGACAACATCGATGTGGACGCTGCCACTCAGCGGGGCATCTTGGTGGTGAACGCGCCCACCGGCAACATCATTTCGGCCGTCGAGCATACCATCGCGCTGATGCTGGCGCTGGCCCGCAACATTCCCCAGGCCAACGCTTCTCTCAGAAGCGGCAAGTGGGATCGCAAGCGCTTCATGGGGGTAGAGCTGCGGGGCAAGACCCTGGGCATCATTGGCCTGGGCCAGGTGGGCTCGGAGGTAGCGCGACGAGCGCGGGGACTGGAGATGCAGGTCGTGGGCTATGACCCCTTCCTGCCGGAGGAGCGAGCCCGCGTTCTGGGAGTGAAGATGATCCCCCTGGAGGATCTTCTTCGCCAATCGGACTTCATTGGCGTGCACACAACCCTCACCGAGGGGACACGGGGCCTCATCGGTGCTGAACAGCTAGCCATGATGAAGCCCACTGTCCGTATCATTAACACCGCTCGTGGTGGCGTCATCGATGAGGAGGCCCTCTATGAGGCGGTTGAAGAGGGCCGGATCGCTGGCGCCGCCGTCGATGTCTTCACTAAAGAGCCAGCGGTGGGCAATAAGCTCACGGAGAGCGACCGCATCGTGGTGACCCCGCACCTGGGGGCATCTACTGCCGAGGCCCAGGAGCGGGTGGCTGTGGACGTGGCGGAGGAGATTATCGCCCACCTGAAGGGCGAGCCCGTGCGTTACGCTGTCAATGCTCCCCTCATCCCGCCGGAGACTCTGTCCTTCCTGGCGCCATATGTTGACGTGGCGGTGAAAACGGGGCTGCTTGCCCAGCAGTTGTGCGAGGGGCAGTTGAAGGACGTTCAGATAGAGTACGCGGGCGAGATCAGCCAGCACGACGTGACCCTCCTGAAGGTGGCGGTTATCCGGGGGCTGCTGTCATCCATCAGCGAGGAGCCGGTGAATATCGTCAACGCCGACCTGATCGCCCAGAGGCGAGGCCTGCACATCGTGGAGCACAAGGGCGGCTCACACGAGATCTACAGCAATCTGGTGGGCGCGCGGCTCACTACCAGCGCTGGGGAGACTACCATCTCGGCCACCCTGGCCCATGATGGGCCCCATGTCGTCCTGGTGAATGGCTACTGGGTGGACATCCCGCCCAGCGAGGGCTATCTGCTGGTGTGCGAGAACGAGGACCGGCCGGGGATGATCGGCGCTATAGGTACGCTACTGGGTAACTTCAATGTGAACGTCAGCTTCATGAACGTGGGTCGCCACGAGCGGCGCGGCTCCGCGCTCATGGTGCTCGCGCTGGACGAGGCGCTCACGGCTGAGCAGCTCAAGAAGGTCAAGGAGATCGCTGGTATCGTCTCGGTGCGCCTGGTGCGGCTGTAGCTAGTCATCCAGGCGGTTGATGACCAGCCCAGTGGCCAGCTTGGGGTGGAAGAAGGTGGTTTTGGGGGGCATGCGCTGGCCAGCGTCGGCTATAGCCAGCACCTTCTCGACGGGTACGGGGTTGAGGAGGAAGGCTGCCGAGTAGCGCCCCGCCTGTACCTCCTGCCAGGCTTCGTGAGCGTTTGCCACTATGGCTACAGCGCCCCCTTCCTCGATAGGCTTGGGGTCTATTCCGAGGGTCGTTCTCAGGAGAGCGAGCTCAAGCACGGCGACGTCCAGGGTGCGCCACTGGGCAGGGCATTCGGGGCAAAGGCGGGCAATCAGCCCTTGGGGGTCTTCCGCGGTCAGCAGGAAGAAGCGCTCTCCTGGCCAGCACAGGCCGAAGGCGCTCGCTGACCTGCCACGCTCGGCGACCAGCTCCAGCAGCCGATGTGGCGCGGCCTGGCCATATCTCTGCGCTGGCGTTACCTCCTCCACCGCCACGTGTTGTCGCAGGCGCTCGAGTATGCTGTCGTCAGCCCGGGGCAACCGCACCAGGCGGTGGATCGGCAGGATCAGCAGGCCCGGGTCCTCGGCGGCGGTGAGGCCCGCTAGGACGAAGTTCTCCGCCTCCTGGCCCGTCCAGGAGGCAGCGACCGCCCGCCGCTCGTTCCGATAGGCCAGGGCCGTCTCGTAGCGGTGGTGGCCGTCGGCGATGTACAGGGTGGCGGGAGCGAGCTGCTGCTGCAGCCATCGCTGCACTTTCTCTTCGCTGATTGGCCAGAGGGTATGCCTTTCCTTGGCATCCTCGGCCACCGCCAGAGGGCTTCGGCCCCTTGTGGCGTCTCGGAGGGCGCTGCTGACGACTCCCTGCGGACCGCGGTAGAGGGCGAAGACAGGGCTGATGTTGGCGCGACAGGCTCTCAGAAGGCGGAGGCGATCCTCCTTGGGCCGAGCCATGGTGTGCTCGTGGGGGCGGATGGTTCCCTTCGCCCAGTCCTCCAGCCCCACCCGCGTCAGGAGGGCGCGACGGCAGTAGCGGGCACCGTCGTGCTCGAACTCCTGGTCGTAGACGTAGAATGCCGGCCTATCGTCCTGCACGAGGACGCCGGAGGCTAACCACTGGGCCAGGGTAGCCGCCGCTCGCGTGTAGCGGTTGTTCTCCTCGGAGTCGTCGTCATGGGCTTCGCCGTACTCCAGGCGTACGATGTTGTGAGGGCTCCTGGCGTGGAGGGTTCGCTGCTCATCGGGGGAGATGATGTCGTAGGGGGGCGCTATCACCCTGGCCAGGTCGTCGACCTGGCCAGCCTGATAGTGAAGGCCGCGGAATGGGCGTATCTCTGCCAAAGAGCCTCCTGGGCGGATGATAGCGTAATCCCTGGCTTTGCGCAAAGGATCGGCGGCGTTGATCCTTCGAGTCCTGGGCCGCTAGAATGGCCCTGCCTTCGCGCGGGGCGGTTCAGCGTGTGGCTGATGCCGGCAGGCAGGCGCAATCAATAAGACGACGCTTCGATCAGGGGGGCCAGCGTGCGCTATCGGTGTACTTTTTGCCAAATCGTTGCCCATGAGGGGGAGGCGGAGATCGTCTATGAGGACGACGAGGTGATGGTGTTTCGCAACCGGCTGCACTGGGTGCCGGTGATGCTCCTGGCCGTCCCCAAGCGCCACGTGACTCAGGAGGAGCTGTGGCGGAACATGGGTCGGGTGGGGGAGATCGCCGTGCGCATGGGCCAGGAGCACTGCCCCAACGGCTTTCGCCTGCTCTCCAACTTCGGCATGGACGCCATGCAGAGCCAGCAGCACGGCCACGTGCACATCCTGGGGGGCACCTTCCTGGGAGAGTACGGCTAGGGCGTACTGTCTTCGAGGTGTGGCTGGGATTCTTCGCTTCGCTCAGAATGACGCTAGCCGTCGCTGTCACCCTGAGCGCAGCGAAGGGTCTCACCTTAACGGGCCCGGTGTCGCTACAACTCGGGGATAGTACAGCCTAGGGGTCGGGTATACCGACCTCGGCCAGGGCGTTCCTTTGGGCCTCGAACAGGCGACGGATGCCTGTCTCCGCCAGGTCCAGCAGGTCGTTCATCGCCTGGCGACTGAAGGGGTGGCTCTCGCCCGTGCCCTGGACCTCCACCAGCTCGCCGTCGGCGGTCATCACCACGTTGAAGTCCACCTCGGCGCGGGCGTCCTCATCGTAGCAGAGGTCGAGCACGGGCACGCCGTCGACGACGCCGGCGCTGGTGGCGGCTACGGGGCAGCGCAGGGGCGTGGAGGCGATTTCGTCGCGCTGGGCCAGTAGCTCACAGGCCTGGCGCAGGGCGACGTAGGCGCCGGTGATGGCAGCGGTGCGGGTGCCGCCGTCGGCCTGGATGACGTCGCAGTCCACGGTGAGGGTGCGCTCGCCGAGGAGGTCGAGCTTGCAGACGGCCCGCAGGGAGCGGCCGATGAGCCGCTGGATCTCGTGGGTGCGGGCACCGACGCGGCCGAGGGCGGCCTCCCGGGGGCTGCGGGTGTTGGTGGAGCGAGGGAGCATGCCGTACTCGGCGGTGACCCAACCGGAGCCGGAGCCGCGCAGGAAGGGCGGCAGCCGGTTCTCGACGCTGACGGCGCAGAGGACGATGGTCTGGCCCAGCTCGATGAGGGCCGAGCCCTCGGCGTGGGCGAGGTAGCTGGGGGTGATGCGCAGCTGGCGCATCTGGTCGGGCTGGCGGCCGTCGGGGCGGAGGGCGGTCATGGCGATGTCACCAGGGGGAAGTATAGCACGCGGGGGCAGCCAGCGGGGGCTGTGAACCGGGTGACTGCTTGTCCATCGCGTCCGTGGGCGTGCAACGCCAGGCTCTCCGAAGCGTCTACTTCTTGTGGGAGAGAAACGATGGGCAGGATTCTGTTGCACCCTAGAATCATTCTGCTCTTGGTGGCCGGAGTTTCGGCTATAGTAGCGGGCCATTACATCGCCGTGCTGACCGCCGTCTTGTGGCTTGTTGGCGGGCTGCTGGCATTCGCAGTCTTGATGTGGCTCGCCATCGCGGCGGCCGAAGAGATTGGCCTTTTCCGGCTGGCTCAAAGGCTGGACAAGTGGATGCAAGACAAGGGATGGCAAAGCAAGGATCAGGCCATGCCGCTGTTCGAGCCGAAGAAGGTAGCGCGAATTAACTTCGCGTACTACTGGGCGGATCACGAGGCGATCTACGTTGAGAAGATTGAGCTTCATGACCCCGCCGCGATGGAACGATTTCCGGCTGAACACTACCTGGGGTGGCTTACGCTACACCAGATTTCGTCGCTTTCGCTACCGTACAAGGAAATGTTGCGAGATGCTCTGGAAAGCGTTGCGGCGCTTGAACCGTCTAGCCCGCAGAGGCAGCACGTCGTTGCTCGCTGGCAAGAGAACAGGGTCATCACTCTCAGTACCACATGGTACCAGCACCGGAGCGGAGTGATCGTGCCAAACGTGCGGCACGACCTTGGCGCAGCGGCCGAACGGCGGGGCATGAGCATCGAGGAGGCGGTGGTGCGAGCCCTCGCCAAGATCTGGCGCGTGTTTGCGTACGAACAATTGTGGAGCCTGCTGGCCCAAGAGGAGTTCACCGTCGACCTAATCTCTTACTGCAAGGAGTCGATCCGGCAGGGTGTCGAACGTGACGAAGCAGACATACAACGCCTCGAGGCACAGCTTACTGAGATCCGCGGAGAGTTGGCCGAGACCGAAGCGGAAACCACCAGAGCTGCGCTACGCGGCCTGCTGGACGATTGGCAGGAAAATGGATTCCCCCAAGGCGTCGGCGGAGCGCAGAGGATACCATGATGCGCGCTTAGCGCCTGAAAGGAGCGTTGCAGTGGAGGAGACTACAGACTCTAGCCCAGAGCGGCAAAGCGAAGAAGTGGAGATTGAGGTCGTGGTCCGAGAAGCAGCTTCGCCTCTCCGCTACACCGCGGATACGGTCATACTTCAGTTGGCGCCCACCGGGCGCCTGTACCAGGCTGAACTCCGGAAAGGCACTGGGGTCGTAGAGACCGTCCGCGGGTCGGAGGTCCAATCTCTTCGGGCCGTTGGGGGCAACATGACCGTGCAAATCGTGGGGCCTGGAGACCGTCGTGAGGGTCCGTTCGAGGCTGAATACGTAAAGACGGAGTATCCTCCGGCCACTCAGCCCAAAACAGGCTTCACGCTGCTAAGCGGCGGCTCGCGCTCGTACATTGTGGAAGTCTTCAATCACGACCTACGTATCTGGACCCGTGAAGTGGAGGAACCGTAGGGCGAACTGGCCCTACTCTCCCTCCCTCTCCGTCTTGATCCACAGCTTCCGTCCATCCGTGCTCATCTCCACGTCGCCGTTGAGGTCGGTGCGGAAGACGGGCCGGCTGCCCAGCCTGTCGAGCGTCGCGGGCGCTGGATGGCCGTAGCGGTTGTCCTCGCCCACCGAGATGACCGCCGTCAGGGGCTCCACCGCCGCCGCGGACCGCAACGCTGGCGATGGCCTCCAGCAGAACTCGCAGGGATTAGCCGCCGTTCATGGTGTGCAGATGGCCGGCACGCGGCTGGCGTTGAAGGCCAGCAGGGCATCGAATGGGGCGACGTCACCCATGGTGGTCAACTCGTCATGACTAAGGAACCACCGCTCGAAGTTCTGCGTCTCAGCGTCCAGGCGGTACATGACGACGATCTTGTAGGTGTTGGCGCAGTGGGCTACCTCCCCGGGGGAGGCAGTATCGCCCGTCCAGGCAAAGTTGCCCCAACTCCCGGCGGGGATAGTGAACGTCCGGGGGGCCACCGGCGCGAGGTCGGGCATCTCGCAGGTGGCCGGCTGGCGGCTGGCGTTGAAGGCGAACAGGACATCGAATTGGGCGACGTCACCCATGGTGGTCAACTCGTCATGACTAAGGAACCACCGCTCGAAGTTCTGCGTCTCAGGGTCCAGGCGGTACATGGCGGCGATCTTCTGGTCGTTGAAGCAGTGGGCCAGCTCCTGGGGGGAGACAGTATCGCCCGTCCAGGCAAAGTTGGCCCAGCTGTGGGCGGGGATGGTGAGCGTCTGTGTCGGCGTGGGTGTGGGTGTGGGTGTGGGCGTAGGCGTAGGTGTAGGCGTAGGTGTGGGCGTAGCTAAGGGCACAAGTGTGGGCGTAGGTGTGGGCGTCGGCGTGGGGCCGCCACAAACGGAAGGATCATCCCGCCAGATACAGACATCGTCGACCCATGCCCCTGTAGCCGTGTCGACTTCGTTGCTCCGGAATATGAAGGCAAACCAGACCCGCGCTCGTCCCAGAACGGGGCAAACGGGGCAGCCGGGGTCTCCAAAGTCGACGGGGAAGAACCCGGCCCAGCTGTTCGCCCAGCCCCCGCTGTCGCCGTCAGGGCCACCGCCGTACCAGTTGTTTCCGTCGGTCGACACCATGGCGATCAGCCAGTCGTTGTCCATGGTGTCAAGGTCGAACCAGAACTGGACCCCCCCGGCGGTCGCTTCCCTCAGGTCGAAGGGCCCGTATACCATCCAGCGCTCGAGGCCGTTGCCGTACGTGGTGCAGGTGGGGTCCCCGCTTGCCGACGCGCTGTGGGTCGGGCTATGGGAGTTGCAGTCCACCCGGCTCCAGTCCGGGTCGCCCCCCGACCTCCCTTCCCATGCCCCTGGCCAGGGGCCCTCGAAGTCATCAATGAAGGGGAGGGCAGCCATCGACGGTGCACCCTCCGGCACTAGCTCAGCAGGCAGCGTCATCTCTGCATGCTTGGTGGCGAGCGTCCTCTCCTGCGCTGCCTCCGTAGGCTCAAGCGAGCCCTCGGCGAGCCACGCTCGCACGCCGTGGGAGAGTCCCAGGTAAGCGGCAAGGACGACCATAATGGCCGCAAGGCCCGCAAGCATAATTATCCGTCTGTGCATGATGAGCCCTCCTTACTCTCCAGACCGAGAGCGCCCCAATGACTTGCGGTGCTCTCGGTTCGCTTGCCGTTGCGTAAGAGCCGGCAAGCTATTGCGCGTCTCGCTCTTGCCTCTTGTGGGCAGACATCCATACAACAACAATTCGCGACTGCCCGTCGGCCGGCGGGGCGCAGGGGTGTCATGATGGGATCACCAGGGGGAAGTATAGCACGGCGGGGTAGCCAGCGGGGGTTGTGAACCGGGTGACTGCTTGTCCATCGCGTCTGTGAGCGTGCAACGCTAGGCTCTCCGAAGCGTCTACATCTTGTGGGAGAAAAACGATGGGCAGGATTCAACTGCTTGCGTTAGTTGTCTTCGCACTGTCTCTTGCCGCCTGTGGTGAACAGGCGGGCAGTCAAGAGGTGAGCACTCCGGACGCCTTCCCTTCTTCCGTCACGCCGATGCCGCCAACTCAGGCACCACAGGGTGACGGTGAATGCGACCCCTCCTATCCTGACGTTTGCATCCCGAAATCCCCTCCGGATTTGGACTGTGGCGACATTACATACAGGAGATTCAGAGTCCTACCGCCTGACCCTCACCGGTTCGACGGCGACAAGGATGGGATCGGGTGCGAAAGCTAAAGAAGAGGGCGGGCTTGGGCCTTCGATGGCATCCAGCGATGGCCCCTGCATACCCCCTGCGGCACGGAGGGCTGGGCGGTCGCCTTCGACTCCGACGAGCCCGATAAACCCTGGCTGATGCCTGCGGGGCACATGTGCCAGGGCGAGCGGTGAGGAGCGGAAGCAGCAATGGGTAAGCAGGATCCGCGGAAGGTTAAGTGCGTCGACGGCTGCGAGTGCTGGGTTGACCAGCACGGTACTGTGCACGGCGATGTCAGGACGGGCAACCCGCGCCTCCGCCGCAGCGCGTGCGCTGAGCACCATGTTCGGGAGCTGGCACCATGCCGTCTAATTGGGCAAATGATATCGGTGTTCCCTTGGTCGAAGAAACAGATCGCGGCTCGCGAGTACGGCGCCCTACTTAATAGCATTGTGTCGCGCATGATCGCTGAGCGGGAAGCTCAGGCCATGACCATACAGGTGGCCGGGGCTGAGCCGGAAGGGGGCGACATCGCCCTGATGGTGGAGGGCGTGAAGCGAGCCTGGAGGGAGGCGGAGCAATGGGAGAAACAACTCAGGTCTGTCAGGCCGCCCCCCGCGCTCAAGCGCTTTCACGGCGCATTCCTGAAGGGCATCAGGGCCTTCATCCTCGGGCACGGCGCCTTGGCCATCCTCGCTGCTCGGAGCGCCCGATGGTGGTACGGGCTAGCCGTTGAGCTGCTCACCGAGGCGTCCGCCGAGATGCGGCTTATCAAGGCTCGCGACGGAGCGCTCTATTTGTCGCTGGAACTCACCGTCGAGGCCGAGTGGCTGCTCGTGGAGGACTGATCTGTGGCGTCCTGGCGCTGCTTAGGGCGTACTGGTTGCTCTTCCTACTCCCCACTCCTCTTTACTATATAGAAGGGAGGTAAGACGCAGTGTTCTATGCTTTCGGGACGATTCACGGCTTGGTAGCAATGTCCATCATTGTTATTGCCCTATGGATGGGAGTCGGCCCACTAGTGGGCAGTATTGCACTAACAGTGTGCGCGTTGTGGCTGATACTATGCCTGCATTGTGCCAGAAGGGAAGGACAATGAAACCGCTGCGTCTTGATCCACAGCTTGTGGCCGTCGGTGCTGATCTCGACGTCGCCGTGGCGGTCGGTGCGGAACACGGGCCGGGGAGCCAGCCTGTCCAGCGTCTCGGGCGCGGGGTGGCCGTAGCGGTTGTCCTCGCCCACCGAGATGACGGCCGTCAGGGGCTCCACTGCCGCCAGGAAGGCGGTCGAGGTGGACGCGCCGGAGCCGTGGTGGGCCACCTTCAGCACGGGCGCATGTAGATCGCCGTTATTGCTCACCAGGTAGGCTTCTCCCTCTGCCCCGATGTCCGCCGTCAGGAGGAAGGCGGCATCCCCCAGGCTGACCTTGAGCACCAGCGAGTTGTCGTCCTCGTCGGCGGCGGGCAAGAGCTCCGGCGGCGGATGAAGCACCGAGAGCGTGGCGCCGCCGCCCAGGTCCAGCCACTGGCCAGCGAACGCCTCTCGCTGGGGGATATCCCTCTCGGCGATCGCCTTCTGCCAGGCGCGGAAGGTGGGGGAGTCCTTCGTCATGGCAGGCGCGAGGATCTGGTCGACGTCGTAGCGCTCGAGGACAGTCACCAGGCCCGCCAGGTGGTCCTGGTCGGGGTGGGTCAGCACCACCAGGTGGAGGTGGCGGTCCCAGAACGGCAGGTGGCGACCCAACGCCTCGGTTATCTCCTCGCCGCTGGGCCCGCCGTCCACCAGGATGTTGTGGCCGCTGAGGCTGCGGATGAGGATGGCGTCGCCCTGGCCGATGTCGAGGAAGGTGACGCTGAGGCGGTCGCCGGGCGAGCCCAGGATGAGCAGCCAGACGAGAACCGTGGCCAGCCCCAGCACGAGGGCGATGCCCAGGGCCGGCAAAGCGGCAAGCGGGCGGGCCAGGCTCGACGCGAGGTCGCCGGCCCAGGCGGGCGGCCGGGGCAGGGCCAGCCTCGACGGGCGGCGGGCGGTCAGCCAGACGATGCCGGCGAGGGCGGCGTAGTACGCCAGGGCATGGGCGCTGGTGAGGCCATCGACGGATACAGCGGCGAAGGGGAGATCGGCCAGCATCTGCACGACTGCCACCATGTAGGCGACAGGGGCCCAGGTTATCCAGCCGAGGAAGGTGCCGATGGGCGCGGCGATCATGCCGCCGACGGCTGTCAGGGCCGAGGTGACCATGATCACGGGGAAGGCGGGCACGGTCAGCAGGTTGGCTGGTATGGCGATGAGGGAGATGCGGTGGAAGTTGACGGCGATGATGGGCAGGGTGAAGGCAATGGCGGCTACGGTGACGGCCAGCACTTCGATGACTGCTCGCAGGGGGCTTGCCAGCTCGCGGCCGGGGCTCAAGCGGGCGAGAGCCGCCTCGATGCGCGTGCTCAGGGCGGGCGAGAAGACGATGAGACCGAGGGCGGAGGCAAAGCTAAGCTGAAAAGAGATGTCCTTGATCAGCAGCGGGTCGTAGGCTGTCATGCCAGCTCCGGCTAAGGCGAGCCCCTGGAGTGCGCCGCTCTGACGACCAAGGGCGATGGCCACGATGTACATGCCGCCCATGATCGCCGCTCGCTGCACCGAGGGCTGCCCGCCGACCAGTATCGAGTAGGCGATGATGGCCAGCAGGGCGAGCCAGGCAGCAGGCCGCCGACCGATGAGCCAGGCCAGGGCGGCGATGAAGAGCCCTGCCACCAGCGTGACGTTGTAGCCGGAGACGGCGATGAGGTGAGAGGTATTGGTGTCGTTGAGGTCTTCCTTCAGGTCATCGGGCAGAGAGGCTCGTCGGCCCTTGAGGATGCCCTGGGCCAGGGCCGCCTCTGGCTCCGGCAGGGCATCCTCAAGGGCCGAGGACAACTCGCCCCGCAAGTCGTAGATCCAGTCCCGAACGGGATTGCCCTGGCCTGTGGCGAGCAGGGATGTCGTGGGGTAGTTGATGATTGAGCCGATGCCCTGGCGAGCGAGGTAGTCGCGGTAGTTGAAGTCCTCGAACGCGGGCGGCGTCTCCAGCTTCCCCTCCACGTCCAGCAGGTCGCCGTAGTCATAGCGGGGGAAGAGGCTGCTGCGCATCAGAATGCCGCCGGAGGTGCTCTGCCAGCGGCCGTCGATCAGCACGTCGCGGGCGGAGAGGCGCAGCCTGAGAGAACTGCCCCGCTCGTCGGGCTCGCCGGAGACGACGGCGCGGAAGTGGACGGGCTCGGCGTCAGAGTCGCGCTCGGGGTCAACGTTGTAGCGGGCGATCCCCTGGGGCTCGGCCGATGGCAGGCTCGACTGGTAGAGCCAGGCGCCGCTCACCAGAAGGGCGGCAGCCATAGCGGCCCAGAGAAGGGCGAGTGCGGAGCGTGGGGTGACGAGGGGCGCGATGGCCGCCATGAGAGCGGCAGCCGCTATGGCCCAGGGATTGCCCTGTGCAAAGGCTGCTGCTGCCATCCCCAGCAGCCAGCACAGGCCCAGGTAGCCAAGGATCATGGCCCTACCGTGATCAGCTCGCGGATCTGGTCGAATACAGACTGGGGGATGAGCTTACGCTCGACCAGCTCTTCGATGCGAGAGAAGGGGCCTTCGCGCTGGCGGGAATCGACGATCCTCTGGGAGCGCACCTCGCCGATGCCGGGGAGGGAATCGAGAACGGGGGCGGGGGCCGTGTTGATGTTGATCCTTTCGTCCTGTGGGGCCTGGGCGGAGCCCAGCACTGCCTGCTCGCCCAGGCGGGGCACGAGTACCTGGTCCTCGTCGTGCAGGCGGCGGGCGAGATTGATGGCCTCCAGGTCCGCATCCTCGGCGGGGCCGCCAGCGGCCTCGAGGGCATCTATGCAGCGGTCGCCGTCGCTGAGGAAGTAGACGCCGGGACGATTCACCGCGCCGACGACGTAGACCTGAATTTCGGCGTCCAACGATGTTTCGCCCAGGTTGATCTCTAGGGGCTGCGGGCTCTGCAGTTGCCTATCGACGAGGACGGCGATGAGGATAAGCAGGGGCGCAGCCATCAGGCCGACGACCAGCCAGCGATAGCGCTCCACCCAGGCAAGCAAGAGCAGACCCCTTGGTGAGAAATGCCTATAGCGATAGCTAGGCCTTGGTTCCGCAATATAGGGGGTTGCTTGGTTTTCGTCAAGGGGCTACTCTGGGCCGATGGCCTGGGGACAGACAGGGGGCCGGCCTCGCAGTAGGAGGGCGGGCAGGGAGCGTCAGGAAGGCCTACCTGAGCCACCGCCTCCTGGCGTACCACGCGCCTGCGGTGAGAGCGACCAGTGCCGCGGCCGCGAGTCCGGCCAGGGCGATGTAGTTGGGGGCCGACGAGTCAGAGACGTCGGGGAGTTCCGCTATGCTGCCGACGGGCGGGGGCAACGCTGGCGGGCCGACGGCGACCTTGAGGTCAGCGTTTGTGAGGTCGTGGTAGGAGATCGTAGGGGCCCCGTTGGTGTCCACGGCGATGGACGTGAACCGTCCCACGTCTCCTGCCACATCTACCGTCTCGGCGCTCCAGTCGCCGGTCTGACTGCAGTTCCCGTTGGCGCTCTTCGACAGGTCGCAGATGGCGAACTTGAGGTCCTGGTTCGCCGAGTCGTAGTACGAGATCATGGGGTTCCCGCTGGTGTCTAGGGCGATCGACGTCCAGAGCCCCACGTCTCCCTCCGCATCGACGGTCAGCGTGCTCCAGTCGCTGGTCTGGTCGCAGCTCTCGTTGGCGCTCTCCGACGCGTCGCAGATGGCAAGCTTGAGGTCCCCGTTTGTCTGGTCCCAGTACGAGATCGCGGGGTTCCCGCTGGCGTCTACGGCAATGGACGTGAACCGCCCCACGTCTCCCACGGTGTACAGGGCGACTAGGCTCCAGTCACCGGTCTGGTCGCAGTTCCCGTTGGGGCTGGCCGACAGGTCGCAGATGGCGAACTTGAGGTCCTGGTTCGCCCAGTCGCAATAGGGGATCATGGGGTTCCCGTTGGCGTCTACGGCGATGGACGGGTCAGGCCCCACCTCTCCCTCCGCGTCCACGGTCACCGTGCTCCAGTCGCCGGTCTGGTCGCAGTTTCCGTTGGCGCTGGCCGACAGGTCGCACATCGCGAACTTCAGGTCTTTGTTTGTGGCGTCGTGGTACGAGATCAGAGGGTCGCCGTTGGCGTCCACCGCGATCGAGCTAGTCCAGCCAACGGATCCCTCCGCGTCCACGGTCACCGTGCTCCAGTCGCCGGTCTGGTCGCAGTTCCCGTTGGCGCTGGCCGACAGGTCGCAGATGGCGAACTTGAGGTCCTGGTTCGTCCAGTCGTAATAGGAGATCATGGGGTTCCTGCTGGCGTCTACGGCGATGGACGGGTTATGCCCCACCTCTCCCGCCGCGTCCACGGTCACCAGGCTCCAGTCGCCGGTCTGGGCGCAGTCCACGTTGGCGGCCTCCGACGCGTCGCAGATGGCGAACTTCAGGTCTTCGTTTGTCTCGTCCCAATAGGAGATTACGGGGTCGCCGTTGGCGTCCACTGCGATCGACGTCCCGTTCCAGGCAATGACTCCCGCCGAGTCCACCGTCACCTTGCTCCAGGTGTACGCCCGGACGTCATGGGGCAGCCCTAGGGCAATAGTAGCCATGAGGGCGGCGAACAAAAGGGCCTGGGCCAATCGCTTCATGGCAAGGCACCTTTCCCCAGGTCGGCGCATCGCGAAGGGGGCCCTACGAACACGGCTGGGACTCCGCGATCATATCTGGCGGTGGCCTATCTGTCAACGGCGGGGGATGCTCAGGCATCGCGCCATGCTATTCGTTTGGAAGGCGTGCAGCATTCGTCTGACAAGTGGACATAACTGCAACAATCGGCTTGTTCAGGCGTCTAACCTATGTAGGTGCGGAGAAGCGATGCTAAGCAAGATCAGCGAGTTTGTCATGGGGCTGGTGGCCCGCTTCCAGTCGGAGGCAGGGCAAGCCCTGACTGAGTACGCCTTGATCCTGGCCCTTATCGCTGGGGTGGCGATTCTCGCTGTGACCGCCGTCGGCCTGGCGGTCGCCGGCACGCTCGACGAGGTCGAGCGATGCCTCATATGATAATGCCGGCAAGGGCCGGATGGCACAGGCTGTCCGACCCACTGGGGCCAGTTGGCCCAAGGTGCTACTCAGATGCTCAGGCCGCTGCGCGCGGGGGCGGCCTCAAGCCGGAATGGCGAGCGCGAGGGTAGGCCAGCATACCGGTAGCAGGGCAAACCTCCATACTCAGCATTGGCTCCCATCCCACTCGCAGGCGCGAGGGCTGGCAAGGAACGCTGCTCCCACCCCATGGCTGCCACGGACCACACGATGGCGCTGGCCAGCGGGAGAGCAGCTAGGGTCTCGACCACGGGGTAGCAGTCAACGACGCACCTGCTCTGTTGGAATTCACGGTCATGCCTTATCCTGCATTCATGGGATAGCCACCGTGAAATCAAAGGTCTCTTCCGGTGATGCCGGCGCTGACATTTCCAAGACGAACCTGACAGTCTCTATCTCTTCGGCTGAGTAACGACTTACGGGAGCTATGACTTGCATCTCCTGGAGAACACTGGGCAAGATTGAGACCTCTACATCGCTGAGAGGGAAGTCAATTCCGACCTGCTGGTCGTTCGCGACAATCCTGGTGTTCGTGTAGATGGGTAGCGTGATGCTGCTAGTCGTCGGGTTGTAGACTTCAAAGGCGACCGCTACCACGGCTTTGGCGTCTGTCCACTCATTCCCTAGCTCCGCACCTGGTGTCCCTATCTCACCTAGGACTTTCTCCACCGCTCCTACGGTCAGCTCTCCCAGCCTGATGGTCAACCCTCCGCGTGTCTGAGTCTGCCCGCCTGCGGCGGTCCTGAGCCAAGGGTCGGTCTCAGGAGTCGATGTATCGGTGGTCGTCGCACTGACGGTAGAGGTCAGGACAGGCGCTGTGGCCGTCTCCTCCCCCGCGCAGCCGGAGCCAGCCAGGAGCGCAGCGGCGATGAGGAGCCCGGCCGCCGTTGGCCAAGCTCTCTTTGCGACGATGCTTCGAGCCATCTTGCCCTCCAGTTGACCGAAAGGTGACGCTCCTCATCGTACCAGGCGTTATGCTCTCCTGATTCTAGTCGCAGGCGCGAGGGCGGGCAAGGCGGCGGGGTCGGCGTTGAGGGCGGCAGTGACCTCTGTCCACGCAGATCGAGTTTATTGCGGCCTTTCTTGACAAGCAGAGGGGTTTCGATGATGCTATGGTGCTGTAGTTACTGCAATCAGGGAGGTCAAGGCCGATGATAAACAAGATCGTGGGCAGCTTCGATGAGGCCGTCGCCGATATGGTCGACGGGGCCACTGTCATGATCGGTGGTTTCGGCGGGCCGGCGGAGTGCCCCGGCTACCTGATCGCCGCCGTGGCCCGAAAAGAGGTCAAGGACCTGACCATCGTCGGCAACACCGGCGGCTGGGGGGTGAACCTGCTGGCGATTTTGCGCGAGCGTATGGCGGTCATCCTGAAGATCGGGGAGGACTGGTACGACCCCGGCCTACTGGTCGGGCGGGGGCAGGTGAAGAAGGGCATCCTGTGCTTCCCTGCGGCGCCCGCCCGCGTTCTCACGCCGTTCGAGCAAGGGGTGCTGCAGGGCCAGGTGGAACTGGAGCTTCTGGGCCAGGGGACGCTATGCGAGAGGATGCGAGCGGCGAAGGGGGGCATCGCCGCGTTCTATACCCCGGTGGGCGTGGGCACCGTCGTGGAGGAGGGCAAGGAGGTGCGGGAGTTCAACGGTCGCAAGCACCTTCTGGAGCACGCCATCAAGGGCGACTTCTCTCTCATCCGCGCCCACAAGGCCGATAGGTACGGGAACCTGGTCTATCGGGGGACAGCGCGCACCTTCAACCCCGTCATGGCTGGCGCTTCTACCGTCACCGTGGCCGAGGTGGACGAGGTGGTAGAGCTGGGCGAACTGGACCCCGAGTGCGTCGTCACCCCCGGCGTGTACGTGCAGCGGGTGGTGGTGCGGCCCAAGGAGCCTAGGCCCTGGGATGAGGCCATGTAAGGAAGAGATGGAGGCAGAATCATGGCAGGCGAGAGGCTAGACGAGCAAACCATGGCCATCCGAGCGGCCAAAGAGTTTCAAGACGGGATGATAATCAACCTGGGGGTGGGAATCCCCACCTTCTGTAGCAACTTCGTGCCGCCCGATCGGGAGATCCTCTTCCACTCGGAGAACGGGGTGGTCGGCTTCGGGCCGATCATCGACAACCCCGACGACGCCGATGAGAACCTGATCAACGCCGGCGCGCAGCCGATATCGAGCAAGCCGGGCATGGCCATCATGGATCACGCCGAGAGCCTCTGCATCATTCGCGGCGGCCACGTCGATATCACTGTCCTGGGGGTGGTGCAGGTGTCGGAGAAGGGCGACCTGGCCAACTACACCATCCCTGGCAAGCAGATCGGAAGCCTGGGGGGAGGGCAGGACCTGGCTTTCTGCGCCAAGAAGGTCATCGCTCTGACCACCTTTACCACCAAGGAGGGCGATGCGAAGGTCGTCAAGGAGTGTACGCAGCCACTTACCGCGCCGAGGTGCGTGGACCGGATCATCACCGATATCGCTGTCATGGACGTTAGGCCCGAGGGGCTGGTGCTGCGGGAGGTGGCCCCCGGCTGGACGGCGGAGGAGGTGCAGGGCCTGACGGATGCCAAGATCATCGTGCCGCCCGACGTCGAGGAGATGACTCTGCTGTAGGGGGACTGGCCTGACCGCCAGCCTCAGTCCAGTGTCTTAAGTCGGCCGGCGCCTGTTACCAGTGCGAGCTATGATAGCGGTGGTAATGCGGTGCCGCCCAACGGACGCTGAAGGGGGAGTCGTGATGGATCGCGATGTGTCGGCTGAGCCAGTTTCGGAGGGCACCGTTCTCTGGCAGCCCTCGGAAGAGCAAGAAGCGCAGGCCAATATCATGCGGTACCTGCGCTGGCTGAGGGAACAAAAGGGACTCGACTTTGGTTCCTACGATGACCTATGGGCGTGGTCGGTGGCTGACCTCGAAGGCTTCTGGGCTTCCATCTGGGATTTCTTCGAGGTGAAGGCTCATCGGCCTTACACGCGGGTGTTGGCCGAGCGGCGCATGCCCAGGGCGCGATGGTTTGAGGGCGCCGAGTTGAACTACGCCGAGCACGCCCTGCGGCGGCGAGACGAGCACCCAGCGGTGGTGTTCAAGTCGGAAGTGCGGCCGCTTAGCACGCTGACCTATGCCGACCTATATTCGCAGGTGGCAGCGGTGGCGGCGGGGCTCAGACGGCTCGGTGTCCGGCGGGGCGATCGGGTGGTGGCCTATATGTCCAACATCCCCCAGACGCTGGTAGCGTTTCTGGCTGTCAGCAGCATCGGTGCAGTCTGGTCGAGCTGCTCCCCGGAGTTCGGCATCCGTAGCGTGGTCGATCGCTTCCAGCTGATTGAGCCCAAGGTGCTTTTTGCCGTGGACGGCTACCACTACAATGGCAAAGCCTACGAACGGCTAGGTGCCGTTGCAGAGATACAGCGCCACCTCCCTACGTTGGAGACCACCGTAGTGGTGCCCTATCTCGATGAGCAGCCGGTGACGGGAGGCCTGGGCAACGTGAAGCTGTGGGGCGACCTGTTCGGCGAAACGGCGGAGCTGGTCTTTGAGCCGGTGCCCTTCGAGCATCCCCTGTGGGTGCTGTACTCGTCGGGCACCACGGGAGTTCCGAAGGCCATCGTCCAGGGCCATGGCGGGATTCTTCTGGAGCACTTGAAGGCGCTCTCGCTGCACCTGGACCTGACCTCCGAGGACCGATTCTTCTGGTTTACTACCACCGGCTGGATGATGTGGAACTTCCTGATAAGCGGGCCGTTACTGGGCACAACCATCTTGTTGTATGACGGAAGTCCCGGCTATCCCGATATGCGGGCCCTCTGGCAGTTCGCTGAAGAGACGGGGATGACCTACTTTGGCACCAGCGCCCCTTACATTCTATCGTGCATGAAGGCCGGCCTTGAACCCGGCCGCGAGTTCGATCTGAGCAGCCTGCGGGGAGTGGGATCCACGGGGGCGCCGCTTCCGCCGGAAGGGTTCCAGTGGGTCTACGACAAGGTGGAGAAGGACCTGCTGTTAGGTTCGGTGAGCGGAGGGACCGACGTGTGCACGGCGTTCGTTCTGTCCTGCCCCGTTCTGCCGGTGCACGCCGGAGAGATCCAGTGCCGTGGTCTGGGCGCTCGGGTGGAGGCCTATGATGAGCAGGGGAATCCCACAGTAGGGGAAGTGGGAGAGTTGGTCATCACCGAGCCGCTACCTTCTATGCCTCTGTTTTTCTGGAACGATCCGGATGACCGGCGCTACCAGGAGAGCTACTTCGAGATGTTTCCAGGGGTGTGGCGTCACGGCGACTGGATCAAGATCACGCGGGGGGGTAGCTGCGTGATCTACGGGCGTTCGGATTCCACCCTCAACCGGGCCGGTGTGCGGATGGGCAGCAGCGAGTTCTACCGGGTGGTGGAGGACCTCCCCGAGGTTCTGGACAGCCTGGTTGTGGACACAGGTCAACTGGGGAGCGAAGGCCGGCTACTGCTCTTTGTGGTGCCGCGCAGTGGAGTTAGCTTGGACGAGGAGCTTCAAGCGCGAATCAGGGAGAAGATCCGCCAGGAGCTCTCTCCCCGATACGTGCCCGATGAGATCTATGCCGTTTCTGACATTCCTCGCACACTCAACGAAAAGAAGCTCGAGGTGCCAGTCAAGCGCATTCTGACCGGGACTCCGCCAGAAAAAGCGGTCAGCCCAGATGCCATAAGCAACCCGCGATCGATCCACTTTTTCATCGACCTGGCTCAAACCTTGCAAGAGGCAAGCGACTAAAGGTAAAGCACTAACAGCGGCTGTACGACCAATACAGCGCTTCCCCTGGGCTAACGCCCCAGGGCAGGGCATATCTTCGTCGAGCGCGAGTGGTGGCCTGGCGCTAGAGCAGGCGGCGTCTAGGCCACCGGCCGGAAGTACTCGATGTCGCTGATCTCCCCCTTGCGCTCTTTACGCCAGACGGCCTGCACGCGCATGCCAATCTTCACGAGCTCTGGGGCCTTGTCCACATCGCTGAGGTCAATGCCGCCCAGGACATGACTCAGACAGCCGTCGGCGCCGTCCAGCTTGACCATGATGGTGGCGATAGGCGGCGGCGGCAGCCCCAGGAAGGGCACGTAGCAGATGGTGAAGGCCTCCAAGGTTCCCTGCTGTCCCACCTCCACCCATTCGTCGATGGAGGCGAAGCACTTCTCGCACAAGGGGCGAGGCGGCAGGAGGACCCGCCGACACTCAGGGCAGCGCACGCCGAAGATCTTCTTATTGTCCCTCAGTTCCCGGAAGAAGCGGCTGGCAAACCTCCCCGCCGTATGGCGGAAGGGGAGGTTCCAGGCTCCCGGCATTATCAGAATTTCCTCTTCCTGTGTCATCGCCTCGTCCTCCCGTTTCTACGGATTCTGCTTGTCCAGGATCATCAGGACATGGAAGCCGACGGCGGCACCCCAGACATGAGCGAGGGCCGTCTTCACATTGGCTACCTGGTGCTTGTCAGCCTTTCCCATCACCTGCAAGGCGGCCTCGGCTATTCGGATGAGGCCGGTAGCGCCGATGGGGTTGGTGCAGAGCGTTCCCCCGGAGGGGTTAACAGGCAGCTTGCCCTCCATGCTGGTCACACCCTTGCGGAGGAGTTCGGTCCCCTTCCCTGGCTCGCAGAAACCCAGGGCCTCGCTTTCAATGATCTCCTGAATGGTGAAAGCGTTGTATAGCTCGGCCACATCGATGTCTTCCAGCGGATTGTCGATCTTGGCTTCACTGTACACGCGGTGGGCCAGTATCGACAGGGCCTCCCAGTCTTGAAACCAGGGGCGGTCGCCGATGTAGTAGTTGTCAGTGATCTGGCCCGCTCCCCGTATCCAAGCGGGCGTTTTCGTTATCTTGCGGGCCCGCTTTTCGGAGGCGAGGATGATGGCACAAGCGCCGTCGGAGCTGGGGCAGCAGTCGCTCAGGCGGAGAGGCCAGGAGATCATGCGCATCTTCAGGCAATCCTCCACCGTCAGATGGCGCTGGAGGTGGGCGTAGGGGTTGTTGAGGGCACTGGCGTAGTTCTTGACGGCTACCATCGCTAGGTCTTCCTCGGTGGTGCCGTAGGAGCGGAAGTGACTGGCGGCCTGGTTAGCACCGACCATGATAGCGCCGCCGCCCATCCAGCGCTCGTATATGGGGTCGATGCAGGTGTTGAGAACGAGTTGGGCCTCCAGGGTCTCGCCCACCCGCTGGGAGGCTACCACCAGCACCACATCGAACAGGCCCGAGGTCACGTGGTAGTAGCCGCCGAGGGCTACCGAGCCGCCGGTGGTGCCGCCAGTGGTGAGCTTGATGAAGGGCTTATTCAGAGCGCCAGCGCCCACACAGGCGTCCACGTTCCACCGTTCGGGGGCGAAAACGCCATCGAAGGGGTCCATAGCGCCGTAGACGATGGCGTCGATATCCTTGGCTTTCAGGTTAGCGTCGGCCAGGGCTGCGGTCACCGCCTCGTGGACGAGCTCCGGATAGGTCACGTCCCGGCGGTGGCTGGAGCACTTGGTCAGGCCGACACCGACGATAGCTACTCTTCTAGCCATGGCTCACCCCCGCTCCAGAATTGCTACACAGTTGGTAGGGGCAGCAGCGCCAGCAGGGGCGCTCAGGCCATGGGCCAGGGCCAGGCTGGCGTCTGCCACCTGCCGACCGTGGGCATCGCCCCGCAGTTGCAGGGCGGCCTCGGCAGCCCGCACCAGCCCCGAGGCGCTGAACAGGTTGGTGCAAAGAGAACCGCCCGAAGGATTGACCGGTAGCTTGCCGCCCATTTCGGTCGCTCCTTGGTCGATTAGCTTTGCCCCCTGGCCGGCCTTAGCGAAGCCCAAGGCCTCGTAGTCCATGAGCTCGTGGAAGGAGGTGGCCTCGTGAACCTCCGCCAGGTCGAGCTCGTTTAGAGGGCGCTTGATGCCGGCCATCTGATAGGCGCGTTGGGCCGCCGCAACCAGAGAAGGGATCTCGGCCAGGTCCTTGCCCCCGAACTCGTAACTCTCGATGGCCCAGCCAATGCCGCGGATCCAGACGGGCTTATCGGTGATGCGCCTCACCATGTCTTCGCTGGCCAGGATGAGGGCCACGCCCCCCACCGACTCCGGCGGACAGTCCAGGGCTTTCAGGGGGTAGGCGACAACCGCTGAACCGAGTACATCCTCCAGGGTGACAGGCGAGTCCAGGTGGGCATAGGGGTTATGGACGCCATTGGCGCGGTTTTTGACCACCACCTTCGCCGCCTGCTCCTCGCTCACGCCGTACTTGTGCATGTAGGCGTTGGCCTGCATGGCCATGGTGATAAGGTAGTTACGCTGTGCGGGGCGAGCGAACAGGGGATCAAGTGTGATCCTGGTCACCGCGTCGATGGCTGCCTCGCGGTGGCCGTGGCCGGCCACCAGGGCAATATCGAATAGGCCCGAGGCTATGCGCAGGTAGCCATACACCAGGGCCATGATGCCATCCTCGGCTGCGTGGCTAGAGTCCTTGAGATAGCCGCCGATAGCCATGCAGGTATGCATATCGGAGATGGTACGGCCATCGATGGCATCCCAGCCGGAGGCGATGACTGTATCCAGGTCGCCCCGGGTCAGAGAGGCATCCTCCAGGGCGCGCTTGGACGCCTCGAAGTCGTTCTCGTAGTATACGTAGTGGCCCTTCGACTCTTCGTGCTTGGTCTGACCAATGCCGACGATGGCCACTCGTCTGGGCATATCGTTCTCACCTCCCTTTCCGTTTGTTCATCGGTCCGCCTGCCCACAAGCAGGCAAGCAGAGAAAAGGATATCACAGTTGTTTGAGACAGATAAGGCAATCGGGCCAGAGATTCAGTTCTTTTGGGGAACAAATTCTGATATAATGCCTGGCTGACGGCAGGCCTACCTGCCGTGCATCTTGTTCAGATAAGAGGGAGTTGCCATGCCAGACAGAGTAGCCATCGTCGGCGTGGGCCAGACTCAGTTCAGGGCCACCAGCCCCGGCGTATCCTATAAGGAGCTCATGTTCGAGGCTGCTACCAGGGCCTACGCCGACGCTGACCTCGACCCCCGGCGCGACATCGATAGCTTCGTCTGCTGCTCGGAGGATATCACCGAGGGCACAAGCATCTTCGACGAGTACGTGCCGGACCAGATCGGCGCTGCCCTCCGGCCGGTGCACACCATCGGCGGCGATGGCCTGCAGGGGCTGGCTGCCGCTTACATGCAGATCCTCACCGGCGCCTTCGACGTGGTGGCGGTGCAGACCTAGTAGCGGAGGCAGAAGCTATGACGAGACGCGTTGGTATCGTGGGAGCCGCGGTGACCCCCTTTAGGGGGAAATGGTTTGAGAAGACTTACTACGAGCTGGCCCAGATGGCGACCAGAGAGGCCGTGAAGGATGCTGGCATATCCATCGGAGAGGTAGATGCCGTTTTCTACGGCATCTACAACGATATCTTTGAGAGGGCCTGCATCCCGGAACACCCCCTACAAGGCATCTGTGGCATGCAGAACAAGTTTGGTATTCGTATCTCCAACGGTGGAGCCACAGGCGCCTACGCTATGTCGGCAGCTCATGCTTATGTAGCGGCGGGGCGGTTCAGGACTGCCCTGGTGCTGGGCGTAGAGAAGGCCACCGACTGTTATGATTTCCAGTCTATGTCAGCCACCCCTGAAGTGATCAAGACCATCGCCTGGTCAGGCGACAGCTTTTTTGAGCAGCAGATAGGCTGGTCTGCGGCAGATAGCTATGCCGAAGTGGTTCTGGCTTACATGGATGAGCATCCGGGAGACTTGAAGCCGGAGGTGACTGCCCAGGTCTCCTCCCTCCTTAGTCAGCACGTGCGGAGCAACCCTTACGCTCAGAGGCAATTTGATCAGGTGACCCCAGAGGAGGTCCTGAACTCCAGGCTGGTGGTACACCCCTTCAGGGAGCTGGAGGTCTGTGTCTACAGCGAGGGCGCTGCCGCACTCATCTTCGCTGAGGAGGAGACCGCCAAGGCTATCGCCATGAACACGGGTAAGCCCATCGTGTGGATAACCGGCGTCGGAGAGGCCAATGAGCATTCTTTCGCTGGTAGGAACCATAAAGTGATGTCCCGCATCATGTCCGATTACTACGGCGCCCATCGGGCCTATGAGATGGCCGGTATTAGGGACCCCGCCAAGGCTATTGATGTGGTTGAACTTCACGATGCCTTCGTACACCAATTGGAGATAAGCTGCGCCGAGTTCGGGCTGGTGCCCCAGGGCAGGGCTGACGCTCTCATCGAGGAGGGGCTTATGACGCCAGGGGGTAAGTACGTGGTGAACCCCTGCGGGGGGCTCATCTATTGCGGTCACGCCGTTGGAGCCAGCAACATCATGTCCGCCTGGTCGGCTAGGAACGAGCTAATCAAAAGGAAGCTTAAGACCGCTCTGGTGCACGGCACAGGGAGCACCGTTGCCCAGTACACCGCCTGTCTGGTTCTAGAGCACGACTAGAGGGACTGAAGGGGGCTAATCGTGACAGTGCGAAAAGCTAGCGCCAAGGTTATACCCACCGAGTCTATACCTGAGCCGGGGTCGCGGACTGTGACCATCGACGGGAAGGATTATCTGGTAGCCAACGATGCCATGTTCACTTTCTATCAGCGCAGCAAGGGGGAGTTCTCTCCCTACTTCATCGCTTTGCGGGATGAGAAGAGGATCCTCGGATGCAGGTGCACCAGATGCGGGCTAGTACGAGTGCCCCCGTTCCTGACCCACTGTCCCGACTGCGAGTTCGCTCCCACTGAGCTGGTGGAGATGCAACAGGTGGGGGTAATGAACAGCACACCACCCATCACCTATTTCGCTACCTCCCTATTTCAGCGCATGGCGCCCTTCGGCCGCGGCCGGGTGCTTCTGAACGGGGCTGACACTGCCCTAAGCGTCAACGTCTACACGACAACCGGCATACTGGTGCCGGGACTGATTAGGAAGGGCGCTGAGGTCAAAGTCGTCTTTCGGGACGATCGCATCGGCGAATCATCAGATATCTTCTGCGTCCCCACTTGTGAACTCACGCCGGAGCAGGTGGAGAAAAAAGGCCTCCAGGAATCTGACATCGACTGGGAAGCAGCAGTGATTCCCCAGTTGCCCAAAGCCTCGAAGGAGCAAGTGGCCATCTATGAGGATTCTGTCAGGGAGATAGCTTCTGTGATCGAGGAGATGAACCGGACTGAGCGCGCCAAGCAAGACATCGTCGGCTGGAAGCGGGACATCCAGGTCAAGACCATGGGAGGGGAGTTCGGCATCCTTATCAACGACGGAGACATAAGGCTGCGACAAGGGAAGCTCGCCTCCCCCCACTTCGTGATGGTCTGTGAAGACCTGAGAGTACTTCTGGACGGCTTAGCGTATAGGGGCTCCCTCACCGACGCCGTGATCATGAAAAAGCTGTGGATTAGCAAGAACCAGGAGTTTGTAACCATCTTCAAGCTGGACAGAATGGCGCGCTCTCTTGTCAGGACTAGCAAGAGATGAAGCGGGGGCCGTCGCCTTCTAGTGTGGAGTCTCGAGGAGCAGAGTCAGACGTGGAGCGAAACCGACGGCTGCAGCAGGTGACTGGAGGCGCTCTCCTTTGGGAGCCGCCTGGATGACCAGTGGGTGGAGGTGAGCTCGCGGGGCACCGTCGAGGCCTTCACCGTCGCTCATCTGGACCTGGAGGGCCAGACCCTGGCCGAACCGCAGTTGCTGGCCCTTATCCGCCTGGAAGGGGCGGACGGGCTCCTCGTGCACAGGCTGGGTGAGACCAGGGTGGAGGACGTAGACATCGGCTTGCCGGTAGCGGCGGTTTTCCGACCTCGACGGCAACGCAAAGGCTCTATTCTGGACATCCGATACTTCAGGCCTGTTGCCTCTTGAGCCAGGCGCAATAACGAGCGTGGGGCGACGCATCTCCGCGTGGCGACCTTTCGCCGCCTTCGGATGACGCTTTGCCGCTGTGAAGCCTTGTGAAATATCTAATGAACGAACGTCAGTTGCCCATCCTCGTTGGAGTGGCCCAGTACACTAATCGGTCCGATGACCTGGACGATGCTCTGGGACCGCTGGAGATGATGACGAAGGTGGCAAGGGAGGCCGAGGAGGATGCCGAGTGCAAGGGACTGCTGGGGCGGCTAGACTCGGTTGGGGTAGCCAATATCCTCTCCTGGTCTTATGGGGATGCCCCTGGCCTGCTGGCCGAGGCGGTCGGTGCCCAACCGAGCGATAAGTGCTACACGACCGTTGGGGCCACCGCGTCCCAGTGGTTGGTCAGCCGCACGGCGGAACGCATCGTCCAGGGCGAGAGCCGTCTGGCCCTGGTGGCAGGGGCGGAAGCGATGCGATCGGTAGTCAAGCTGGGGCCCAGCGGACGGCCAGGCTGGCGGAGCGGGCGGCGAGGCTGGCGGAGTGGGCGGCGCTGGACACCTCCCGAGGCCATGGCCGGGGATGCCCGAGCGGGCAGCACCGAAATCGAGATGCGCCACGGTGCCAATGCGCCGCTGCGCATCTACCCCCTGTTCGAGAACGCGCTTCGCGCCCACAAGGGGCGGTCCATCAGCGACCACCAGCAGCGGCTGGCAGCGCTGTGCGCCCGCCTGGCCCAGGTGGCCAAGGACAATCCGTTTGCCTGGTTCCGCGATGGCAAGACAGCGGAGGAGATCGGGACGGTCACCGCCGACAACCGCATGATCTGCTTTCCTTACCCCAAGTACATGAACGCCATCATGGAGGTAGATCAAGCGGCGGCGGTGATCATGACCAGCGTGGGCACAGCCCAGGAGCTGGGCATCCCTAGGGAGAAGTGGGTGTACATCTGGGGATGCGCCGACGCCATCGATCTGTGGTACTTGAGCGAGCGGCTCAACTACTACAGCTCGCCGGCCATGGCCCTGGTCGGTCGAAGGGCACTGGAGATGGCCGGCCTTAGCATCGACGAGATCGACTGGTTCGACCTTTACAGTTGCTTCCCCTCTGCGGTGGAGCTCGCTCGCGACATGCTGGGCATCGCCGAGGACGATCCCCGGCCGATCACGCTGGCGGGCGGCCTTCCGTACTTCGGCGGGCCCGGCAATAACTATAGTCTGCACGCGATATGCGCCATGGTGGAGCGGCTGCGCAGTGAGCCCCAGCGCAAGGCGCTGGTGTCCGCTATGGGCTGGTACTTCACCAAGCATGCTCAGGGGATTTACAGCGGCATGCCGCCAGAGCGGGAGTGGAGGAGGGCCGACTCGCCACAGGATCAGGCGGAGCTGGATGCCATGCCCCACCCGCCACTGGTGGAGGCGGCGCAGGGTGCTGGGACGGTGGAAACGTATACGGTCGTCTTCGGTCGCGCTGGCGAGCCGAACTTCGCGATAGTGTTCGGTCGCCTGGAAGACGGGGGCAGGTTCATCGCCAACACCGAGCCGGACCGAGAGCTGCTGCGCTGGATGACCCAGGAGGAGATGGTGGGCCGGAGGGCGAAGGTGAGGCACGATGCGGAGACGGGCCGCAACATCGTAGCCATAGAGTGAGAGCCCGGACTTGAGGGCTAAGCGACACAAGGGGGCACCATGAGCTTTGAGACTATCCTCTGCGAGAAGAAGGACCGTGTGCTCACCATTACCCTGAACCGGCCGGAGGTGCTGAATGCTTTCGTGCCCACCATGGGCGCGGAGCTGATCCAGGCCTTCCATCAGGCCGAGGACGATGAGGACGTTGGTTGCGTCGTCCTTACGGGCGCCGGTCGGGGCTTCTGCTCGGGCGCCGACGTGCGGGGATTCCAGGCCGAGATCCAAAAGGGGACGACAGGCAGTGCCCAGCCAGAGTCCGAGAGCGGCTGTCAGCTTATGTTCAACCTCAAGAAGCCGACCATAGCCGCTGTCAACGGGCCGGCGGTGGGCATAGGTTTCACCATGACCCTGCCCTGCGACATCCGTATCGCCTCCGACCGAGCTCGCTTCGGGCCGGTATTCGTGCGGGTGGGCCTGATCCCCGAATTCGGCAGCACCTTCCTTCTGCCCCGGCTGGTGGGCTTGGCCAAGGCCAAGGAGTTAACCCTCCTGGGCCGCATCATCGAGGCGCAGGAGGCTCTGGACATCGGGTTGGTCAGCAAGGTGGTGCCCCACGAGGAGCTGATGGCGGAGACGATGTCGCTGGCTACGGCTCTGGCCCAGGGGCCGACTTTCACTCTGGGGTTAGTGAAAGAAGTCTTGCATCAGGGGCTGGTCTCCGACCTGGCGGGCGCTGAGGCTTTAGAGGGGCGCATCCTTGATACCTGCCGGCGCTCGCCCGAGCACGCGGAGGGCGTTCGAGCCTTCCTGGAGAAGCGGGAGCCGCGATTCCACTAGAGCACAGGAGGTGCGGCGACCGTTTTCCTCACTAGTCGAATGTGTACACCGGGCCGAAGTACTCCCACTTGCCGACGCCATCCTCCAGCACGACATGCTCCATAGGGCCGGATTGGAGGGTATAGTGGTCGGTGTCGCTAATGGTGACAGTGACACCTTCCAGCACCAGACCACTCTGGTAGTCCCTTAGGGACTCGACCGCGTCCATCAGGCCCTGTCGGGTCAGATTGTCACAGGTCCTGCTGAGGGCCTCGATCAGCACCTCCGCTGTCAACTGGGCATAGACGGTGAAAACACCAGGGTTTGGCCCGCCATAGTCGCGCATGATCTCATGGTGCTGGGCTATGGCCGGGTCGTCGGTGTCGTCCGGCACCTTGAAGGCGTTAAATGAGATCAGGCCCTCTGCCAGCTCAGCGGAGACGAATTGAAACAGGATCGGATCGGAATTGGTGTAGCTGGCCATGAATTGGGGATGCCAGCCCATGCGGTCCGCCTGCTTGATGGCCTGAGCAGTGAAACCGGGGGTGGTGTAGAGGATGGCCACCTCAGCGCCAGCCTCTTTCATGTTGATGATTTGGGAGCGAATATCGATGGCAGAGGCCTCGTAGCTCTGCTCGCTGACCAGCTCGTTCTTTTCGGGGTCGAGGCCGGCCTTTACCCCTGCCAGGCCATCCCAGCCGAGGTACTGGTTCTCCCAAAGGACGGCCACCTTCTTGCCCGGCAGATTCTGGGAGATGTACTGGCCAAAGAATGTCCCTTCGATGCGGTAGTCGGGTATGCCGCCGACGGTCCAGGGGTATTTGTCAGGCTCGGCACCATAGTTGTGCGCTCCGCCCGTGACGAACAGATCGGGCACGCCGTTCTCGTTGAGGTAGGGTTGAACGGAGGAATGGGGCAGGTCGCCCACTGCTCCGAAGATAGCGAATACCTCGTCCTGCTCTATGAGCTTGCGGGTCACCTCAAGAGCCTTGGCCGGGTCGTTGCCGTTGTCCTCTACCTTTAGGACGATGTCGCGACTGCAGACGCCCCCCTGGGTCTCGTTGATCCACTTGAAGTAGGCTTGGTGGGTCTGAGGGAGCATGGCGTACACCGCTCCGAAGGCGCCACTAAGCATGGCGTGCTGGCCGAGGATTATTTCTGTGTCGGTGATGCCTGGTGCCGCTTCGCCCTCGCTGGGCGTAGCAGTTGGCGTGGCGGTGCCAGTGACGGTGGTAGTGGGGCTGACGGCTTCCTCCTCTTCACCCTCGCAGGCTAATGTCAAAGGGATGGTGAGCAGGAATGCCAGAAGCAAAATGGCTAAGAGGCTGCTACGCTTGCGAGCGACGTGCCCATGGTGCATGGATTGCATCCTTTCTCCCCTGCGGGCGAGTCTAGCAGCATTGTAGACTGATGACAGTCAGTGTCAACCATCACCCAGGCCTTGACCAGGGCGGCGCTCAGATTGAAAGATTTGTTGCCCATGCTATACTAGCTATGTCAGGAGAGGAGGAGTTCTGACGATTGCACGGGCGGGATCTCATATCTATTGCTGATCTCTCTCCGCGGGATGTCCAGCGGGTCGTCGATACGGCTTTGCAGGCGAAGAATGGCCGGTCGCTCTCCATCCTGGCGGGGAAGACTCTGGCTCTTCTGTTCGAGAAACCATCCCTGCGCACGCGGGTGAGCTTCGACGTGGCGATGCAGCAACTGGGCGGCAATGCGCTTTATCTATCCCCGGCGGAGGTGGGCTTGGGCGAGCGAGAGCCTGTGGCGGACGTGGCGAGGGTTCTCAGTCGCTATGTGGACGCCATCGCCGCTCGCACCTTCAAGCATGAGACGGTGGAAGAACTGGCTCGCTGGGCCGACGTCCCGGTGATAAATGCCCTCTCCGATGGTGAGCATCCCTGTCAGGCCCTGGCTGATCTCCTGACCATCTACGAGAAGAAGGGCCGCTGGCGAGGTCTCGTCCTCTCCTTTGTGGGCGATGGCAACAATGTTGCCCGCTCGCTCATGCTGGGGGCGGCCTTGGTAGGAATGGACTTCCGGATTGCTTCGCCCCAGGGCTACCGCATATCTACAGCGGTGGTGGACAAGGCAGAGAGTTTAGCTGCTGCTTCGAGGGCGGCAATTGTCTGTGTCGAGTCGCCCCAGGAGGCGGTTCGCGGTGCCGATGTAGTCTATACTGATGTCTGGACGAGCATGGGCCAGGAGGAGGAGGGAGCGGAGCGGAGGCGGTCCTTCGGCGGCTATCAGGTGAATGCCGAGCTGCTGGCCCTGGCCTCGCCCGACGCTATCGTGATGCATGATCTGCCTGCGCATCGTGGTGAGGAGATAGCGGACGAGGTGATCGAGGGACCTCAATCGGTGGTGTTTGACCAGGCGGAGAACAGGCTGCACGCCCAAAAAGCCGTCCTGGCCCTTGTCCTGGGTGGAGAGGGGGCCTAAGGGACATGGGAGGGTTCATCAACAGGATCGAGGACGCCCTAGGGGAGTTCGGGCCGGCCAGTGCTGTCGACATCCTGATCGTCGCTGCCATCATCTACCTTGTTCTTCTGCTCATGCGGGGAACCACCGCCGTCTATCTGGCGCGGGGCATTGTCATCCTCCTGGCAGTGGCCTTGGTTCTGGGAAAGTTTTTCGACCTTACGGTTCTGGAATGGCTCGTCCGCAATTCCTTCCCGGCTCTGTTGATCGCCATCCCGATCATCTTTCAGCCGGAGATTCGGCGCTTCCTGGCGCGGGTGGGGCGAACCGGTCGTTTGGGACGGGCGCTGTTTCCCGCCTACGATAGCGTTCTGGACGCGGTGATCGAGGCGACGGAGAATCTCTCCGAGCGCCGCCACGGCGCTCTGATGGTGCTGGAGCGGGAGACGGGGCTGGAGGACTACGCCGAAACGGGTGTGCGGCTCGACGCTACACCCTCTGTGGGGCTCCTGGAGGGTCTGTTCTATCCGAAGTCCCCCCTTCACGACGGTGCGCTGATCCTCCGGGGTGATCGAGTGGTGGCCGCGGCCTGTACTCTTCCCCTCTCGGACAGAGTGGATCGCGGTCGTATAGGCACGCGTCATCGGGCGGCCCTGGGCATCAGCGAACGGACGGATGCTGTGGCCGTCGTTGTTTCCGAGGAAAGGGGCGACATCTCAGTGGCGGCCGATGGACGGATGATCTCCCGGCTGGAAAAGCCGCGCCTGCGGGCTATCCTCCGAAGCCTGTTCAGCGTCGCCTGGGAGCGAGACCGTGTTGCACCCCGCGGCTTGGGGCGGTTCCGGCGATGAGCGGTAAAGCGACCTTTCGCTGTCTATTCTGACGACACTGTGGGGTGGCTGCTTTGGCGCGCCTACTGCGAGAATTTCTCAGGGTCAGTCAAGTCGTGGTCATGACGGCCGTCGGGTCGGTCAGGCACAACCTTGGTCTTGCTGTCCTGTCGGTGGCTTTGGCCTTCGGCGTGTGGATGTTCATCGTCGACACTGAGCATCCTACGCGGACAGGCATTTTCCCGGTGGACATCCCAGTGGAGCCTGTCAATATGCCCGAGGGCCTGACTCTTGGTGGCCCGCTGGGTGAGGTAGCCCTGCGTATGGAGGCGGATGAAGACCTGTGGGACGAGTTCACAGCCAGCGATTTTGGAGCTACCGTGAACCTGCTGGGAGCGCAGATAGGTACGGAAGACGTGGAGGTGAAGGTTGAGCCGCTGGGTAAGCGCAACGGCCTGCGCATAATCGAAATCATACCGACGTTGCACGCGGCGGGAGCGCCGCCAGGCACCGTGCGCGTCGAACTGAAGCCCCTGGTCAGCCAGGTCGTGCCAGTGTCGATGGACGCGGTGGGAGCGCCTCCTATGGGCTATGAGCCGTCCAATCCAAGTGTGGAGCCTGACCAGGTAGTGGTGTCCGGGCCCGAGGAATTGGTGAGCCGAGTAGCGGCAGCCGTGGCCACCGTCGACCTGTCGGGGGCGGTGACTGATGTGAGGGAGAGCTATTCGCTGGTGCCGCGCGACGATGGCGGCTTCATTGTGGAGGGGGTGACGCTCGATCCCAGCAGCGTCGACGTCGAGATAACGGTGGAGCAAAAGCGCTTCAGTCGCTTGGTGGTGGTCAGTCCTTCCCTGCAGGGCAGCCCGGCCGCTGGCTACAACGTGACGGCGGTGGAGCTGGATCCGGCCAGCGTGACTCTGTTGGGCCCTCTGGAGCTTCTGAACGTCACCAGCTTTGTGGTGACGGATGATATCGACATCACAGGGGCCACCAGCGACATAAGTCGCATCGTGAACATAGTTGGGCTGCATCAAGGTGTGAGCATAAGCGGGTCGAGCACCGTCTCCGTGCGGGTACGCATCGCTGCCGGTCAGGGCGAGGCCACCTTCGGGGTGGCGCCGCAGTGGACCGGGCTGGCGAGCGACCTGCGGGTGGTGAGCGTCACTCCCCTGGTGGAGGTGACGCTCCAGGGGGAGCTGCCGACGCTGAGAAACGTCTTGCCCGATCAGGTGACGGCGAGCGTTGACCTATCGGGCTTGGGTGCCGGCAGCCATCGCTTGGAGCCGCAGGTGGAGGCGGCCGCCGGGTTGCAGGTGTCCAACATATCGCCCAGCTCGGTCGAGGTGGTGCTGGAGACGGCGCCATGAGGGAGGCTAGTCCGCTGACCGAGGAGCCTGCCCAAGGGAAGGGGCCGGCAGCGGTGCAGAAGCCGCTGGTAGCCATCGTTGGCCGACCCAATGTCGGCAAATCAGCCCTGTTCAACAGACTTATTGGCTCGCGCAAGGCCCTGGTGGAGGACATCCCTGGCACCACCCGTGACCGCCTCTACGCCGATGTCGAGTGGGGGGAGCAGGTGTTCACCCTGGTCGATACCGGTGGCCTGGATCCTAGCGGCGAGGAGGGCTACACCCCGCTGGTGAAGCGACAGGTGGAGGTGGCTCTGGCCGAGGCTGATGTTATCGTTCTGGTGGTGGACGCCCGTGATGGCTTCACCGCTACCGACCTAGAGATCGCCGAGGTCCTGCGGCGGGCAGGCAAGCCGCTGGTTCTGGCAGCCAACAAGGCTGACAATGAGGCTCGTCGGGAGGAGGCAGTACAGTTCTATGAGCTGGCCCTGGGAGACCCCATCCCTGTGAGCGCCTATCATGGCCTGGGCCTGCCCGAGCTGATGGATCGGCTGGTTCTGCTTCTTCCTGCCGGGGCAGTGGCGGCTGTCCCCGCTGGTCTGCGTTTGGCCATTGTCGGCCGGCCGAATGTGGGCAAGTCCCTACTTCTTAACGCTATCCTGGGCCAGGAGCGGGTGATCGTCAGCGAGGAGCCGGGAACCACCCGCGACGCCATCGACATAACATTCCGTTATCAGGAGCAGGACCTGGTGCTGGTGGACACAGCCGGCATCCGGCGGCGTGGGCGGATTCAGGTTGGTGTGGAGAAGCACAGCGTTCTGCGGGCCCAGCAGGCCATCGATAGGGGTGATGTGGCCCTTCTGGTGACCGATGCCAGCGACGGGCTCACCGCTCAGGATACGCACATCGCCGGCTATGTAGCGGAGGCGGTCAAGGGCCTGGTGGTAGCCATCAATAAGTGGGACCTCATGCCCGGCGACGGCGAGACGCGGGCAGCCTTCGCCAAAGCGGCGCGTGGGCGTCTGCGCTTCCTGCCCTGGGCTCCTTTGTGCTTCGTTTCGGCCAAGGAGGGCACGGGCATCGCTGAGCTGCTCGATGCAGCCCTGGCGGCGGGGGCGGCCCGCGACCAGAGGGTGGCTACCGCTGAGCTGAACGTGGCCATGCGCAAGGCTGTGGCCGCCCATAGCCCACCCTCTGTCCGAGGACAGCGGCTGAAATTGCTCTACGTGACCCAGGCCCAGACGCGGCCGCCCACCTTCGTGTTCTTTGTTAACGAGCCGTCCCTCCTCCACTTCTCCTATCGACGCTACTTGGAGAACTTCATTCGCAAGGTTTTTGGCTTCCAGGGAACGGCTGTGAAGCTGATCTTCCGCAGTCGGGGTGAGGTCTAGGGGATGGTCTGGCAATACGTCGTTGTGGCCGTGGCGAGCTACTTGATGGGGGCCATTCCCAGCGGGTGGCTGGCCGGAAAGCTCATGCGAGGCATCGATATTCGCGATTACGGTAGCGGGGCGACGGGCACCGCCAATGTCCTGCGCACCCTGGGGCTTCGGCCGGCCCTCTTGGTCCTTCTGGCCGACGTCCTTAAGGCGTATGTGGCCGTCCTCGCTACCTGGTACGTCTTTGAGCCTTACGAGGGGGCGAACACGGCCCATAACCTCCAGGCGGTAGCGGGGGTGGCGGCGATCATTGGTCATGATTGGCCGGCATACCTCGGGTTCAGGGGAGGCAAGGGGGTGGCTGCAACCTACGGGGCCTTCGCTGCCATGCTCTTCTTCCCTTTGAGTGTCCCCGGTCTGCTGGCGGCGGCGGTAGCCCTAGTTCTGACTTTTCGGTATATGTCTCTCATGTCGGTGACCACCGTTCTTATGGGAGGAGTTGCCTTCTTAGGGCTGGCAGTGACGGGCCTCGTTCCCTACGCTTTCGCCATATTCGGCGGTATTGCGTCGGCGCTGGTGCTGTTCCGGCATCGGCAGAACATCCAGCGGCTGCTGGCTGGCACGGAGCCTAAGATAGGTCGGGGGGGACAAAGACGCCTTCAGAGGCCTCCACAAAGGGTGTGATCATTTCATAAAATGTGAGCGGGGAGATGGCGACCTTTCGGGAGTATCTAGCCGAGCTGGGAGACGAAGGCCAGCCGCTAAGGGCGACCAGGCTGGTGCATCTTTCTGACTTGGCCGACGAGCGGGAGAAAGCGTTCCTGGACGCCTGGCCTCAAATTCAGACCGAGCGCCGTCGCCAGGTGGTGGGTCAGCTAGTGGAATTGGCCGAAGATAACGTAGAGCTCAACTTCGATGCCATCTCTCTGGCCTGCCTTTCCGATGCTGACCCCCAGGTGAGAGCGCTTGCCATTCGTGGCCTGTGGGAGTATGAGCATCGCGACCTCATCGAACCGCTCATCGGCATGCTCCAATCGGATGACAGTGCGTTCGTGAGAGAGGAGGCGGCTCTAGGTCTGGGTCGCTTCGTTCTTCAGTGCGAGTTTGGCTCCCTGCCCGATCGCTATTTTCGCCAGGTGGAGCAGGCGCTTCGCCGGGCCATCGACGATGACGGTCAGGAGCTGGAGGTGCGGGGCAGGGCTCTGGAGGCCATCGGCGCCTGTAGCCTGCCCTGGGTTCGGGAGGCTATCGACAGGGCGTACAGGAGCAACAACCATCGCCTCAGGGTGAGCGGCATCCATGCCATGGGACGCAACTGCGACCCGTCATGGCTGCCCATCCTCTTCCGGGAGCTGAAGAGCGAGGACCCCGAGATGCGCTACGAAGCAGCCCTGGCCTGTGGCTCGCTGGCTGAGGAGGCGGCGGTCCCACATCTGGCTCCCCTCTTGGAAGACGAGGACATCGAAGTGATGGAGGCCACCATCGCTGCTCTGGGGGAGATCGGCGGCCGCCAGGCCAGGTCTGTGCTGCTGCGCTATCTAGATCACTCCTCACGCAGTACACGAGAGGTGGTGCAGGAAGCCCTGTCGCTGCTGGATTTCGCCGATGACCCTCTTTCTTTTAGCGTTTAACCCTAGATGGCCAAGGGCGCATCGTCCAAGAAGTTGCCGGTAGAGCGGGCCGTCTCGGCCGGGGGCGTGGTTCATCGGCGAGGACGAGAGGGTATCGAGGTGGTGCTCTGCGGCCGCACGAGCGAGGGCATATGGGGCCTTCCCAAGGGAGCGCCCGACGCCAACGAGAGCCTGGAGGAAGCGGCTGTACGCGAGGTGAATGAGGAGACGGGCCTGCGGGTGGCTATCGAGGCTAAGATCGGCACTATCGAGTACTGGTTCGCGCGGGAGGGTGTGCGCTACCATAAGTTCGTCCATCACTATTTGATGGTCGCCACTGGCGGCAGCCTTGAGGATCACGACTGGGAGTACGATAGGGTCAACTGGTTCCCGTTGGAGGAGGCCTGTAAGACCCTGAGCTATGCCAATGAGGTGGGGGTTGTGCGCAAGGCGGTGGCCCTCATCGAGGGCCAGGGAGAGCGGTCGTGAACACACTCGCCGACGATGTGATTGCCCGTGGCCGGAGGGTTATCCTTCGGCGTAAACGCCTCTCCGACGCCAAGGACGACTACGCCTGGCGCAGCGACGAGGATTTGGCTCGCTATGACGCTGTGCCGGCCCTACGTATCTCTTTCTCGGACTTCGTGGCCTCGTTGCTGGCTCAGTTCCGCTATCCTGATCCTGCACGGCGCTCCTATGCCATCGAGGACGAGAGTGGTCGTCACATCGGCAACGCCATGTACTACAACCTGAGGGAAGCGATGGGCGAGGCTGAGCTGGGCATCACCATCGGCGACCGTCGCTACTGGGGTCAGGGCTACGGCAGCGACGCCGTGCAGGCTTTGGTGAAGCTGGTGTTCAGGGAGAAAGGCGTGCGACGGATGTTGCTTCACACCCTCGACTGGAACGTGCGCGCTCAGCGTTGCTTCCAGAAGGCGGGGTTCGTGCCGCGCGGCACGGTACAGCGCGATGGCCGCAGGTTCTTGCTGATGGAAACGCTGCAGAGGCTGGAGCAGGCGGCTAGCCAGTAGGAAGGGAAACGGGCGCACAACGAAGCAGGATCATCATCTCTAGCATAGCCGTTTGCTATTCCTACTATTACCCTCGCGAGGGCAGAGATACCACGCCGGTGCCCGGAGTCGTTTTCTGCCCCTGAGGGGTCTCGGTCCAAATCTCCAGCTCCACGATATTCTCGCCCCCGTGCTGAGACTTCTTGGTGATGCGGCCGTGGCAGATGACGTCCTCATTCACTATATCCATGCCGCGGTACTGACAGGCCACCCGCTTGACCTGACCTTGGTCGCCCACCCACTCGTGGAGCAGACGGCCCAGCAGGGCGTGCTTAAGGGCGCCGTGGGTGATACGGTCGGGCAGGCCAGTGCCCTGGGCGAAGTCCTTGTCGTAGTGGATCTGATAGAAGTCGCCGGAGCCGGCCGCCCACATCACCAGGCGCTGGGAGGTGCACTTCTCGGTGAGCGAGGGTATCTCCTGCCCCTCCTGGACGTCTTCGAAGTAGACTTGCTCGGCCATAATCGTTCCTCCTATCCCTCAGCTGTAGCTGCAGACCTTTAGGTCTGCGTTATCTAGGCAGGGCTGAAGCCCTGCAGCTACATTCCTCCTAGTACTGGATAAGGGTGCCGCGGAACCTGGCGACCACCTTGCCATCCTGGTTCTTGTAGGTGGTTTCGCCGGTGATGAGCAGCATCGGCCCGATATTTGCCGTGCGCTCGGAAATGTCGGCGATCTTGGCGGTGCTGGTGAGGACGTCGCCGGCGCAGATCGGCTCATAGTACTCGACGTCGGTGCCGCCGTTGAGGATCCGCTTATAGGGGCTCTCGAAGGGCATGATATAGGCCGGGCGCGGCGGCCTGTCCGGTCTGAAGATGGGATTACCGGGGTTACCCAGGAAGCCCATCGGAACGGGCAGGCTGCGATAGCCTTTGCTCTTGGCGTACTCCTCGTCGTAGTAGATGAGGTCCGTATAGCCCACGGCGCGGGCGAACATGCGGACGGCCGTCTTGTCCACTTCGATGGTGGTCGGCTCCGATTCCTGGCCGATGGCCGCCCGCATCTCGTCGGTTATTGCTGAGGCTTCAGCCATCTCTTCACCTCCTCGGGCAAACCTTGCTTCTGCCTGAAGGAGCATACCTCAGGCAAGATAAGCCGTCAATCAAGTGACAGGGGGAAGGTGTGGCAGTGGAGATCGATGAGCATACCTCAATCTTCCTTGAGGTCGGTGATGATCGCCCCGCTGGCCTGGGCCAGCCGGCCGGGCTCGACGGCGAAGACGGTATTGGGGGTGCCAGCGGCTGCCCACACTGTGTCGTATTGCAGGAGGTCGCGGTCGAAGTAAATGGGCAGGGGCCGCGGGTGGCCGATGGGGGGCACCCCACCGATGACGAACCCGGTGGCCGTTTGCACCTCCTCGGCAGATGCCCGCCGCACCTCTCGCGCCGCCGCCTGGCGGGCGAGCTTGGCGGTGTCCGTTCGGTTAGGCCCTGAGGCCAGCACCAGGATGGGCTGGCCATCGGCCACGAAGACCAGAGACTTGACGATCTGCCCCAGGCTCACGCCGATAGCGTCGGCGGCCTCCTGAGCGGTGCGGGTGCTCTGGTCGAACTGGCGGATGTCGATCTGGATGCCCAGTCGTCGTGCGGCATCCAGCACCTTTTGGCTGGCGGGGTGCATGGGCCAAAACTCCCTGACAGCAGAGCGCGCCGCTAGTCGCCGAATTGCTCCTTGACGATGCCGAAGGCGACCTCGGTGATCGATAGGGCTTCGTCGATGTCGACCTCCGTGTGGGCCGCCGAGAGGAACCAGTTGTGAATAGGGTGGAGAAAGACCCCTCGGCGACAGCACTCGCCGCAGAACACGCGGCTGCGCTGAAAGCTTCCCGCATCGGCATTGAAGGTCATGAAGGGGATCGCCGGCGGCCCTGTCTGGTTGATGGCCAGGCCCAGCGAGCGCGCCTGCTGGTCGAGCCCCTGGCGGAAGCGTGTGCCCATCGCCTCCATCTGCTCGATGCCTCCCTCCTCACGCAGGGTGTTGATCGTGGCGATAGCGGCGGCCATGGGCACCGTGGCTGTCCAGAAGGTGCCGGTGAAGAAAACGCCTAGGGCCGCCTGGCGCAGCTCCTCGCGGCCGAGCCCTGTCGCCAGGGCGTAACCGTTAGCAATCGCCTTGCAGTAGCAGATGAGGTCCGGCCGCAGGTCGAGAAGCTCGCCCGAGCCGCCCAGGTGGAGGCGGAAGCCGCCCCGTATGTCGTCGAGGACGAGGACGATGCCCTCTTCGTCGCAGAGCTGCCGCACACCCTGGTGGAAGCCAGGGGCGGGCATTTCCTCGTCGTGAAACGGGTCGTGCCGGAAGGGGCAGAGGATAAGAGCGGCGACGTCGCCCCGGTTCTCGGCCACCACCCGGCGCAGGTCGTCGAGGTCGTTGTAGCGGAAGGTGAGGACGTTCGCCCGGTCGGCCTCGGTGATTCCGGTGGGAATTGGCGTGCACCAGGCGTGAGAACCATGGTAGGCACCAGCGGCCATGATCGCCTTGTTGCGGCGGGTGTGGGCCCGGGCGACGGCAAGCGACCAGGTTGTGACGTCCGAGCCATTCTTGGCGTACATTACCCAGTCGGCGGCAGGCGTAATGTCGACGAGCAGTTCCGCCAGCTCTACCCAGACCTCGCCGGGCAGGTTGTGGGAGTCGCCCCGGCTGCGCTCGGCGGCGGCCGCCTCCTCCACCCGCGGGTGGTTGTGGCCGAGGACGATGGGTCCGTAGGAGCACATGAAGTCGATGTAGGCGTTGCCGTCCACATCCCAGATGCGACAACCCTCGCCGCGGGCCATGAAGCTAGGGTAGGCGCCGGGCACGAGCAACACCGGGCTCTTGTGGCCGTGGATCCCGCCGGGGACCACCTTGCGGGCACGAGCCATCAGTTCCTCGCTGCGAGCGAAGTTGTAGAGATCGTCAGGGGGCATAATCACTCCTCCGTTGAACCGATAGACGATGCCTGCTTCAGGCAGAGGACGCGTGTGTCTTGTTGGTCAGCGCGGCCAGCGCCGCCGGATTCGTCTGGTGACCTTCGCTACCACGCCTGAAGGAAGCCTCTCAAATAATGGATCACGCTGGAAACGTTGTCAAACCAGCGCCGCTGCCGCAAGGATAACGGTTGCTGCTACATACACCCTATGCTATACTACCGCGAAACTGCCGCGAAGCTAAGCGACGAATTTCACAAACAAGGTAGGGGATGCTTTCCGACTACGGACAAGTGGGCTTTCTTCTGGCAGTTGCCATCGCCTTTCCCCTGGCCGCTGTCTTCACCTCCTGGCTACTCGTCCGCCTGCGTATCCGCGTCGACAAACCCAACCCCATCAAGGAAGACACCTACGAGTGCGGCGTTACCACCGAGGGTAGCGCCTGGGTGCAGTTCAACTTCCGGTACTATTACTTCGCTCTGCTGTTCGTCATCTTCGATGTGGAGGCCGTTTTCCTCTATCCGTGGGCGGTGGCCTTCCGCAAGGTGGCCGTCTACGGTTTCGTGGAGGTGGTCACCTTTGTCATCATCCTGACCATTGGCCTGGTCTACGCCTGGCGGAAGAAGGCGCTGGAGTGGGTCTGAGAGTGGCAAGCGTTGGCTAGTGGGCGATGTCGCGACTACTTGATGGCCTGGAGGTAGGGGGGAGAATTGGCCAACGCATCCCGGAGGCGGTGGTAGAGACCACGTCCCAATGGGTGGTGGTGCAGCCCGAGAAGCTGGTGCCCGTGGCCACCTACCTCCGCGATGACAGCGAACTGGACTTCCGCTTCCTCATCGGCGTGACCGCAGTGGACTATTTGGGCCACTTCGAAGTCGTCTATCATCTTCAGTCCCTCTCCCACAACCACATGCTGATCCTGAAGACGTGGTCTCTTGACTACAGGAAGCCGGAGGTGCCGTCGCTGGTTTCCGTCTGGCGGGGAGCCGAACTCCAGGAGCGAGAGGTGTACGACCTGATGGGCATCCGCTTTGCTGGCCACCCCGACCTGCGGCGTGTCTTCCTGTGGGAGGGTTTCCCTGGCCATCCCCTACGCAAGGATTGGCTGGAGATGCCGGGTGGCCTCAACCCAGGGCTGGGGAGATTCCCTCGCGAGGACTAGAGAGCGTGCCATGACCATGAGGACCGAGCCCTTTGTGGTGAACGTGGGGCCTCAGCATCCGAGCACCCACGGCGTCTTTCGCCTGCGTCTCACCCTGGATGGCGAGAAGATCATCGACGCCGAGATGGTGGTGGGCTATCTCCACCGCAGTGTGGAGAAGCTGGCCGAGGGACGCACCTACACTCAGAACATTCCCTTCACCGACCGCCTCGACTATCTGTCGGCTATGTCTAACAACCTGGCCTACTGCATGGCGGTGGAGAAGCTGGTGGGTATCGAGGTTCCCGAGCGGGGCCAGTTCCTGCGGGTGATCATGGCCGAGTTCCAGCGCATCGCCAATCACGCCATGGCCATCGGGTCTTTTGCTATGGAGTGCGGCGTCTGGTTCACCCCCCTGATGTGGATGTTCCGCGAGAGGGAGAAGATACTCGACCTGTTTGAGATGACCTGCGGCGCTCGCCTGACCACCAACTATGTGCGTATCGGCGGTGTCTCCTTCGACATTCCGCCCGAGTTCATGCCTGCCGCCAAGGCGTTGGTGAAGGAGTTGCCCGAACGCATCGCGGAGTACGAGGCTCTCCTGCTGGAGAACGAGATCGTGCTGGCTCGCTCGCGGGACATCGGCGTTCTGACGCCCGAGCTGGCTATCGCCGCTTCGACCAGCGGGCCAGTGCTGCGGGGTAGTGGCGTGATGTGGGACATCCGCAAGGCCGACCCCTACGCTGTCTACGATCGGCTGGACTTCGACATCCCTGTGGGCACTCGTGGCGATTGTTACGACCGCTTCCTGGTGCGTATGGAGGAGTTGCGTCAGAGCGTGCGCATCCTGGAGCAGGCCCTCGATATGCTGCCGGAGGGCCCGGCCAGCGTGAAGGTTCCTCTGGCTCTGCGACCGCCGGTGGGCGAGGCGTACGCGCGCATTGAGGCGCCCAAGGGGGAACTGGGCTTCTACCTGGTGAGTGACGGCAGTCCGCATCCGCAGCGTTTTCACATTCGCTCTCCTTCCTACATCAATCTGACGCCGCTGCGAGATATGGTGGTGGGTCTGACCGTTCCCGACGCTGTCATCACTCTGGGCAGTATCGACATCGTCCTGGGCGAGGTTGACCGCTGATGATCTTCCTGGCCGAATGGTGGGACCTGCGTGATCTGGGCAACGCTGTCGGGGCTTTTCTGGAATGGCTGGGCGACCACGGCCCTGACTGGTTGCCCTACACCGCATCGGCGGTCATCGGCTCCATTACCTTGCTTGTCTTCCTGGTAGTCAGCCTGCTTATGGTTGCCTGGGCGGAGCGACGACTGCTTGGCCGCATCCAGGCGCGGCTGGGCCCGAACAGGGTTGGGCCCTGGGGGTTGCTCCAGAGCGTCGCCGACGCCATTAAGATGCTCACTAAGGAAGCCATCACCAGCGCCAACGTCGACCGCTGGGTCTTCTGGCTGGCGCCGATATTGGTGGCGGTTCCGGCCTTGGTGGTGTTCGCCGTCCTGCCTTTCAACGAGGGCATGGTCCTGGCCGACCTGAACGTCGGTGTCCTGTTCGTGGTCGCCATTGGGTCGGTCACCGCCATCCCCATATTCATGGCCGGCTGGTCCTCCAACAACAAGTTCTCTTTGCTGGGGGCCATGCGGGAAGTGGCCATGCTCATCAGCTACGAGATACCACAGGTGCTGGCTCTGCTGGGGGTGGTGATCTTTACCAACACCATGAGGATGAGCGGCATCGTGGGCTGGCAGGATGATCACAACACCTGGCTGATCTTCTTGCAGCCGCTGGCCGTCCTCATCTATTTCATCGCAGGGGCTGTGGAGATCAACCGCACGCCTACCGACATCGCCGAGGCAGAGTCGGAGATCGTGGCCGGCTACCACACCGAGTACTCGGGGATAAAGTTCGGCATGTTTTGGGTCGGTGAGTACTTTGCTGGCTTCGCCATCGCCGCCATCATTGCCACCCTGTACCTGGGCGGCTGGACCTTGTGGGGGCTGGAGGAGTGGGTGCCCGGCTGGATCATCTTCCTGGCCAAGCTTTACGCTTTGTTTTGGTTCTTCATCTGGATGCGGGGCACGCTGCCGCGCCTGCGCATCGACCAGCTCATGGGCTTCGCCTGGAAGTTCCTCCTGCCTCTGGCGCTGATCAACATCTTCTTTGCTGGCCTGGAGGTGCTTCTCTGGCAGGAGAACGAGCTGGCGGCGGAGGCGGTGCTGCCTGCCTTTGCCATCGGCAACCTGGTGCTGGCCGTGGGTCTGATAGTGGCTTGGGCCCGATTCCTGGGCCGAGGCCGGCCTCAGTGGCGACCGACGCGGGCTCGGCTGGTCAAGGAGCTGGGGGCTGTCGTCTACGGGCAGGAGGCCTAGGGGAGCGCGCTGGTGGAAGATGTCGGTTCCATCGTAGCGTTCTGGATGCTGTCGGTGATAGCGGTGGCGGCGGCCCTGATGGTGGTGGCCGCCCGCAACCTTATTCACGCGGTTCTGTTCCTGATCCTGAGCTTCATCGGTGTGGCCGGCCTGTACCTCACCCTCTCCGCCGATTTCGTGGCGGTCACCCAGATCCTGATCTACGCCGGTGCCATCTCTGTGCTGATCCTGTTCGCCATTCTCCTCACGCCGAGAGCGGCTCGCGACAACGCCGAGACCTTCCTCCAGGTGCCCGGCCTGGTGGTGGCGGCGCTGGTCGCTGTCACCATGGGGGCGATTGTCCTGGTCACCGACTGGAACGAGGCTACTCGCGGCGCCTTCCCGGAGACGGCCGAAGCCATCGGCGAGGCGCTGCTCGACAAGTATGTCCTGCCCTTCGAGATCGCCTCCGTGGTCCTCTTGGCGGCGATGGTGGGGGCTATCGTGCTGGTGCGGGAGGACTAGGCGGTGTCGGTGGAGCTGAGCCACTATCTCCTGGTGGGAGCCATCCTCTTCTCCATCGGCCTGTATGTAGCCCTGGCCAAGCGCAATGCGGTGGGCATCCTCATGGGCATCGAGCTCATGTTCAACGCCGTGAACCTGACGCTGATCGCCTTCGCTCGCTTTGTCAGCCCGCCCACGGACGTCAGCGGCCATGTGTTCGTGGTGTTTGTGATTACGGTGGCGGCCGCCGAGGCAGCGCTGGCCCTGGCCCTGGCGATGGTCGTCTACCGCAACCGGGAGACTATCGACATCGACAAGATCAATCTGATGAGGTGGTAGGGCGCTATGTGGGTGGAGCTGATGGAGGTCAAGAACGCCTACGTAGCCGAGGCCTGGAAGGAGCTGTTCAACGCCGAGGGTTTGGCCGTGCGGGTAGTGCCCCTATCGGGGGAGTGGAGCGAAGCCGGCGAGCTAGAGCCGCGCAAGCTGTACGTGCCTCAGGGCAAGCTGCACGTGGCCAAGGAGATCCTGAGGAAGATCTAGAAGCGAGCAATGCTGAATACTGTCCCTGAAGCTGTCGTCTGGGCCATCTTCCTGCTCCCTCTCTCTTCCTTCGTCATCATCAGCCTCTTCGCGCGCCGCTGGCCGCAACGCAGCGGCTACATCACTATCGCTGCCATCGGCATCTCCTTTCTCTTCTCGCTGTGGGTGCTGGACAGCGTCATCCAGGAGGACGGCGCCAACCTGGGCTTCCCAACCCACGAGTGGCTGACCATCGGCTCCCTGACGGTGAACCTGGGGCTGACGGTGGATGGCCTGACCGCCATCATGCTAATGGTGGTCACCTCCGTCTCCCTGCTGGTGCAGATCTACTCCCAGGGCTACATGCACGGCGACCCCGGCTACTCCCGCTACTTCGCCTTCATGTCGCTGTTCACGGCCTCCATGCTGGGCCTGGTGCTGGCCGAGAACCTGATCATGCTCTACCTCTTCTGGGAACTGGTCGGCCTCTGCTCCTACCTGCTCATCGGCTTCTGGTTCGAGCGACCGGCGGCGAGGGCAGCGGCCACCAAGGCCTTCGTGGTCACCCGCCTGGGCGACCTGGGCTTCCTGTCGGCCATCCTTCTCATCTGGACGCAGACGGGGGAGCTGGACATCCCCCGTATCCAGGAGATGGCTATGGCCGGGGCCATCGGCAACGTCATCCTCACCTGGCTGGCGGCCGGCGTCTTCGCTGGGGCGGTGGGCAAGTCGGCCCAGTTCCCTCTGCATGTGTGGCTACCCGATGCCATGGAGGGCCCGACACCGGTGTCGGCCCTGATCCACGCCGCCACCATGGTGGCCGCTGGGGTCTATCTGGTGGCGCGCTTCTTCCCCATCTTCAGCGCGTCGGAGGAGGCCATAAACAGCGTGGCCGTGGTGGGAGGCATCACCGCCCTGATGGCCGCGACCATGGGCATCGTCGTGACCGACATCAAGCGGGTGCTGGCCTACTCCACCATCAGCCAGTTGGGCTATATGATGCTGGCCCTGGGAGTGGGTGGCTTTGCGGTAGCCATATTCCATCTGTTTAACCATGCCTTCTTCAAGGCCCTCCTGTTCCTGGGGGCGGGCAGCGTGAACCACGCCACCCATACCTTCGACATGCGGCGCATGGGCGGGCTGCGGCGGTTCATGCCCTGGACGTTCATCACCTTCGTCATCGGGTCCCTAAGCCTGGCGGGCATCTTCCCCCTGTCGGGCTTCTGGAGCAAGGACGAGATTCTTTCGGCGGCCTGGGACGACCAGCGCCTCCTGTTCTGGGTGGCCCTGGTCGTGGTGTTCATGACCGCCCTCTACATGGGGCGAGCCATCTTCCTGACCTTCGGCGGCGAGTACAGGGGAGGCGAAGCCTCCGCCGGCGAGCACTCAGCCCAGGAAGCCCAGCCCCACGAGTCGCCGCCGGTGATGGTGCTGCCGCTCGTTGTTCTGGCGCTGGCCGCAGTCCTGACCGGTTTCCTGAACCTGCATCATGGGGTGACCGATCTGCTGGAGGGCTGGCTGCCAGAGGCGGCCCATGAGCGGCTGACGCATATAGAGTTCCACTTCGGGCTGGCAACACTGTCGATGATCTTCGGCGTGGCGGGCTTCGTCGTGGCCTGGGCTATCTACAGCGCTCGCCTGCTGAGCGCCGATAGGCTGCGGCGAGCGTTCGGGCCCGTCCACCGGTTGGTCGTCAACAAGTACTACATGGACTGGCTGTACGAGGACATGCTGGTGCGGCGCGTCGTGGTGCGAACGGTGGCGACGGGCCTGGACCTATTCGACAGATACGTGGTGGACGGGGTGGTGAACGCAACGGCCTGGCTCACCCAGTTCAGCGCGTCGCGTCTGCGGCTGGTGCAGTCGGGCCAGCTCCAGCTCTACGCGGCGGCCATCTTTCTGGGGATTGTGCTTATCGTGGCAGGCATTCTGATCGTGAATCCGTAGGGGAAGGCGATCGTGCTATCGTTCATCGTTTTCTTGCCCCTGCTGGGGGTCGCCATTATCGCCCTCCTCCCCAGGGAGCGAGAGCGCGACTCGAAGTGGGTGGCGGCCGCCACGGCCTTCGTTGTCCTTGTGGCGGCCCTGGGGCTTTTCGCCGTCTTCGACCGCGACCAGACGGGCTTTCAGTTCGTTCAGCGCCACACCTGGATCAGCGGTGACATCGCCCACTTCGACATCCAGTACCTGCTGGGCGTCGACGGCCTGAGCCTGGCCATGGTGGTGCTCACCGCGCTGCTGGGCCTGGTGGCGGTGCTCATCTCCTGGAGAATCGAGCTGCGGCCGAAGGAGTACTTCGCCTGGCTGCTGCTGCTGGAGATGAGCCTTCTGGGCGTGTTCACCGCTCTGGACTTCCTGCTCTTCTTCATCTTCTGGGAGATCGAGCTAATCCCCATGTACTTCCTCATCTCCATCTGGGGCACCGGCCGTAAGGTGTACTCGGCCTGGAAGTACGTCTTCTTCACCTTCGTTGGCAGCGCCTTCATGCTGGTGGGCCTGCTGGTGCTGGGCTTCGCCGCCGATACGTTCGATCTCAGGGTCCTAAGCGAAATGGAGATCCGTGATGCGCTGGTGCCGACCCAGGTGCTCTTCTTCCTGCTGATCTTCGGATTCGCCATCAAGCTGCCGGTGTTCCCCTTCCACACCTGGCTCCCCGACGCTCATACCGACGCCCCGACGGCGGTGAGCGTGATGCTGGCAGGGGTGCTTCTGAAGATGGGTGGCTACGGGATGCTGCGCATCTGCCTGACCATCCTTCCGGACGTGGCGCGCGATGCCAGCGTGTGGCTGGCCGCCTTCGGGGTGGTGAACATCCTCTACGGGGCGATGGTCACCCTGATCCAGACCGACCTCAAGCGGCTGATCGCCTATAGCAGCATCAGCCATATGGGCTATGTGCTGCTGGGCCTCTCTGCCCTGGGGCAGGTGGGCTTGACGGGGGCGGGCATGCAGATGTTCACCCATGGTGTGATCACCGGCCTCCTGTTCGTCGTGGTGGGGCTGGTCTACGACCGTGCCCACACCCGTCAGATCGGCGAGCTGTCAGGCCTGGCCCACCAGATGCCGATGATCGCCATCGTCATGGTCATGGCTGGCCTGGCATCGCTGGGCCTGCCCAGCACGGCCGGGTTCGTGTCGGAGGTGATGGTCTTCCTGGGCACCTTCGATAAGCATGGGTTCCTGACGGTCATGGGGGTGATCGGCATCCTGCTGACGGCGGGCTACATCCTGTGGATGATCCAGAGGGTGTTCCTGGGCGAGCGTCTGCCTCGCTGGGAGGGCCTGGGCGACGCCACTGCCTGGTGGGAGCGAACGGCCCTGGTGGCTATGGTGGCCGTCATCTTTCTCATCGGCATTTATCCGGCGGTGCTGGCCGATGTCATCGAGACCGGCGTGCAGCCCATCGTAGTAAGGCTGGCCTGAGGTGGGGGAGATGGCTAGCGTCGACCGTCTGGGGCCCGAGCTGATCCTGCTGGCCTTCGCTGGCATCATCGTGCTGACCGACCTGGTGGTGCAGCGCCGATGGCTGGTGGTGGGCAGTAGCCTGCTGGCGGTGGCTGGCTCTCTCCTCTGGGCGGGCACCCTGGTGGCCCGTGACATGCGAGGCAGCGCCTTCGATGGGCTGCTGGTGGTGGACGACTTCTCGCTCTTCTTCAGCTTCCTCTTCGCTGGTATCGCCGGCGTGGTCATCCTGGCCTCCATCGACTACAGTGAGCGGTTCAGCCGCTACCAGGCTGAGTACTATGCTCTCATCCTGGTCTCGGCGGCTGGCATGATGCTCCTGGCCGCCACCGTCGACCTCATCGCTATTTTTGTCGCTCTGGAGTTGACCAGTATCTCGCTGTACATCCTGGTGGCCTTCCTTAAGGACGTGCGCTCCAGCGAAGCCGGGCTCAAGTATCTCCTCCTGGGTGCCATGAGCACCGCCGTCACGCTCTACGGCATGGCCCTTCTCTTCGGCCTGTCGGGAAGCACCAGCCTGGCGGACATAGCGAACGTGGTGGCCGCGGCCAACGACGATACGCGGGCGGCAGTGGTGATGGCGATGGTCTTTCTGACGGCGGGTCTGGGGTTCAAGATGGCGGTGGTGCCCTTCCAGATGTGGGTGCCCGACGTGTACGAGGGTGCTCCCACGCCGATCACCGCCTACCTGTCGGTGGGGAGCAAGGCAGCGGGCTTCGCGGTGGTGATGCGTATCTTCTTCGAGGCTCTGGGCGACGGCTCTATCAGCGGCGACTGGTCCAACATGTTTGCCGCCATCGCCGCCATCTCGATGACTGTAGGCAACGTCGTAGCCATCAGCCAGACCAACATCAAGCGAATGCTGGGGTACAGCTCCATCGCCCAGGCGGGGTATTTGGTGGTGGGCCTGGCGGCCATCTCCGCTGCCGAAGGCGGGTTCAGCCTGGGGGCGAGCGGGGTCATGTTCTTCCTGGCAGCCTACGCCTTCACCAACCTGGGGGCCTTCATTGCCATCATTGCCATCTCCAACCGGATTAACAGCGACGAGATAGGCGACTACGGCGGCATGGCCCGGCGGGCACCCCTTCTGGCCCTGGGCCTCACCCTGTGCCTGCTATCCCTCACCGGCATCCCACCGACCGCGGGTTTCATCGCGAAGGTCTACATCTTCAACGCCGCCGTCCAGAGCGACCTGGTCTGGCTGGTGATTGTGGGCGTCCTCAACAGCGTGGTGTCTGCGTACTACTACCTGCGAGTGGTTCTCCAGATGTACCTGGAGGCTGCGCCCAGCGAGGAGCGCGTCCCCGCTGGGCCCTCTCTCGGCCTGGCGATGGCTATTGCTAGCGGCGGCATCCTGTTCATCGGCATCCTTCCCTTCCTCCTGCTGGAGGTCTCGGAGACGGCGGCCAGGGTGTTCGGCAGCTAGGGGCTCGCCTTTCTTGAATCGGTAGCCAGCGGGTGCTAGCATGCCAGCATGGCTGCCCGCCGACCCTCCCGTCCCGCTTATCGCATAGAGGTCCAGGTCGCCCGGCCCTTCCGATCGGTGCTGCGGGCGGCCTGGCTGAGGCGAATTGCCCGCCGCGTTCTGGCGGCTGAGGATGCTGGCCCCACCGAGCTGGGGGTAGTCATTAGCGATGACACCACCGTCCGCGAGCTGAACCGTCGCTATCTTGGCGTCGATGAGCCGACGGACGTTCTCTCCTTCGGCCTGGGCGAGGAGGGCGACGGGCCCTTCGCTCTGCCGCCGGGCGAGGCTGCTGCCTTGGGCGAGGTGATCGTCTCCTATCCGACGGCCGTCCGGCAGGCCGAGGAGCAGGGCCATAGCGTGGAGGCCGAGGTGGCCCACCTGCTGGTGCACGGCATCCTCCACCTCTTGGGTTACGATCATCTGGAGGCGGAAGACGAGCGGGTCATGCGGGAGCGGGAGGAGGAAATCCTGCCGGATTTGGATCTAGAAGGGGCGTCCTTTAACAATGTTCGGCGCTAGTCTATAATGGCCTCGAGATGTAGAGTTTTGCGGTGGTTTTTTGAGTAGCAGCAGCAGTAGCAGCGAAGTCTTTTATCGTAAGTGGCGTCCGCAGTCCTTCTCTGAGTTGGTGGGCCAGGACCCCATCACCCAGACGGTGCGCAACTCGCTGGCTAGCGGTCGGGTAGCCCACGCCTACCTGTTCTGCGGCCCTCGTGGCACGGGCAAGACGAGCATGGGCCGCCTTCTGGCCAAGGCGGTGAACTGCCTGCAGCCGGCCGATGGCGAGCCGTGCAACACCTGCGAGTCCTGCCAGGCCTACCTCGAAGGGCGGGCCATGGACCTGGTGGAGATGGACGCCGCCAGCAATCGGGGCATCGAGGAGATCCGCAAGCTGCGCGATCGGGTGGGCCTAGCGCCCATGGCTGGTGGGTACAAGGTGTACCTGGTGGACGAGGTGCACATGCTCACCCCCGAGGCCTACAACGCCCTGCTCAAGACGCTGGAGGAGCCACCACCCCACATTATCTTCATCCTGGCCACCACCGAGGCCCACAAGGTGCCGGCGACCATCATCTCTCGTTGCCAGCGGTTCGACTTCCACCGTCTGCCACTGGCGGCGGTGGTCTCGCGCCTGGAGCACATCTGCCAGCAGGAAGGCATCCAGATTGAGGCAGCCGCCCTCCAGGAGATCGCTCGCAGCGCCAGCGGCAGCCTCCGCGACGCTATCAACCTGGTGGAGCAGCTTAGCAACTACTACGGCTCGTCGCCCAGCCTGGAGCAGGTGCGCGACTCGTTGGGCCTGACCGCTGATGCCCGCGGTCGCGAGTTGGTGCGCCACGTCCTGGAGAAAGACCTGTCGGCTGGGCTGAAGCTCATCGCTGCTGTGCGGGACGACGGCGTGGACATGCGTCAGTTTCAGCGAGAGGTAGTGAACTATCTACGGTTCTTGCTTGTGGTGAAGTCGGGCGCCGAGGACACGTTAGACCTGGCGGCGGAGGAGGTCGAGGAGATGCGTTCCCTCTCGTCTGCTGCTCCCAGCGAGGACGTCCTGCGAGCGCTGCGTGGCTTCGGGCAGGCCGACTTCCGCGACGATCCTCAGTCATCGCTGCCCCTGGAGCTGGCTCTGGCCGACCATGTGCTGGGACCGGGCGCTGCTGCTCAGGTGGCAGCCGCGGAGGCGGAGCCCGTCGTCCGACCGTCTTTCCCGGCGGGCCGTCAGGCAGCGCCGCCGCAGCCGCCCAAGCTACGGGCGCGCCTCCAGGAGACCGAGAGGGAGGCCCCGCAGCCCCCGAAGCCTGCTGCGCCACCGGGAGAGGGTGAGAGCCAACCCCCGGAGGCCGCTCCTGTGGCAGCGACGACGGCGGCCGATGACCTCCTGCAGCGCCTGCGCCGGGCGTGCAAGGAGGTGGATCATCGGGCGGCCGCTTACCTCAACGGAACCTGCGAGGTCAAGTCCCTGGAGAATGGTGTTCTCGTCTTGGCATTCTATCAGCAGTTTGGCCTTCACAAGGGGAAGATCGAGGCGCCGGACAACCGTCGTATCGTGGAAGAGGCAGCCTCGCGCCTTCTGGGCCAGACAATCACCCTAGAGTGCACGGTGTGCGAGCGTCAGAGGGCAGAGGGTAAACCATCGATGCGTGGGGGGCATTTGGTGCAGGCGGCCCGGCAAATGGGAGCACGGCCGGTTGTTGGCGGGAAGGGAGGTTCCAGTGGCGACCCGCGGAATGAACCCTGATATGCTTCGCCAGCTTCAGCGGATGCAGGACCAGATATCCAAGGCTCAGCAGGAAATCGAGGAGTCTACGGTGGAGGCGAGCGCCGGCGGCGGCGCTGTGAGCGTGGTGGTCAGCGGCCAGCCCAGGCTCCAGTCCATCAAGATCGCGCCTGAGGCCGTTGACCCCGATGATGTGGAGATGCTGGAGGACCTGGTCGCTGCCGCTCTTAACGAGGCCCTGGAGAAGGTACGCACGATGCAGGCCGAGCGGCTGGGCTCTGTGGCCGGCGGTCTGGACCTGCCTGGCCTAACCTAACCCGCGATGGACGTCCCCCCTTCCGCCGCAGCGCCGGTGGTGAGGCTCATCGAGGAGTTCCATAAGCTCCCGGGTGTCGGCCCCAAGAGCGCCCAGCGGCTCACGTACTACCTCCTGCGCGCTCCCCAGGAGGAGGCCAGAGCCCTGGCCCAGGCCATCCTGGAGATGAAGGAGAAGATCACCTTTTGCTCCATCTGTCAGAACGTGACTGACCGCGACCCGTGCCTCATCTGCGCTAACTCGGAGCGGGATCCCTCGCTCCTTTGCGTAGTGGAGGAGCCCCTGGACATCCTCGCCCTGGAGCGAACCCGCAGCTACAACGGGCTTTACCACGTCCTCCACGGCGTGATCTCGCCCATGGACGGCGTGGGGCCGGAGCACTTGAAGGTAGCGGAGCTCTTGGAGCGTCTGAAGGGGGGCTCGGTTCAGGAGGTGATCCTGGCGACCAATCCCAACCTGGAGGGCGAGGCCACGGCCATGTACCTCGGCCGCCTCCTGCGTCCTCTGGGAGTGCGGGTGACTCGCCTGGCGCGCGGCCTGCCCAGCGGCGCCGACCTGGAGTACGCCGACGACCTCACTCTCACCCGTGCCCTGGAGGGGCGGCAGGAGATGGACTGACCCTCGCGGGCGCTTCTCATGACGACGCCGCGCATCTACAAGACGGAAGCTATCGTCCTGCGCCAGCGCAAGCTGGGCGAGGCCGGCAAGATCGTCACCCTCTACACTCCCAACTACGGTAAGCTGGACGCCGTGGCCAAGGGGGTGCGCCGACCGAAGAGCCGCCTGGGTGGCCACCTGGAGGTGCTGACTCACACCACGGTCATGCTGGCCCAGGGCCGCAATCTGGACACCGTCACCCAGGCCCAGACGGTGGAGAGCTTCGCGCCCTTGCGGGCCGACCTGCACCGCCTCAGCCGTGCCCTCTACGCTGCCGAGCTGGTGGACCGCTTCTCGCCCGAGGGGGCCGAGAGCTATCACGTCTTCCAGTTGCTGCTGGCGACCCTCCGTCGCCTAGTGGCAGCAAGCAACGTGGACACCGTCCTGCGCCACCTGGAGATGCAACTCCTGGGCCTATCGGGCTTTCAGCCCCAGCTCGCTCGCTGTGTGAACTGCGAACGGGCGCTGGCAGCGGTGCCCAGTTACTTCAGCCCTGCTGTCGGCGGCGTCCTCTGCCCTTCATGCGGGCTGGACGCCGGCGGAGCGAGACCGTTATCGCTGAATGCCCTCAAGGTGATGCGGCTGCTTCAAGGCGGCAGCTTCGCCGAGGTGTCGCGGGTAAGGATGAGGGCCGCTCTCGCGCAGGAGGTCGAGATGCATCTGCGGGCCTACTTGATCCACGTGCTGGAGCGAGATGTGCGGTCGGCCGCCTTCATCGACCGCCTGCGGCGGGAGGACTTATGGGAGCCGGCGCGAGTATCCAGCTAGGCGGTGGGCAGGCCTGCAGCTACCTTTCGGCTAGCCTTGGCGTTCCAAGACGTAGGCCAGGATGTCTCGCAGGGTACGGCGGGCAGGGTTCTTCGGCAGGGCCGTCAGCGCCTCCTCGGCTTCCTTGGCAAAGCTTTCGGCCATCTGGTAGGACTCGCGGGGGATATCCGATTGGCGGATCATCTCCACCGCCTGACTGAGGTACTCCTGGCGCCGTCGGCGGGCGAAGAGCTTTCGTATGGGGTTCTTCTTGGGGTAGCGGTCGAGCAGTAGCAGGGACGGCAGGGTCAGGGTGCCCTGGCTGAGGTCGCTGCCCACAGGCTTGCCCATCTCTTGCTCGTCGCCCACGAAATCGAGGATGTCATCCACGATTTGGAAGGCCATGCCCAAGTTGTAGCCGTAGTCCTTGAGAGCTTCCACGCGACCCTCGCTGGCCTCGGCCAGGAGGGAGCCACCCTGGCAGGCGGCGGCAAACAGGGAGGCCGTCTTGCCCCCGATCCGCTGGAGGTACTGACGCACTGTCTGGCGGGTGTCGTAGGCGGTCATGTCCTGGCCAATCTCGCCCCTGGCGATGGTCATGACGGTCTGGCTGAACAGGCGGATAACCTGGATGTTACCGGTGTGGGCGGCGAAGTTGGCGGCGTGGGCAAACATGTAATCGCCGAGCATCACAGTGGTGGTGTTGTGGAGTACGCTGTTGGCCGTGGGGCGGCCGCGGCGGGTGGCGGCGTTATCGATGACATCGTCGTGCACCAGGGTGGCTGTGTGCAGCAATTCGATGGCGGCAGCCAGAGGGACCAGAAGGTCGAGCCTGTACTGGCCGAACTTCCCTGCCAGCAGAGAGAGGGCCGGCCGCAAGCGCTTGCCCCTGGCGGCCAGCACCAGGTTCAGCATCTCGGCCATAGGCTGAAAGTCCACGTCCCTCAGGGCGTCGATGGTCTCCTCGACCAGATCCAGGTCTTGGTGAACGGGGCCGTAGAGGGTGTCTAGCTTCACAGCGCCTCTTTCTTCTCCACTGGCCCAGAGGCGCCAGCCTGGGCAATGTCGTAGAGAGCGACGGCGTTGGCACTCGTCTGCTCGGCTACCTCTTGGATGGTCTGGGCCCGTATTTCCGCTATTTTCCCTACCGTCTCCACCAGGAAGGAGGGCTCGTTGCGGTGCCCGCGCATCGACTGGGGGGTCAGGTAGGGGGCGTCTGTTTCTACCAGCAGGCGCTCCAGCGGGAGGCCGGCCACCACCGACGCCAGGCGGTCGGTGTTGGGGTAGGTGATGTTCCCGGCTATGGAGATGAGGAAGCCTAGCTGGACGTAGCGCAGAGCGAGGGCCAGGTCGCCACCGAAGCAATGCACGACTCCCAGGGGCTGCTCCTGGGGCCACTGACCCTTCACCTGGGCTGCCCAGCCCGAGACGATGGCGAAGGTCTCCTCCTCGGCGGCGCGCGAGTGAATGACCACCGGCAGGCCCAGCTCGGCGGCCATGTCCAGCATCTGCTGGAAGACCGCCCGCTGGTCCTCCGGGGGTGATAGGCGGCGATAGAAATCGAGCCCGATCTCACCTACGGCCACCGCCTTGGGCGATCCGGCTAGGCGACGCAGGGCCAGGCGGGCCTGGTCATTGAATTGAGCCGCCTGATGGGGGTGCCAGCCCACCGTGGCGAAGAGGTTCAGGTGGTCCTCGGCCAGGGCGAGGGCCTGCTGGCTGGAGTCGGCATCCGTCCCTACCATAACAATGGCCGATAGGCCAGCCTGCCAGGCTCGTTCAAGAACCTGGATGCGGTCATCTTGAAACTGGGGGAACTGGAGATGACAGTGGGAGTCGATGAGCATGTTCACTGCCCCAGGCGGGCCTCTTCCTCCTCGACGATCTGCGGCTCCAGCTTCTTGAACAGGGGCTCCGGCTGGGCGATAGACTGGCCGGGCAGGGGCAGGGCAAACTGCCAGCCACTGTCCTGGACGGCCCCATCGTAGCCCAGGTAGCCGTGCAGCCGCTGGCAGGTGAAGGGCATGTAGGGGTAGAAAGCCGTCTTCAGGCCGTTGATGGCCCCGATGGCTGCATAGAGCGCGGTGGCTGCCTTCTGACGGTCATCACGGATGAGCTTCCAGGGCGATTTCTCCTCCAGGTAGCGGTTGGCCTCCTGGGCCATGGCCATGGCAGCGCCGATGCCGCCACGGAAGTGGCAGAGGCCTATCTCTTCTCCCACCTGGGCTAGGCTCTGCTCGGCGCGCTCCAGTAGACGGCGGTCGGCCTCGTCCAGCTCGCCAGGCTGGGGGACGGCCCCGTCGAAGTTGCGGTAGGTGAAGGTGAGCACGCGATGTACCAGGTTGCCCCAGGTAGCCACGAGCTCATCGTTGTTGCGGCGAACGAAGTCGGCCCAGGTGAAGTCGGTGTCGGACGTCTCGGGCATGGTCACCGACAGGCAGTAGCGCAGGGGGTCGGGGTCGTAGCGCGAGAGGTAGTCGGGGAGCCAGACGGCCCACTTGCGGCTGGTGGAGGCCTTGCTGCCCCGCATAGTGAGATACTGACTGGCAGGGACATCGTAGGGCAGATTGAGGCCGCCGTAGCCTATGAGCATGGACGGCCAGATAATGGTGTGAAAGGGGATGTTGTCTTTGCCCAGGAAGTAGTAGCTCTTGCAATCCGGGTCCTGCCAGAACTCTCGCCAGCCCTCTGGGTCGCCGCCATTCTGGGCCCACTCCTTGGCCGCTGACAGGTAGCCGATGACCGCCTCAAACCAGACGTAGATGCGCTTGTTCTCGTAGCCCTCGAGGGGAATGGCTACGCCCCACTCGATGTCGCGGGTGACGGCGCGATCCTGAAGGCCTTCGTTGAGCAAGCCCAGCGTCCAGTTGAGAACGGCTTTGCGCCAGTGGGCCTTGTCGCTTACCCATTCCTTAAGAGAGTCGTTGAAGGCGCTGAGGCGAAGGAAGAAGTGGTCCGACTGGCGGATCTCAGGCGTGGCGCCACAGAGGCGGCAGCGCATCTCCAAGAGCTCGGCGGCATTGAGCGTCTTGCCGCACTCATCGCACTGGTCACCGCGGGCATTGGGGTCGCCGCAATAGGGGCAGGTTCCCTCTACGTAGCGGTCGGGGAGGAAGCGGCGATCGTTGGGACAGTAGGGAAGAGACATGCTCTCTTTGTAGATATGGCCCTTGTTCAGGAGGGTCAGGAAGATGTCCTGAGTGACTGTGGCGTGGTTCTCGGTACCGGTGGTGGTGTAGAGGTCGAAGGTTATGCCCAGGCGTTGCCAGCAGTCCAGGAACTCCTGGTGGAACTGGGCGGCCACCTCCTGGGGCGAGCGGCCCTCCTGCTCGGCACGGACGGTGATCGGGGTGCCGTGCTGGTCGCTACCCGAGACCATGAGAACGCGGTTGCCCTTGGTGCGGTGGTATCGGGCGAGGATATCGGCCGGAAGCTGCGAGCTGACGATCTGCCCCAGGTGCAGGGAGCCATTGGCGTATGGCCAAGCTATGCCGATGAAGATTTTTTCAGCCAAGGCTCTCCTCCTGCCTGCTGGCAGGCAACCGCGATCGCGCCGCAATTTTAGCATAGCTGGGAGTTACTGCCCAGGCTTTCACTATAGCTGCAGCCAGAGGCGGTACACCTGTCGGCGCGGCAGGCCAAATTGCTGGGCCACCTGGGTCACCGCCTGGCGGGGAGCCACCCCCTGCTGGCGTAGCTGCTGCAGCTCCTGCAGGACAGCCTCTGTGGGCACCACGGGCTCAGCGCGCTGGGGCGCTGGCGCTATCACCAGGGTGAACTCGCCGCGAGGCTCCCGGAAGTGGGCGATGGCCTCGCTGATGCGGCCGCGAAACACCTCCTCGTGCAGCTTGGTGAGCTCGCGGCAGACGGCGATACGACGGTCGCCCAGGACGGCTAGCAGGTCGGAGAGGGCGGGCAGCAGGCGATGAGGCGACTCGAGGGCGACGATGGTCTGAGGCTGAGCGGCCAGCGTGGAAAGGAGGCGACGGCGCTCGCCACGCCGGCGTGGCAAGAAGCCAACGTAGGTGAACTGGCGCGTAGGGAGACCGGAGACGGCCAGGGCAGCGACCACCGCCGAGGGGCCGGGCACGGCCGCCACTGGTAGCCCGGCCTCTGCCGCTGCTGCCACCAGGTCGTAGCCGGGGTCGCTCACCGCTGGCATCCCTGACTCGGAGACCAGGGCCACATCAGCGTGTCGGAGGGCATCCAGAATGCGGGGGATCTTGGCCGCCTTATTGTGCTCGTGGTAGCTGGTGAGGCGAGCCTTGATCCCGTAATGGCTGAGGAGCTTGCGGGTGGTACGGGTATCCTCGGCGGCGATTAGAGAGACCTCCTGTAGGACACGCAGGGCGCGTAGGGTAATGTCCTCCAGGTTGCCTATGGGCGTGGCCACCACGTACAGAGTGGGCATCCTGGTTCCTCGATAGTCGCTTCATTATAGCAGCAACGCCCTAGGATTCAGCTGCTTATCTCTTTCTGCAGTTTTGGCCCTTTGCGGACAAAATTCTTATTGACTGGGCCTAGGGGCTCTGATATGTTTTGGGCAATAATCGAGGCCAGGGAGACTAGGGCAGGGGGGCGATAGGACGATGATTGAGCCACATCTCAAGGAGCTGCGGCCGGCCTACGGATTCGACGATGTGGCCATTGTTCCAGGCGAAGTGACCGTTAATCCCGAGCTGAGCGATGTCTCTTTCTCCCTCGAACGCTTCCGCTTCGCCATGCCCATTCTGGCCGCTGACCTGGACGCCGTGGTGGACGCTCGCTTCGCCGTCGTGTTTCACCAGATGGGCGGCCTGGCGCTCCTGAACCTGGAGGGGCTGCAGACCCGCTACGGCGACCCTGATGCTGCCCTGGCGGAGATCCTATCGGCTAGCGATGAGGATGCTACTGCCGTCATCCAGAAGGTCTACTCCCAGCCCATCCGGGAGGACCTCATCGGCGAGCGGGTTGGCCACATCAAGGCTGGGGGAGCGGTGTGCGCCGTTTCGGCTACCCCCGCCAACAGCAAGCGTCTGGCGCCAGTGGCAGTGGAGGCGGGGGCCGACATCTTTGTGGTCAAAGCGACGGTGACCACGGCCCGTCACATCTCCCGCAGCATTCGGGGCCTCATCCTGCCGGAGCTTTGCGAGCAGCTGGGGGCGCCGGTGCTGGTGGGCAACACCGTTACCTATGGCGCCTGCAAGGAGCTGATGGAAACAGGCATCGCTGGCGTGCTGGTAGGGGTAGGCCCGGGTGCCATTTGCACAACTCGCGAGGTGCTGGGAGTGGGCGTGCCCCAGGTGACGGCCACCATCGAGTGCGCCGCCGCTCGCGACGAGCACTATCGGGAGACGGGCCGCTACGTGCCTGTCATCACCGACGGCGGCATGCGCACTGGCGGCGACGTTTGCAAGGCGCTGGCTGCCGGCGCCGATGCAGTGATGCTGGGCTCTATCTTCGCTGGCACCGAGGAGGCGCCCGGCCAGGGCTACTCCTGGGGGATGTCCACCGGCCACGCTCAGCTTCCGCGCGGGACGCGCATTCATGTCGGCGTGAACACCACGGTGGAGCGTCTGCTCTTCGGCCCCACGTCTCGGACCGACGGCACGGAGAACCTGGTGGGGGCCATTCGCAGCGCTATGGGGATGTGCGGGGCCCAGACTATCCACGAGTTCCACGACGTCGAGCTCATTGTCGCGCCCTCCGTTAAGACTGAGGGCAAGAAGTACCAACTAGCACAGCAGCGGAGGTAGTCTCTGTCAGGTGGCGGTCAGGGCTGGCTGCGACTAGCGACGCGGTCATGATCAGCGGCCGCCGGAGCGTTGCGAGCGTCTCCCTAACCCATCGGATGCTTCCGGGGGCTGCTTCTGTGGGCTGTCGCCGCTTACTCCGGCGTTGTTGCAAGCGGTGATCAGCAGCAGGCCGGCCAGAAGCGCCGCCACCACAGCCCCTTCAGGGTGTACGCCCGCCTTCTTTCTCCAGCGGCCGCCGATGCTAATCACAACGCCAAAGACACCCCTGGGATACGCCTGTAAGACGCCTGTAAGACGCTAGAGCTGAATCACCACCAGGCGATCCAGGGAGGCCAGGTCCTTCTTGACCTCGATCGTCGCCTGGGGGAAGACCTCTGAGGCTAAGGTTACGACGGGCGGCCCCTGGTCGTAGCCTATCTCCAGAAGAAGGGCAGCGCCGGAGCGCAGAAGGGGTGGCGCCTGGCGCAGAAGGGGTGGCGCCTGGCGCAGCAGCCGCTCGATGACCCGCAGGCCGTCGGGGCCGCCGTCCAGGGCCTCTCGCGGCTCATAGCAGCGGATCTCGACGGGCAGGCTTTCCCATTCGGCTGACCTGACATAAGGAAGGTTGGCGACGACGATGTCGACCGGCTGCTCGAGGGGCTTCAGCAGGTCGCCGCAGAGGAAGCGCAGCGGCGACGCGAGGGCGAGCCTTTCAGCGTTGCCTTGGGCCAGGGCGAGGGCTGCTGGGGAGATATCGGTGGCGATGATCTGGGCTGAGGGGAGATGAGTGGCAAGTGCGAGGGCGATGGCACCACAGCCGGTGCCCACGTCCACGATGGTAAGGGAGGGGATGTCTTGCACACGCTTGCCGGCCAGAGCTAGGGTCTCCTGCACCAGAAGCTCCGTCTCCGGGCGGGGGATAGCAGCGACGGGGGCCACCGCCAGCTCGATGTCGTAGAAGTCTGCCCGCCCGATGATGTAGGGTGTGGGCTCGCCGCATAGCCGCCGCCAGATGAGGTCATGATAGGCCGTCTCCTTGTCAGGCGGCATCTCATCGCGGAAGCGCTGGTAGAGCTGGGTTCGATTGAAGCCAAGGGCATGTTGTAGCAGAAGCTCCGCCTCCAGGCGGGGACTGGCGGTTTCGAGGATTTGGAGGGCGGCGAAGTGTTTGGTGGCGCAGCGCAGGGCTTCGGCTACCGTCACGCGAGGGTCTCTTGGAGACGTTTGGCCTGCTCCTCGGTGGCCAGGGTGTCGATGATGTCGTCGAGTTCGCCATCGAGAATGGCCGGCAGGTTGTGGACGCTGAGGCCAACCCGATGGTCGGTCACTCGGTCCTGGGGGAAGTTGTAGGTGCGGACCTTCTCCGCCCGCTCGCCGGTGCCCACCTGGGCACGGCGAGCCTCGCTGATCTCCTGGTGCTGGCGCTTCTGCTCCACGTCCAGGAGGCGCGCCCGCAGGACAGTGAGGGCCTTGAGCTTGTTCTTGAGCTGCGAGCGCTCGTCCTGGCAGACAGCAGTGATGCCGGAGGGGATGTGGGTGATGCGAACGGCAGTGGACAGCTTGTTCACGTTCTGGCCGCCATGGCCGCCGGCGCGGAAGATATCGATGCGCAGTTCGTCGTCGTCGATCTTCAGGTCGACCTCGTCGGCTTCAGGCAGCACGGCTACGGTGGCGGTGGAGGTGTGGATGCGACCACCGGCCTCGGTGACGGGAATGCGCTGCACCCGATGGGCACCGCCCTCATACTTGAGGCGGGAGTAGGCCCCGCGGCCGCGTACCTCCCAGATGATCTCCTTGAAGCCGCCCAGGTCGCTGGGGTGGCTCGACATAACTTCTATAGGCCAGCCCTGACGCTCGGCGTAGCGGGTGTACATGCGAAAGAGATCGGCAGCGAAAAGGGCGGCCTCTCCGCCTCCGGCAGCGGCACGGATCTCCATGATCACCGGCCGTTCGTCGAAGGGGTCCTTGGGCAGGAGGGCGTGCCGGATCTCCTCCTCGAGGCGTTGGCGCTGCTGGCCGAGTTCAGTCGCTTCGTCGCGGGCCATGGCCGTCAGCTCCGGGTCGGAGCTCTCGTCCGCCAGCGACTGAGCGTCGGTCAGGGCCGCGTCCACCCGCTTGTATTCCCGATAGAGAGAGACGATGCTCTCCAGGGAGGCGTGCTCCTTGGCCAGGGCCTGCAGCTGCTGGAAATCGGCCGCCACCTCCGGCTGGGCCATTTCCTGAGCCAGCTCCTCGTATCGCTTCTCGATGCCTTCCAGCTTGTCCCACATGGCGGATACCAACACACATAAAGCCCCGTTGGGGGCTTTCCACTATCTGGATTATAGCACAAACACTCTTGGGTGAGGAAGGGCGCTATCTGCTCTGGCGCAGGCCCTTGGCGATCAGGCGACGAGCGTCCTTGGTAGCCACCCGCTCCTGGTGGCCATCCTCCATGCGACGCAGGATTACAGTGGCGGTGGCCAGCTCTTCCTCTCCCAGGATGGCGGCGTAGAGCACCCCGGCGGCGTTGGCCTGGCGCATCTGAGCCTTGAGGCTGCGCTCGCCTAGGGCCATGACGGCGGCGATGCCCGCTCGGCGCAGCTCGCTGGCTAGGCTGACGGCGGCCGAACGAGCAGCGGCCGTCTGGTAGACGACGAAGACCGCTGGCCCGGCAGGCGCAGGGATGGGCACTTTGGCCCGCTTGAGGTTAACGATGATGCGCTCGATGCCTGTGGCGAAGCCGATGGCTGGCGTGGGCTTGCCGCCCAGCTCCTCGATGAGGCCGTCGTAGCGACCGCCGGCGCCGACGGTGTTCTGCGCTCCTCCCTCGGGCGGCTGGATCTCGAACACGGTGCGGGTGTAGTAGTCGAGTCCGCGCACCAGGCGGGGGTTGAGGCTGTAGGGGATGCTCATAGCCTCCAGGTAGGAGCGGACCTCCTGGAAGTGCTGTGCACACTCCTCGCACAGGTGGTCGGTGAAGGGCGGCGCGCCGGCGATGATCGGCTGGCAGCCTTCGACCTTGCAGTCCAAGAGCCGCAGGGGGTTCTTCTGAAAGCGGGCACGGCAGTCGGGGCAAACCCTGGCCAGCTTGTCTTCGTAGTAGGTCTTGAGAGCGGCTAGATAGCGGGGCCGACAATTAGGGTCGCCGATGCTGTTGAGCTGGAGGGTGAGGTCGGTGAGGCCGAGCTCTTGATAGAGACGCCAGGCTAGCTCGATGGCCTCCGCGTCGAGGGCGGGGTCGTCTTCGCCGATGGCCTCATAGCCGAAGTGGGTGAACTGGCGCTGTCGTCCTGCCTGGGGGCGGTCGTAGCGGAAGGCCGGACCCCAGTAGTACAAGCGGACGGGCTGGGGCAGGTTGTGCATGCCGTGCTGAATGTAGGCCCGGCAGACGTTGGCCGTACCCTCGGGCCGGAGGGCCATCATTTCGCCGCCGCGGTCCTGGAAGACGTACATCTCCTTCTGGACGATGTCCGTGGTCTGGCCCACGCCGCGAGCGAACAGGCTGGCGTCCTCGAATATGGGGGTCTCGATGCGAGAGTAGCCGTAGAGCTGGCAGAGGCGCGTGGCCATTTGGTAGACGTGCTCCCAGTAGGGCTGCTCCTGGGGCAGGACGTCAACCGTTCCTCGTGGGACTCTATAGACAGGACTCATCGACCTGAGCATACAAAAGGGGGTGCCGCTCTGTAAAGGCGGGCGTGACGTGAGCCTGGGACAGATGCTAGACTTAGAGTATGGACAAGGGTGGTGACCAGGCGCTCGTGGACGCTGAGGAGCTTTTCGACAGGGCAGGGCAGTATCTTCCCGCCAAGGGAATGACCCTGGCCAAGGAGGCTTACCAGTTCGCTGCCGAGCATCACGCTGGGCAGTTGCGCCTCTCAGGCGACCCTGTTATCATCCATCCTCTTCGTACAGCTCTGACTATCGTCGATCTCCAGCTAGATGCCGCTGCCGTCGCCGCTGCTCTTCTCCACGATGTGCAGGAGGACTGCGGGGTCGAGAACGGCGCTATCGAGAAGCGGTTCGGGTCGGAGGTGGCGAAGCTGGTGGAGAGCGTCACCAAGTTGGGTCAGATTCCCTTTCAAGCCCCCACCCAGCGGCCGGGAGAACGAAACATGCAGGCCGAGAACCTGCGCAAGATGTTCCTGGCCATGGCGGAGGACCTGCGGGTGGTGATCATCAAGCTAGCCGACCGCCTCCACAATATGCAAACCCTGCATCCCCTTCCGCCTGCTGACCAGCAGCGCATCTCCCGAGACACGCTGGAGATCTACGCTCCCCTGGCCGGCCGCTTGGGCATCTGGCAGCTCAAGTGGCAGCTGGAGGACTTAGCCTTTCGCTATCTGGAACCCCAGGCCTATCGCCGAATAGCGGAGATGTTGGACGCCCGTCGGGAGGCGCGGGAACGCTACATTGCCTACGTGGAGGGGCTCATTCGGGAAGAGCTGACGAAGCAGGGGATCAAGGCAGAGGTGCAGGGACGAGCCAAGCACCTCTATAGCATCCATCAGAAAATGGAGAAGTACACCGCCGAGGGCAAGACCTTCCACGAGATCTATGATTTGCTGGCAGTGCGCATTCTGGTGGACACGGTGGCCGATTGCTACAACGCCCTGGGTGCGATCCACCAGATCTGGCGGCCTCTCCCGGGCACGTTCGATGACTACATCGCCAATCCCAAGGAGAGCATGTACCAGTCGCTGCATACCATTGTGATGTGCCTGGGGCAGCGCCCTCTGGAGGTACAGGTGCGCACTCACCAGATGCATCAGACGGACGAATACGGAGTGGCTGCGCACTGGCGCTACAAGGAGGGCGGCAAGCGGGACATCCGCTACGAGGAGCGGCTGGCGTGGCTGCGTCAGCTCCTGGAGTGGCAGCGGGAGCTGTCGCAGGCGGAGGATCTGGTGGAAGCGGTCAAGACGGATATCTTCGGCGACCAGGTCTTCGTGTTCACCCCCAAGGGGGAGGTCAAGGACCTGCCCGTGGGTTCCACGCCCATCGATTTCGCCTATCGCATTCATACAGAGCTGGGGCACACCTGCGTCGGCGCGAAGGTCAACGGCCGCTTGGTGCCCCTCAACTACCAGCTACAGAACGGCGACGCCGTGGAGATCATGACCAGCAAGAGATCGCGAGGCCCCTCGCGTGACTGGCTCGGCCCTAGCCTGGGTTATACGCGCACTAGCCACGCTCGCGAGAAGATCCGTCAGTGGTTCAAGAAGCAGGAGCGGGCTGAGAACATCAGCCGCGGCCGTGATCTGGTGGAAAAGGAACTGCGGCGCCTGGGGGTAGCACTATCGCAGGTGGAAGATGAGATTTTGCGGCTTTTCAAGTACGAGGAACTGGACGGCTTCCTGGAGGCGGTGGGCTACGGCGGCATCAGCACCCACCATATGATCCTCAGGCTTGCTCCTCTCCTGCAGCCGCTGGAGGAGGCCCCTTCTCCCCCTACAGCGGCGGGCCCTCCGCCGGCTGTTGTGACTCCGAGCGTACGCGTCCTGGGCACCGGCGATCTTCTCACCCGCACGGCTCGATGCTGTAACCCTGTGCCCGGCGACGATATCATCGGCTATGTGACTCGCGGCGAAGGGGTGACGGTGCATCGTCGCGACTGCCACAACATCCTCCACGTGCCGGAAAAGGAGCGGCTTGTGGAGGTGGAATGGGGGCGACGCGGCCAGTTCTACCCGGTGGCGGTGCACATCGAGGCCTGGGATCGGGTGGGGTTGCTGCGGGACGTTAGCGCCCTGGTAGCTGAGGAGAAAGTGAACATGGCGGGCCTGCACGCCCAGGAACATGGTGATGGCACCCTGTCGGTGTTCGTCACGCTGGAGACCACTGGCATCGAGCAGCTTGCCCGACTGCTGAGCAGGCTAGCGTCTGTGCGGGGCGTCATCTCGGTCAGCCGACGCCTAGAGGGCGGCCGCAGCGAGTAGACCAGGCGAGCCAATACCTGGGGCCTAGGAGCGGCAGTTGCTCACTAGCCCTGCACAGTCAGCGTGAACGGGCGGCCCTTAGTGGCTCTCACCACCCCATCTTCCAACTTGGCTCCCCACTCACCTGAGTCGTTACCGCTAGTGCGGTTCTCCTCCACGTCCACGCACCCCTCGTCCACCCTCCAATGATAGCCCTGGATCACCCACTCGTTCTCCCAGGTTCCGCTCAGCGTCTTAGAGTCGGGGGAGTAGTTGCCTGTATAGTGATAGGTGTAGTCTCTCCAATACGGGCAGGGCGCAGCGGGGTCCTCCCACCGGAAGTGCCCTTCGCCACTGATGATAGGCCCGCCGCGGGTGTCGAAGACGAGCGTGACCTTATTCTCCACCCAGACGAAGTCCGAGAAGGGGTCACCTGTGTATTCACCCACCGCGGTCACCTGGCCTCCCTCCGGAGTCGGCGTCTCGGTCGGCTGAGGCGTGGGCGTCGGCTCAGGCGTCGGTGTGGGTGTCGCCGTCGCCTCCGGCGTGAGAACCGGCTCGAATAGCCAGGCTGGACACTCGGCTTTCGACTCCTCCTCGCTGAAGCAGAGGTTCAGGAAGCGGTCGGTGAGGCATTGGCGCATGTCGTCCGCCGCCACCGCCACGTCGAAGCCGCTGTAGATCTCCTTGGCCAGCCACTGATCGGCGATGCCACCTACGTACTCCTCGATCCAGCCAGCATCGGGCAGAGTAGGCGCGTACACATCCGGGGGGCAGTCAGCTTTCGCTTGTTCCTCCGTGGCGCCGTCCATCATGGCGTTGATAAGGGACTGGCGCAGGGCATCCGCGTATGGCTTCACGTCGCCCTTGAAGCACTTCGCCACCCACTCATTGGCGATGCCCTGCACATACCCTTCGATCCAGCCCGAGCCGGGGACGAGCCACTCCGAGTCGGGGGCGGGGGTTGGCGTCGCCACCGGGGTAGGCGTGGGTGTGGGTGCAGGGGTGGCCTTCGGGGTCGCCTTGGGCGTAGCCCCGGGCGTGGTCTTGGGCGCGGCCGCCGCCGGCGTGGCGGTGCGCGCCAGCCTGGGGACCGCCTTGACTGCTTTCTTCGCGAAATACTGTGCGAGAGCATCGATGGCTTTGTCGGGGAGATGGGGGTAGCGCTCCTTGAGGTTGCTCTTGATCTTGTCCTCCAGCGCCTGCTGGGCCTTGCCGCGCGCCGTCTCCTCCAGGGTGACACCTGGCTTCTTGAGGAGCTTCTCGGCGTACTCTGCCCACTCCTTCGCCTTGTCGCCCAGCTCAAAAACCCTCTTCACTCCCGGCACGTGCCTGTAGGCTTCCACCACCTTCTCTGTTGCGTATTTGGCCGCCTTCGGTCCCGTCTCGGCCAACCTCTTGCGAGGCTCGTGCCCGGATTCGTATACGGCCATCGGAGCCAGACCGCCGAGCTCGAGGGAGATGCCCAACCCTTCCTTTATGAGGAACGAGTCGTCCTCCTTGACTTTCTTCACCCAGTCGTCGAAGCTGGCAGCGTCGCCTTTCTTGTCATACGACAGCTTGCTGAAGATCTCCTCCCGCTTCTCCTGGGGGATTTTGTCAACGATTTCCAGGATGCACTTTCGGTTATCGCCCACTAGTACGTCGTAGAAGAAGCTGTAGGTGCCCTTGGACCAGTCGTAGAGCTTCTTCTTGGCCACCTGCGGGAAGCGTGGCGCTGGCGCCCACGGGGAGCGCACGTAGGAGACGCCCAAGGAGACCTCCGCCCGGCCCTCGATCTGAGAGAAAGCAGCCTCGACGGCGTCCTGTTGGGCCAGCATCTCTGCGTAGATATCGAATAGCTCCTGGACGTCGGCCTCATCGGCCTCGACGGCAGGATCGAAGGGGAACTCGGTGAATCCGGCGGTGACCGCCTCCAGGAAGACATACTCCGACAGCTCGAAGTCGATCAGGAAGTTGGCGACCGTCTTGAGCGACTCGGCATGCTCCGGGTCCGCCACGCCACCGGCCGCGTCAAACGAGGGCGGGAACCCGACAACATCGCCCGCCTCGATGTCCACCGCCCCCAGCGAGATGGCCACATCATCCTGATCTACCGCCTCGATATAATAGGGGCCGGCTGGTAGTTCCCACGGGTCTTCAGCGGGATCACCAACGTAGGCACACAGTATGGGGGATTCACCATCCAGGCGGAAGGCGACAGCCAGGACACCAGTCTCCTCCTCGCCGCCGCAGGCCGCCAGCAGCACAACCAGGGCGAAGGAGGCGAGAAGAAGACCTGTTGCTCTTTTCATTGCGCTCCCTCCTTGTGTGGCGACAGGCTATCAGGCCTGTCGCAGGGTGTCAATGCATTCTGCCGCAGGGAGGGATGCTGAGGCGCAGAGGTTCTCTTGAAAGATGGCGTGCATGGGAATATAGTTTAGCGGATGGAAGGCCTCGGATGCTGGCTAAGGTAAGCAGTTGCGCCGTCATCGGGCTGGACGGGGAGCTGGTGGAGGTGGAGGTCGATATCTCCAGCGGGCTCCCCGCCTTCACTATCGTTGGCCTGCCTGATACCGCCGTTCAGGAGGCCAAGGAACGGGTGCGCTCGGCTATCCGCAACTGCGGATTGACGTTCCCCCAGAAGCGCATCACGGTCAATCTGGCCCCAGCCGATATCCGCAAGGAGGGCCCAGCCTACGACCTGCCCATCGCCATCGGCATCCTCAGCGCGTCCGAGCAGGTGACTGCAGACGTTTCCAGCAGTCTATTCTTGGGGGAGCTATCGCTGGATGGGCAGGTGCGCCATACCCATGGCATACTGCCCATGGCGGCCCTGGCCAGAGAGCACGGCATCGGTAGCATCTTCGTTCCCGCGGCCGACGGCGGCGAGGCGTCTCTCATTGATGGGGTGGAGATCATCCCTGTAGCCAGCCTGGGTCAACTGTCGGCTCATCTCCAGGGGCTGGCTCCCATCGCCCCCTTCGACCGGGAGGAGGCGGCGGCCCCCACGGCCGAGGCTTTGTGGGAGGGGGTGGACTTCTGCCACATCAAGGGGCAGGAGCACGTCAAGCGGGCCCTGGAGGTGGCGGCGGCCGGCGGCCACAACGTCCTGATGAGCGGCCCGCCCGGCGCCGGCAAGACTCTCCTCGCCCGCGCCCTGCCCTCCATCCTGCCATCGATGGCCAGCGAGGAGGCCCTGGAGGTGACCAAGGTCTACAGTGTGAGCGGCCTCCTGCCCTCCGACCGGCCCTTGATCAGCCAGCGGCCCTTCCGGGCACCCCACCACACTATCTCTAACGCCGGTCTGGTAGGGGGAGGGCGTCGGCCGCGCCCGGGGGAGATAAGCCTCAGTCATCGGGGTGTGCTCTTCCTGGACGAACTGCCCGAGTTCGGCCACTCGGTGCTGGAGGCCATCCGCCAGCCGCTGGAGGATCGAGTGGTGACTGTCAGTCGCGCCCAGGGGAACGTTACCTTCCCGGCGAACTTCATGCTGGTGGGCGCCATGAATCCCTGTCCCTGTGGGTTCTGGGGTGATCCTACAAAGGAGTGCACCTGCTCGCCGTCGACGATCATCCGCTACCAGAAGCGCATGTCGGGGCCCCTGCTGGACCGCATCGACATCTTTGCCGACGTGCCGCGGGTGGAGTATGAGAAGCTGGCCGACGAGGCCGTCGGCGAACCCTCGGACCAGGTGCGCCAACGGGTGGAGAAAGCGCGGGCACGCCAGCAGGAGCGGTTTGCCGGCACGAGGCTGGTGTGCAACGCTGAGATGACCCCCGTGGAGGTCAGGGAATACTGTCAGGGCGCTCTGGAAGACGGTGCCAAGTCGCTTCTGCGGCTGGCCATGAACCAGTTGGCCCTATCGGCTCGCTCCTTCCATCGGGTGCTGAAGCTGGCGCGCACGGTCGCGGACCTGGCGGGATCGGAGGCCATCACCACGCCGCACGTGGCGGAGGCACTGCAGTATCGACAGCGGGGCAGCGGCTGATGAGCCGCGGTGTAGTGCGAGCCTCTTCCGCCCTACCGGCGGCCAATGCTGTCGGATGGCGAGGGTGCGGGTATGAGCTTGTGGAGGCGTGACATGAAGCAACTGCTCGTGCTGGCAGTGTTCGCGACGTTGGTGCTGGCTGGGTTCGGTCTTGCTGCGTGCGAGGAGGAAGAAGCCGGGCCGCCGTCCACCCCAGCGGCTACTACGAGGGCAACTCCTACAGCGGCGATCAGTCCGACGGGTGAGGATACGCCTGTTCCTGAGGCCACTCCAACCCCCACAGCAACGGCCACGGAAGGGGCGGCCCAAGCTGGCACGGCTGAGATCGGCGGCGTGGCTGGCCAGGCGCCAAGCAGCGCCTCGAACCTTCAGGTTCGAGAGATCCGTGCAGACGGCGCCTTGTTCGCTGAGTTGTCGTACACTGTGGCCTCACGGGTTTCTTCTCCCGGTGTGGGCGTGGAGGGCGGGAGCATCGAATACGACCGGCAGTACCTCGAGCTGTATTCGTGGAACGGCCAAGCTTGGGACCGTGTGTTCAATCTGTACGATCTCGCCGAGCGGATCTACACCCCAGACGAGATCGGGCCTGTAGTCGCGGGAGGGCCGCAAGAGGGCACCGCTGTGGTGACTGGCGCCATCACAGCCGTGGCAGGTGTGGCTGATGTGGGAGACGTCCTCGTCTTGGAGACGGCGCTGATGCTGGGCCCTCGCGGCTACCAACACCCTAACCCGACGATTACCGTGCTCCGTTGCAATGGTGCTGGCTGCACGGTCCTGTGGACAAGCGAGTTCGCTGTGCGTGGAGGGCTGGTGAATGCGACACAGGCCGGGGGTGGCCTGGAGCTCACAGTACAGGCCTACCTGCCAGACGATCCTATGTGCTGTCCCGGGGGATGGGAGATCGTTCGTTTGGTCCCTGTCGACTCAGGTCTCCTCGGTGAAGTGAAACGGTGCGTCGGGCCTGAGTACCACTACTGCTTGAGCGAGTAGGCCTTGCTGGCAGCGGCTGATGAGCCCGGGCAGGCCGCAGACTCGGCGGCGCCTTATCCCTTGCCAATCCTCGCGCCTGCGGGTAGGATCGGCGCCAGGTCGCAAAGGGTGGACGTGACAATGCTGCCCATTGGGGTCTGGATGCTCATTGGTGTCGGAGTGGCCTATGTCATCGTTCTGATCGGCTGGAGCATCGAGTCAAAGGCTACTCTCATTCAGTGGATGTGGGCCGTAGCTCTCTTTGGATTAGTAATCGTGGCTGCGCTCGTACTGGCGCTGGTGTCTCGCGACAGGCACTGACAAGCTCTCGAACGTGCTTGGCCGTAGGTGTCCCTGGGTGAGTGAGCGCCGCACTTCTCCGCATCTTAACCAGAATCATATTGACAGCATTACATAACAATGCTACCCTCAAGTTGCCGGCCTGGTTTAGGGATGTGCAGGAATGGCCGGCGAATTTTATACCCCTTGGTATGTAAAAGTGACGGTAAAAGCGCTTCACTTCGCGTTGGCGAGCCTAGCGGCCATGATGGCCCTGAGACTCGGTGGCGTCATCGGCTGGACTGCGTTTGGCCTGGGGGCGTTCGCAATGTTCGAATTTGCCATCTGGGCCGATTGGCAGTGGCCGGGTATGAGGAAGTGAGAGCAGCCAAGGCTGGCCAGCAGTAGGACGCAGCTTCAGCACTGAGCGGACAGATATCTAACCCCTCGCCTGATGACAGCTAATGTCGGGGCGAATATAATGAGTCTCCAGGGAGAGTCCAGGAGGCAGTTCGCTATGCCCCGACTAGTTGCAGATGCCTGGCAATCCTCCCGTAACCCTATTCGGTGAGACGGTACCCAGAAGCGTTGCTCTAGCTAAATGATGGCGAGGGACACGACCACTGCCGTTCTACTTCTATCCTGCCAGGACCAAAAGGGCCTGGTGGCGGGGACATCGGAATTCATCTATCGGAACGACGGCAACATAGTCCACGCGGATCAGCATGTCGACGTTGAGGCCGGTCTCTTCCTTCAACGGGTAGAGTGGGAGCTGGCCGGCTTTCGTATCCCCCGCGCTGAGCTTGCCGACGCGTTTAGGCCTATCGCCGAAAGGTTCGGCATGCAGTGGGAGCTGCACTTCTCGGATTACGTTCCACGAATGGCCATCTTCGTGTCCAAGCTGGAACACTGCCTTTCCGACCTTCTGCTGAGACAGCGGATGGGAGAATTCGCGGCCGAGATTCCTCTCGTGATCAGCAACCATCCGGACCTGCAGCAGCTCGTCGAAACCTTCGGGCCTCAGTATCACTTCTATCCCATCACGAAGGAGACGAAGGCTGTGCAGGAGAAGAAGCAGATCGAGTTTCTGGAGGAGCAGCGAATAGACCTGGTGGTCCTCGCCAGGTATATGCAAATAGTGAGTGGGGAGTTCGTGAGCCGGTTCCGGAACCGGACTATCAACATCCACCACTCTTTCCTCCCTGCATTCCCCGGTGGGCGCCCCTATCAGCAGGCGTACGAACGGGGCGTGAAGATAATCGGTGCCACCAGCCACTACGCGACTGAGGAGCTGGATCAGGGCCCAATAATCGAACAGGATGTGGTGCGGGTCAGCCATCGGGACTCTGTGGCAGACCTCATCAGGAAAGGGAAGGACCTGGAGAAGGTTGTGCTGGCCCGAGCGGTGTCGCTGCACCTGGGGCACAGGATTCTGGTCTACGGGAACAAGACTGTGGTATTCGATTGATGCCCAGCGGGGTCAGCGTATGGACAACTGAAGGCTTGCTCTCGCTTCCCGAGGGGCGGTAGGGTATCCCTCAGAGAAAGGAGCATCCTCATGCCCTGGATCAAGACCGTTCCCTACGAGCAGGCCAGCGACAGCCTAAGGCAAGAGTACGATGGTGCCCTCAAGCGGGCCGGCCGCATCTATAACATCGTCAGCTTGCAAAGCCTGCGCCCACGCGCCCTGAGGGCCTCCATCCGCCTCTACGTGGAGCTGATGCACGCTCCCTCCGGCCTGAGCCGCGTCCAGCGGGAGGCGATAGCTACAGTGGTGTCGCGCACGCTGGGCTGCCACTACTGAGCGGAAGCCCACGCAGAGGATCTGCGTACGGTCAGCGGCGATGAGCAGCTCGCCCAGCGGGTCAAGGAGGACTATCGCTCCGCGCCCATCGACGGGGCGACGCGGGCCCTTCTGGACTTCGCCGTGATGGTGACCCGCGATGCCACCAAGGTCACGGCCGACAGCCTCGACGCCCTGCGCGCTGAGGGCTTCAGCGACGAGGACATCCTGGACGCGGTGGAGATCATCGGCTTCTTCAACTACTACGTGCGGATGGCGGACGCGCTGGGAGTGGAGCCGGAGTCGCACTGGGCGGAGGCGTGACCAAGGAGTGCCTTAGCGCTATCTCCCCTTGGCTGGGGTGCCATGGCTGGTTGCCCTAGCTGCGAGAGCGTTCCCGCAGCGAGAACGCTTCTCCCGCCAGCGGCCCGTCGCGTGGTATATTGAGCGACAGGGAGGAACGAGCATGAGCGCCGAAGCAGAGTCCACCAGTGACCTCGTGGTCATAGGCGGGGGTGCGGCAGGGATGACCGCTGCCTCTCGCGCTCGCCGCCTTCGGCCGGACTGGCGGATAACAGCCTTCGAGCGCGGCGACTACGTATCCTTCATCCTCTGCGGTCTTCCCTACTACGTGAGCGACATCATCGCCTCCCACGAGTCCCTCATCGTCTACACGCCGGAGTTCTTCGAGAAGGAACGCCGCATCGAGGTGCACACCGGGCACGAGGTCCGTCGCATCGATCATGAGCAGCGGCTGCTGGAGGTGACGGACGTGCGGACGGGGCGGGCCTTCAACTGCCGCTACGGCAAGCTGGTTGTGGCGACTGGGGCTGAGGCGGTGCGGCCGAGGCTGGAAGGGATCGACTTGGGCAATGTCTTCGTCCTGCGCACCATCGACGACGGCAGGAGGATAAAGGCCGCCCTGCAACAAGGCGGTCTCCGCCACGCTGTCGTCATCGGCGCCGGCTATGTGGGCGTGGAGATGGCCGAGGC
>Ga0315549_1000028_pt1 | contig 145861 bp, 164 predicted proteins | sample SalMarSW160200MG_FD_203101 | JGI IMG/M metagenome (GOLD analysis project Ga0315549, IMG submission 203101) | Salt marsh sediment microbial communities from the Plum Island Ecosystem LTER, Massachusetts, United States - Salt Marsh Sediment SW1601-200 ... | reverse complement strand
GAGCTTTATCGGCATTTACCTCGGACAAGAAGCGACCAAGCTTTATGCGATAGAATTGCGTGGTTCCTGGGGATACTCCCATCGCTTCCCGCGACCGGAGAAAGAGGGTTAGGTAATCGTACTTGGTTCTGGTGCCCCGGCTGTAACCTGCCAGGGTTTCAAGGAGTCTTTTTGAGGGAGGGCGGTTTCCGTGCTTTACCTGGGAGATATAGGCTTTACTTAATTTGCTTAACTCGGAAATTTCGGTCACGCCTAATTTGTTAAGCAATCGTAGCTGATCCTGGGTCTCATAAGCCTTTGGTCGTGGGTTCGAATCCCTCCGCTGCCAGTTTTTATTTCCGGGAACCCTAGATAAACCTGCCTTTTTTAAGCGCCCCCCGCAGATAGCCGATAAACTCCTCCGCCTTATTCTGGGGCGGTTTGGTAGCCAGACTTATGCCGATAAAGAGCGGAACGCAGACGACAAACCCCCAGACCCCCGGCCACCAGCCCAGAGGCTTCCAGCCGGTTATCTGAAAGACCAGGACAATGACAGCGCCGACTATCATGCTGAACATGGCGCCTAAGGCGGTTCCCCGCTTCCAGAAGAAGGCGCCGAAGATAGTGGGCACCGCCATCAAGAGACCAGCCGAGGCGGCGGCGGCGAGGGGAGAAATCATGAGCTCCAAACTTCCCCCCGGTTGTTCAGCCACCCACCAGGCGAAGACGAAGGCGATGATGGCCATAATGGGGATAACCCACTGACCTATCTTAAGCTGACCCTTCTCCGAGACCCCGGGGTTGATAAGACCTTTATGGATATCGCGCGCCCACACCGAAGACAGCGTCAGCAGGATGGAATCAATGGTGGAGATGGCGGCGGCGGTGATGCCAATCATGACGACTATAGCCAGCCCCGTCGGTATTATGGGCAGGGTGAGCAGGGTGGGCGTCGCCAGGTCCGGGTTCTCCAGTCCCGGAACCAGCAGGGTGGCGCTGAAACCCCACAGCACCGATATCAGGGTATAGATGAAGCCAAAGATGAGAAATCCGCCCAGCATCTGCTTCATGGCGGTCACCGACTTGGGGATGAAGAGCCGCTGGCTCACCTGAGGGTTGGAGATTAAGAAGAAGAGCCAGGGGAGGGCCAGACCGATGAACATGTTGATGTTCCACGCCCCTCCCGCCGTGGGCACGGTTAAAAGCCCGGGTACAGCCGATTCAAGCCTATCGAAAAAGGAGCCGAAACCGCCCAGCGAAGAAATCACCACCCCCAGCACCGCCGCCGAGACCGTAATCATGATTATCGCCTGGAAGGCGTCAGTCCAGGCCACCGAGCGCAGACCGGCAATGCTCGACCAGGCGATAGCGCAGACCACGGCGATGATAATGCCGGCTATCACCGGGATTACCCCCTGGCTGATGCCGTTCATCAGGTAGCCGACGCCCATGAGCTGAATGGCGCCGTAGGGGACCAGAAAGACCAGGGCTAATATGGCGGCGGTAGCCCCCACCCCCTTGTTCTGGTAGCGGTCGCTCAAAAGCTCCATGGGGGAGACGTAGCCGTACTTCTTGCCCACCAGCCAGAAGCGGGGCAGAAAGAAGACCATCATAAACATGCCGCAGAGGTAGGTTAACTCAAAGCCTAAAGCCCCCACCCCACTCCTATAGGTCAAGCCGGCCAGCCCTATCATCATAAAAGCGCTGTAGGTGGTGGCGCTGTAGGTCAGCGCCGAAACAAAGCCGCCGACCTTGCGGTTGGCCAGGAAGAACTCGCTTACCCCTCCTCCCAACCGCCGCCTGGCCATCAGGGCGATACCCAGCCCGGCAGCCACGTAAATAGCGATGCCGAACCATACCCAGAAGGCGGCGCTCATCGTTTCACCTCTTTCCACTTGAGGAAGATGATAAAGGCGCTGATGATTGCCGCCGCCACCCATATCGTCCAGAAGAGAAAGGCGCCAATCATCTTTTCCACATGGGTGAGAACAAACCAAGGGATAGCGATATTCAGCGCCAGTAGAAAGGCGAACCAAGTCCAGGCCCAGGCCAGTTTACTCAATTTAACCACCTCTCCGGCCAGTGTTTGAAGGCAATTTTACCACAAAGGGCTAGCGGCGTCATCATTTTTGGGGTGTCATGGTAGAAGCCACAGTGAAATAGCGGCTCTAAAGCTTTATAAGGACGGGCAGACCGTAAGGGCTATGACTGCCTTAAGGCTACAACCAGCATCCCGGGACCCATATGCACCCCGAGCGCCGGCCCTATCCTGGCTATCCTTATCTTATCTTTGTCAAATACAGAACCTATACGCTCAGCCAGAGCCTGCGCTTCGTCAGGGATGGTATTATACACTACCGCCAAATCCTGAATGTTAGCCGCATCTTTGACAAAGTCAAACAGCTTATCTATGCCCTTAGCCCGGTTGCGCACCTGACCCGCCGGCACTACCTCTCCATCCTTCAGCGATATCATCGGTTTCACACTCAGTATTGAGCCCAGCAGTGCCCTCGCCTTGCCGATGCGCCCACCCAGCAGCAGGTACTTGAGAGTATCAAACATAGCCAGCAAATGTATCTGGGTAATAGCCTGTTTTGTCTCTTCGACAATCTTGCCCATACCTTCCCCAGCTTCAGCCATAGTGGCAGCAGCTATAACTATTAAGCCCAGACCCATGCTCACTGATTGGGTATCAATCACCTCAATAGGGCATTCCGTTTCCATCATATCCTTAGCCATCAATGCCGAATTACAGGTGCCGCTCAGCTTACTGGAGATGTGGATAGAAACGATACCATCGGCTTTCGGGGACAGTTTTCTGTAGACCTCAAGAAAATCTTGTGGCCCCGGCTGAACGGTAGAGGGGTGAGCAGGGTCATGCTCCAGCCTCTGGTAAAACTCATCCTCAGTGATGGTCACCCGGTCATGGTAGACCTCTTCGCCAAAACGCACGTATAAGGGTATTACGCTAATCCCCATCTCTTTAGCCAGCTCGGCAGGCAGGTCGGCGCTGCTATCGGTAACTATTTTTACGGTCATAACTCCCCCTTTTAAATTAAAAACCCCCACGGGCTGATGCTGAATTATAACTGATTTTGAATTATAATAGAACCCCCTTTTGCCCTGTCAATTCCTATTTAGTCTAGGTATGTGATAAAATGCCACCTGAGGAATTAAAAGCAATGACCGCCGTTCTATCCCGGGGGGAAATCCAGCAACTAATAAAGAAAAAGCCACCCTTAATTGAGGGCTGCATCGATTTAGAAAAGCAGCTCCAGCCCAACGGCATAGACCTCACCCTGCGCCAGATAGCCTTAACCCAGTCATCGGGCCGGATAGCGGCCGAAGACAGCCAGAGGCTGGTCTCCGAGCTGTCGCCACTGGTCTTCGACGGGCTGGGTTTTATCGACCTTGTCGCCGGCGCCTATATCATCACCTACAACGAGATTGTCCACCTGCCCAAAAACATCATGGCCCTGGGCAGACCCCGCTCCAGCCTGCTCCGCTGTGGGGTCACCGTGGGCACGGCGGCGTGGGACGCCGGCTACGAGGGCCGTTCCCAGTCTTTGCTCGTGGTCTATAACCCCCAGGGGTTTCGGCTGCAGAAGAACGCCCGCGTCATGCAGCTTATTTTTATGCGCTTGAGTGAAAAGACAGAAGGCTATCAGGGTTCTTACCAGGGGGAGAATATAGAGTAATCTTTGTCAGCCCCCACCCCCAAGTTATTTTTCCCACCCTACCCACCCAAAAGAGGCTCTGCCTCTAACACTTTCTTTTTCTTTCCCATCCCCCTTTGAAAAAGGGGGATTAAGGGGGATTTACCTCAATAGGGTGGGTTCGGGTGGGAAGAAAAACCTATGAGGTGGATAATATAAAAGGGCAGGCGCCTTTTACAACGCCTGCCTTTTCTCTTATTGTAGCATTCGCCAGAAGCTTTGACTACGCCGTGGCTTCCTTTTTGCGCAGGGCGTTCCTTCGGGCGGCTAACTTAGCCAGCTTCCGCTGGAGGGCATCCTCCATGCTCTGCCCGAACTCGCAGGTGGCGCACTGGAAGAGGCGGGTGCAGAGCCGGTAAGCAATGTCACCCTTCAGGGCGTAGCGGCAGACCCTCTGGTTGCCCGGTAGCTCCTTAAATCTCTCCAGGGCGGCATCAAGTTCCGGAGTTTCCCCTCTGGCCATCTGCTCCTGCATCCTCTGGTCGAACTCGCAGGTCAGGCAGTCGTAGTTATTGGTGCAGATGCGGTGGGAGACCACGCCCAGCTTCATCCAGACGCACTCTTTGGGCTTAACCGCTTCGGTAACCGGAGCCTCTTCCCCCTCGGCTATCTCAACCTTGGGAGCGGCCAGCTCCTCCTTTACCTTGCGCATCCAGACCCTGGTCTCAATGCTTCCCGGAGCCGTCCTTAAGACGGTCTCAAATTCTTTCAGGGCCTCCTGGTAATGTCCGGCCTGGAAGAGAGCCTTGCCCCACTGGAGACGGTCTCGGATTTGCTCCGGAGCTACGGCTATGACCTCTTCCCCTATGATTGGTTCGGCTACAACCTTTCCCTTGTCAGTCCTCGTCTTCATTCTCTTGCCTCCTTTCTTGTCCGCCTAGTCAACCCTTCATCCTCTTCAAGCATACTATAGTGCCTGCCGGTTGCCATCGGGTATAGGGCTTATTTTTGACTGCGGAAAAGGCTTAATTCATAGGCTTATTGACTAAGCATTTTCTACTATCGTTCCGCCTGTTGAAGTGGAGGGTAAGGAGGTTTATAATTGCCTTGGAAGGCATTCTTTTATAGTTTCATGGCTAAGATAAAGGTTTTGCTGGCCGAGGACCACGTAATGGTGCGGGAGGGCACCCGCGAGTTCGTGCAGCGCGAGCCGGACATGGAGGTCGTCGGGGAAGCCGGCGACGGGGAGGAAGCGGTCAGGCTGGCTAAAGAGCTGAAGCCGGACGTGGTGGTGATGGACATCGCCATGCCTAAACTCAACGGCGTGGAAGCGACTAAACAGATAAAGGCGGCTGCCCCATCCATAGCCGTGCTGATACTCACCGCCTATGATTATGACCAGTACATTTTTGCCCTTCTGGAGGCGGGGGCGGCTGGCTATTTGCTGAAAGGCGTGCGGGTGCACGAGCTGATTGACGCCATCAGGGCGGTGTATGCCGGCGAGTCGGTGCTTCACCCGGTGGTCGCCCGTCGGGTGGTAGACCGCCTGGTAGCCCCCGGCCGCAGTGAGGTGGAGGCAATCGAACCTCTCAGCCAGCGCGAGATGGAGGTATTGAAGTTAGCCGCCACCGGCATAAGCAACAAGGATATCGCCCAGCAGCTCTTCCTCAGCCCCCGTACCGTCCAGGTACACCTGGGGAACATCTTCGGCAAGCTGGGGGTCGCTTCACGCATCGAGGCGGTATTATATGCGTTAAGAAAGGGCTGGCTCACCCTGGAAGACCTGCCCTGACCTGGGGGTGTTTGAAGGTCGGATGTCAAAGGTTATATCTAATCGTCATTTCTGGCTGGTGCTGGCAATGTTCGCCTTGGGCGTGGTCCTGCACTACCCCCAGCAAATTCTGGGCACCGATTCAGCTTCCCTCCTTTCCTTTCTGGGCCTGACCCGGCATGCCGTGGAGCGGGTCTTCTTCCTGCTGCCGATAACCTACGTCGGCTTTATCTTCGGGCTCAAGGCGGGGCTGGCCAGCCTGGCGGTTGCCCTGGCTATTATGCTGCCCCGGGCTATCTCCGTCTCCACAAGCCCGCCCGATGCCTTGTTTGAGACCGGGGGGATTATCGTTATCGGTGTTCTGGTAAACCTATGGCTCGAGCGGCGCCGAAGAGATGTAACCAAGCAAAAGCAGATGCAGGAGAGATTGAAGTTCTACCTCCAGCAGGTTACCCGGGCTCAGGAGGAGGAGCGGCGGCGCATCGCCCGGGAGCTCCACGACGACACGGCTCAGGACCTGGTAATTCTCCTGCGCCAGGTGGACAAGCTCGTCCCCGTCGCCGATAAATTGTCGCCTCATGATACCAAGCTCCTGGAGGAGCTAAGAAAACAGACCAACAAGATACTGGAGGGAGTTCATCGTTTCAGCCAGGACTTAAGGCCTTCGGTGCTGGACGACCTGGGTCTGCTGCCGGCGCTGGAGTGGCTGACCTCGGACCTGACCGCCCACTTCGGCATAGCCGTAGAAATGAAGGTGCTGGGCTCGGTGCGCCGCTTTTCCCCCGAGGTAGAGCTGGTGCTCTTCCGTATCGCCCAGGAGGCGTTGAGGAACGTGGGCAAGCACTCCGGGGCATCAAAGGCCGGGCTCACCCTGGAATTCGGCGACGGCAAGACCGTCCTCACGGTCAGGGACGAGGGCAAGGGTTTTGAGTTACCAGAAAGGGTGGACGACTTAACCGTTGCCGGCAAGCTAGGTTTAGCCGGAATGCAGGAGCGGGCCCAGCTCATCGGGGGCAGCTTAAGGCTGGAGTCAGAGCCGGGCAAGGAGACAACAGTGACCCTGGAGGTCCCGGTTTAGCTCGAGACCTCTAGTCAGCCAGTAAAAAAGCTGGTATATTAGTGTTTGCAGATGCGTTACGCCATTGTTGCTGATATTCATGCCAATCTAACCGCTTTCATGGCGGTGCTGGTCGATATTGAGCGCCGGGGAGAGGTGGATGAGATGTGGTGCCTGGGCGATATTGTCGGCTACGGCCCGGACCCGCACCAGTGCATCGAGCTTTTGCGCCAGGCCAACCACGTTTGCGTGGCCGGCAACCACGACCTGGCGGCGGTGGGCAGGATAGAGACCACCGAGTTCAACCCCGATGCCGTCGCCGCCTCCGAGTGGACAACCGGTCAGTTGACCCCGCGGGACAAAGACTATATTAAGAGTCTGCCGCTGGTTATAGATAAGGGCGATTTTACCCTGGTACACGGCAGCCCCCGGGAGCCTATCTGGGAATATGTCCTCTCCATCAGCGGCGCCCGGGAAAACTTCGCCTACTTCAAGTCAAAGTTCTGCCTGGTGGCCCACACGCATGTGCCCGCCGTGTTCAACTACGGCGAGGACGGCTCCTGCTCCTTCCACCCCTTCTCCCCCAACGAGGAGCTCGTCCTGGGCGGAAAGCGCCTGATTATCAATCCCGGTGCCGTGGGCCAGCCCCGCGACGGCGACCCACGGGCCAGCTATGTTATCTACGACAGCAAAAGCAAGAGGCTCCGCCTCTACCGCATCCCCTATGATATCGCCGCCACCCAGGCCAGAATGGTGGAGCAGAAGCTACCTATGCGCCTGGTGGCTCGTCTGAGTCACGGCGTATAAAGATTTATGCCATAACCTTTATTATTGACAGGGGGCGGGCTCAGACGATAAACTTACTAGTTGGATTCCCCCAAAATTCTTAAGTTAATTAAAATTCCTAGCGAGGAGGTGAAAATCGGGAGAGATAGAGGGCCTTAGTTTTGCCCCTCGGATTTATTAATAAGATTTTAGAGGGAGGAGATAAAAGATATGGCCAAAATACCTGAGAAAATCGAGACCTGGCAGATGGTAGGGCCGGGCAAGCTGGAGAGGGCCAGCATTGATACACCTGAGATAAAGCCTGGTGAGGTGCTGGTTGAGGTTGCCGGCTGTGGTGTCTGTCACACCGACTTAAGCTATTTTTACGACGGCGTGCCCACGGTGAACAAGCCCCCGCTGACCCTGGGGCATGAAATCAGCGGCACGGTGATAGCCGGCGACGATAAGTGGCTGGGCAAGGAGGTGATTATCCCGGCAGTGATGCCCTGCAATAATTGCCCCATCTGCGCTGCCGGCAGAGGCAACCGCTGCCTGGCACAGAAGATGCCGGGGAACAGCATGGATATTTACGGCGGTAATTCCAGCCATATCGTCGTCCCCGCCCAGGACCTGTGTCTGATTCCGGATAAGAAAGGGATGCCCCTTTCCCATTTCGCCGTCATCGCCGATGCCGTAACCTCGCCCTACCAGGCGGCAATGAGGGCCGAGGTGAAGGCCGACGATTTGACCATTATTATCGGGGCTACCGGCGGCCTCGGCGTCTATGCCACCCAGGTTTGTGCGGCGCTGGGCGCCAAAGAGGTAATCGGTATCGCCCGCAACCCGGAAAAGCTCAAAAGGGCATTGGACTACGGCGCCAGCCATGTCATCAGCTCGGTGGACAAGAGCCCCAGAGACATCAGGGACGAGTTCCGCGCCTACTGCAAGGAGAAGGGCGTGCCGGGAAACTACGGCTGGAAGATTTTTGAGTGGACGGGCACCGCCGAGGGTCAGGCAATCGGCCTGGAGCTGCTTTCCTTCATCGGCAAGCTGTTAATCTGCGGCTTCGGCATGCAGAAGAACGAGTACGCCCTTTCCCGCTTGATGGCCTTTGACGCCGATATCCTGGGCTCCTGGGGTTGTCTGCCCAAGTACTACCCCGAGGTCCTGAAGATGGTCCTGGCGGGTAAGATACAGATAGAGCCCTTTATCGAGACCAGACCGATGAGCACCATCAAAGAATCCTATGAAGAGGCCCACAAGGGCGGGTTGACCAAAAGACTAGTACTGACTCCCGATTTCTAAAATTTTAAGCAAAGAGGAGGTATTTATAAATGTCTTTAGACTGGGTACCAAGAGAAGGCGGTGTTAAAGACCACAATATTTGGGGTATGGAGCATTTCGGCACCGAGCCGCCGTGCACCATGTATGAGGAAAAACCGATAATCGACCCCAGCGGCAAACCGGTGGAGGGGCTTTATAGCGCCTGGGTTACCCTGAACAACCCCGCCCAGTACAACTCCTACACCACCGAGATGGTCAAGGGCGTTATCGCTGGTTTCCACCGGGCGCAGATGAACCGCGCCGTGGTGGCGGTGGTCTTCACCGGTGCTGGCCATAACGCTTTCTGCACCGGCGGTAACACCAAGGAGTATTCGGAATACTACTCAACCAAGCCGACGGAGTACGGCCAGTACATGGACCTCTTCAACGGCATGGTCGATTCCATTCTGATGTGCCAGAAGCCGGTTATTCGGCGTGTCAACGGCATGAGCGTCGCCGGCGGCCAGGAAATCGGCGGCGCCTGCGATATAGCCGTAGCCTCCGACCTGGCTATCTTCGGCCAGGCCGGCCCCAGGCACGGCTCGGCGCCGGTGGGCGGCTCTTCGGACTTCCTGCCCTGGGCCCTCACCATAGAGGACGCCATGTGGAACTGCATATCCTGCGAGATGTGGAGCGCCTACAAGATGCACCGCAAGAACTACCTGAGCAAGGTGGTGCCGGTGCTCAAACAGGATGGCAAGTTCATCCGCAACCCGCAGGTCGTCACCGACAGCTGGGTGAAGGACGGCGAGATTGCCTACGGCGAGTTCCTTACCGGCGAGGAGGCTAAAAAAGCCCGCGAGCTGGTCAAATCACTGGAGGTGGACTTAACCCCCCTCGATAACGAAGTCAACAAGATGCTCTGGACCTTCACCAATCTCTTCGAAGGCTGCCTGATGAAGTCAATCATCGGCGTCCGGGAGAAGAAGAAGTTCTTCTGGGATATGAACAAGAACGACCACCGTTACTGGCTGGCGGTCAATATGACCGGCGAAGCCTTCCTGGGCTTCGGCGCCTTCAATACCAAGAAGACAACCGGCAAGGACACCATAGACTTCATCAAGTACCGCCAGATGATTGCCGAGGGGCACCCCCTGGACGAGGAGCTTTTCGAAGCCGTTCTGGGCAAGCCCATGCCAAAGTAGTACAAACAGACTTTATCGTAGAGATAAGCTCCGGGGTAAAACTCGGGGCTTTTCTTTTCCCCACCCCACCCCGATTGTCTTATTTCCCACCCAATACCCGCCCTAAAGGGGTTAGACCCCTATATACTCCTTATTGGGGGTGTTTTAAGAGGGGCGAATACGGGGCCCCCGCAAAAACAAGGTTTTTGTGGGGTAAAAGCCCCTCTTTTCCTTAAAGAGGGCGGTGGGCGGGAAAAGATATAAAACGGGGTGGGGGGGAAATCAGCCTAGCTTTTAGAGGGGGTTTTAAAGGGGGCTTCGCCCCCTTTTTCCTTAAAGGGCGGCGGGTGGGTATAGATAAAATTGGGGCGGGGTGGAAAAACTATCCCTTGACAAAGCGGCGGGCACGGATTAGCATTTTGTTGAGGTCGTGCTAGGCGGGGAGCTAGCGGTGCCCTGAACTCGCAATCCGCTATAGCGGGGTCGAATTCCTGCTTGAGGCCTTTGTCTGGTAAGACTACTTGGGCTAAGCGGTGTTGAAGGCTGGGTCCTGCGCGGCGGAGCTCTATGAATCCCGTCAGGTCTGAGAGGAAGCAGCGGTAAATAGAAGCCCCGGGTGCCGTAGGGCTACCTGGTTGGAGCTGGCTGGCGTTAAGCAAGCTATTAGGCGGGGTCGAGGGCAGGTGCACGGCCTCATTGGTTTTGGCATGGACAAGAGCCCGAATTCATTGCTGGCCCAGACTAAAAGACGGCTGCGCCGGTTTGACCTCAAGGCGAGAAAGGGGTTGGGGCAGCACTTCCTTATTGACCGAGAGGTGCTGGAGGCCATTGTTTCCGCCGCCGAGCTTAAGCCCTCCGATGTTGTTTTGGAGATAGGTCCCGGCCTGGGCATCCTGACCGGGGAACTAGCCCAGAAAGCCGGCCGGGTAATCGCCGTTGAGCTGGACGACAAGCTGGCGGCTCTCTTAAAGCAGACGCTGGCTTCTCTTGATAACGTCACCATCATCAACGACGATGTGCTCAAAATCGCGCCCCAGGATTTGCTGGAGAAGCAGACAGGACCGGGCTACAAGGTGGTGGCTAACCTCCCCTATTACATTACCTCTCCCGTCCTGCGCCACTTTCTGGAGGCTTCGGCTAAGCCGCAGACAATGATTGTCATGGTGCAGAAAGAGGTGGCTGAGGCCATTTCCGCTAAGCCCGGCGATATGAGTTTGCTTAGCGTCAGCGTCCAGTACTACGCTGAACCGAAGATAATAAGCCTTGTCCCCGCTCAGTGTTTTTACCCGGCGCCGAAGGTCGATTCAGCGATAGTGAAAATAGATGTCTATCCGAAGCCAAAGGTCGCCGTTGACGAAGCGGGCTTTTTTGCCGTGGTGCGGGCCGGATTCGCCGCCCCTCGCAAACAGATAGCTAACTCCCTGGCTCAAGGGCTGGACAGAGCCAAGGCCGAGGTCTTGCCCCTTTTGAAAGAAGCGGGCATAGCCCAACAGCGGCGGGCGGAGACGTTAACTATCGAGGAGTGGGCGGGGCTGTGGCGGTCTTTAGAGGAGAGCCAGGATGCTGACCGTTAGAGCGCCGGCCAAGATTAACCTGACCCTTGAGGTATTGGGCGAGCGCCCCGATGGTTTTCACGAAATCCGCAGCCTTTTCCAGGCTATAAATCTTTGCGATAGCCTTAGTTTCGGCCTGGGCGAAAAGCTCCAGTTTGCCTGTGATGACCCCGACTTTATTCCCGAGGAGAGCCTGGTCTCAAGGGCGGCGGCGTTACTTCAGCAGGCCAGCGATTTCTCCAAGGGGGCGAACATTGAAATCAAGAAGAGCATCCCCCTGGCCTCGGGGCTGGGCGGTGACAGCAGTGACGCCGCCGCTGTTTTGAGCGGGCTTAACCGGCTCTGGCAGTTGGGGCTATCGCTTCCAGAATTGCTTGAGCTGGCGCCGAGGCTGGGCTCGGATGTGGCTTTCTTTCTCTACGGCGGCACGGCGCTGGTGGAGGGGAGGGGGGAGAGGGTAATCCCCCTGCCCCCGTTACCCCATAGCTGGGTGGTGCTGCTCATGCCTCCTCTTCCCCGAATAGCGGAGAAGACGGCTCAGCTCTATGCCACCTTGAAGCCCGGCCACTATACCGACGGGCAGATTACGCAGAAGCTGGCGAGCCAGTTAAACGAGGGCGGGGAATTTAAGCCCTCATTGCTGTTCAACACCTTTGAGAATGTCGCCTTTGACTTCTTTTCTGAGCTCAAGGTCTATAGAGAGCACTATATCAAGCTGGGCGCCCAGGATGTCCACCTCGCCGGCTCAGGCCCGACCCTGTTTACCATAATGGAGGATAAAGCCCAGGCTGAAGAATTATACCAGCGCTGTCAGGACCAGGGCTTGGAATCCTACCTGGCGGAGACGCTTTCCTCCCCGGAAGAGCTGGCATGAACCGCCTTTTTAGGATAAAATATAGTCCCTGAGGAGGTCAAATTGGAAGCAGGAATGATAGTTCTGGCCATCGTTATCGGTTATCTGCTGGGCTCTATCCCCTTTGCCTATATCGCCGGCCGTCTGGTAAAGGGGGTGGACATCAGGAAGGTGGGCGGCGGCAATATGGGGTCGTTGAACGTCATCCGTGAGATAGGGGCTTTTGCCGGCTTTACCGTTCTGTTTTTTGATGTGGCTAAAGGCGTGCTGGCCGTGCTCATTGCCCAGTGGCTGGATATCTCCTTGTACTGGGTCTTCGTGGCTGGCTTTGCCGCCATAGTGGGGCACAACTGGCCGGTCTGGCTCAAGTTCAGGGGAGGGCAGGGGCTGGCGACCACCATGGGGGTGCTCCTACCCCTGGTGCCCATCGAGTTTGCCTGCAGCTTTGGCGTAATAATGATAGTTATCCTCATTACCAGCAACGCCAGGCTTTCATCGGCGGCGGGGCTGGCCTTTCTCCCCCTCTTTGTTTGGCTGTTCCGGGGAAGCGAGGAGCTGGCCCTTATTCTCTATTCCTTAGCCCTTCCCGTTTTTTGCGTTTTGAAGTCGATGACCAGGCTTACCGCAGACCTAACCAATAGCGAAACCAGGAAAAGCTTTATCTTCGACCGGCAGTACAAGCCGTGGCAGAGTAAAAAATAGCTTTAAATCGGGAGGTTTTTTAAGATGAGCAAGACGCAGCAAAACCTGGAGGAGGCTTTTGCCGGGGAAAGCCAGGCCAGCCGGCGCTACCTGTTCTTTGCCGAGGAGGCGGAAAAGGAGGGGCACCCCCAGATAGCCAGGCTGTTTCGGGCGGCGGTAGCCGCGGAGACGGTTCACGCCGGCAATCACCTTAGAGCTATGGGCGGCATCGGCGGGACTAAGGACAACCTTAAAGAGGCTATCAGCGGGGAGAACTACGAGTTTACCCAGATGTATCCCGCTTTCATCGAGCAGGCCAGGGCGGAAGCTAACAAGAAGGCTGAGATTACCTTTGACTATGCCAACAAGGTGGAGAGGGTCCACCACGGCCTCTACCAGAAGGCGCTGGAAGCCCTTGAGGCGAGACAGGAGCCAAAGACCGAGCCTTACTTTGTCTGCCCGGTCTGTGGCTATACCGCCGCCGGGGAAGCCCCGGAGAAATGCCCGGTCTGCGGCGCACCGCGTAACAAGTTTAAGCAGGTGGAGTAAAGAGCAAAGGGTAGAATAAATCGTTCAACCCTGCTTTGCCCCCAGCCACCCCTTGACCAATTCTTCCTCGTCCTCTTTACTGCTTATTTTGCCGTCCAGCCTGGCCTTGTGCAGAAGCTCCATGAGCTCTTTCATATCGGGGCCGGAGTCCACGCCCATTCGTATCAGTTCATCACCGCCAAGCTCTATCTTAATGTCTTTTAAGCGGGTTAGGTAGAGGTGGATGTTCTGGCTCGCTGCCGGGGACTCGGTGGCCAGGGAATTCGCCACCAGGGCTGAGGAGGTGTAGCCGTCAAGGAGGCGATAAATACCGCTGGGGGACATGCCCGGCGTGGCCAGCAGGCGCATTTTGCCCTTGAGGGCGATGGTATCATTGAGCTCCTGCGCCAATGACTTGGGCAGCCTGAGGCGCGATATGAAGCGCCCAGTTTCCTCGGCGGTCAGGGAGTAGACCAGCAGGGACAGATACAGCCCGGCCTCGGGCGGCTCGGGGGAGCATGCGGCGCGGGCCTGCTCGAACCTTGCCACCAGCCAGTCGTCCCCTTTAAGCGCCGGGTGCAGCTTGGGCAGGACTCCCAGTTCAGCGGCGCGGCGGAAGACCTTCTCCGGGAATTTCTCCTTCAAGATACATTCAATCTCATAGCGTGTGCGGTCGCCGCTGATGGTATCCAGCATGGCTATGTCCCTCTGCAGGAGGGTCAAAGTTTTTCTCTCCAGGTGGAAGTCCAGCCTCTGCTCATAGCGCAGACCGCGCCAGATGCGGGTGGCGTCATCGGTGAAGCTCTTTTCATGGAGAACCCGTATAACTTTGGCTTTGAGGTCGTCGCGCCCGCCGTGGGGGTCAAGCGGTTGGCCGTAGTATCCCGGGTTGAGGCCGATAGCCATGGCGTTGATGGTGAAATCGCGGCGGGCAAGGTCGTCCTCAATTGAGCTGGGCTGCACCGTGGGCAGCGCCCCCGGCTTTTCGTAGCTCTCGGTGCGGGCGGTGGTCAAGTCGACGCTCCAGTCGTCCCACTGGAGTTTGGCCGTATTGAAGCGGGAGTGGGTGGTGATTTTGGCCTGGTCTGCTTTTTTCAGCCGGCGGGCCAGCTCTATGGCGTTGCCCTCCACCACCAGGTCGAGGTCGAGGTTGGCCTGTCCTAAGAGCAGGTCGCGGACGACGCCGCCAACCAGATACAGCTTCTCCCCGCGGGTGTGGGCTATCTCACCGGCCATCCACATGAAGTTGACCAGCTCGGCGGGCAGCTGTTTTTCTATAATCTTGGCAAAGTTAATGCGCTTGGGCATTTTCTATATAAATTATATCACAGTATCTGGCGGGTCAATAGGGGAATTTTTACCCCACAAAAACTTCGTTTTCGCGGGGGCCCCGTTTTCACCCTCTTAAACTCTCCTTACCCCTCCCCCGTTTTAGCGATTCTCTATCTTCCCACCCCTCCCCGTTTTTAACTTAGCTCTTTTTACCCACCCAGCCCACCCAAAAGAGGCTATGCCTCTCTTTGACTCTCCTTACTTCCCCCCTATTTTTGGCTTTTGTTTTTAGTCCCACCCTGACCCGCCCTATAAGGGCTGTGCCCCTAGAAGTGTTTTAAAAGCAGGCTGTTTTCTTCTCTGGGGGGATAAGGGGTGGCCTAAAGGGAGTCTTAGAGGGGTGAAACCCCAGCACGGCAGGGTGGGCTGGGTGGGAAGCAAGACGAAGGGGCGGGGAAAGATATAAAACGGGGCGGGAAAAATAGAGCGAAAATCATTGATACCCGATGGTGTTTGCTCTATAATGGACTCCATGGAACTGGTCTCCATCGTGGGCATGACCGGCGCCGGCAAGTCAGAAGTATCCCGCATCTTTGAGAAGAACGGCTTTGCCAAGATAAGATTCGGCGATATTACCGACGAGGAGATAAAGAAGAGGAAATTAAAACCGGGTGAGGAAAGCGAGCGCCTCATCAGGGAAAGCTTAAGGCGGGAGCAGGGGCCAGCCGCCTATGCTAAACTTAACCAGCCCCGCATCGAGCAGGCGCTTAAAAGCTCCGATGTGGTCATTGACGGGCTTTATTCCTGGGAGGAATATACCTATCTCAAATCGCGCTACGGGGAAGACCTCTACCTGGTGGCGGTCTGGTCGTCGCCCCAGACCAGGTACCGACGGCTGGCGGGGAGGTCAAGCCGGCGCTTAACAATGGAAGAGGCTATGGGCCGGGATAGGGCGGAGATAGAGAATACGCAAAAGGGCGGCCCTATCGCCATGGCTGATTTCACCATAGTAAACGAGTCCTCTGTGGAGAATTTGCGAAAAGAAGCGGAAAGGATTATCGCCGCACTAAGATGAAAAAAATTACCCGCCCCGATGTTGACGAGTATTTCCTAAAGATAGCCTCGGTGGTTGCCGAGCGTTCCACCTGCCGCCGGCACCACATAGGAGCGGTGGCGGTGAAGGACAAGCACATCCTGGCTACCGGCTATAACGGCGCCGCCGCCGGCTTACGGGACTGCCTGGAGCTGGGTTGCCTCCGCGACGAGATGAATATACCCTCCGGGGAGAGGCATGAAATATGCCGGGGCATCCACGCCGAGCAGAATGTCATCGTGCAGGCCAGCCTCCACGGCGTCAGCCTGGAGAGGAGCACCATCTACTGCACCCATACGCCCTGCGTGCTCTGCGCCAAGATGCTGGTCAACGCCAAGATTGCGCGCTTTGTCAGCTTTGGACAGTATAACGACGACTCGTTTAAAGAGCTGTTCCTGGAAGCGGGCATAAAGTTCGATACCAGAGAAAGGCCACCGTCACAGATAAACTCTCTGGATTAGCCTTTAAGATTTAAATCTTTTGTGGTAAGATAACAGACGGCTATATTAAAAGGACTATAGCATGAGCGAGCCTATCGTCATCGAAAACCTGACCAAGTATTATAACAAGTTCCTGGCTCTGGATAACCTTTCTTTGAGGATACCCGAGAAGGAGAACGTCGGACTCTTAGGGCCCAATGGTGCCGGCAAGAGCACGACCCTCAAGATACTGTGCGGTCTTCTTCGCGCTTCATCGGGCACGGCTTATATCGACGGCGTCAGCGTGGCCGAGAAGCCGGAACAGGCCCTTTCCCGGATCGGCGCTATCGTGGAGACACCCGAGTTCTACTCATTTCTCACCCCTGAGGAGAACCTGGGCTATCTGGGCAGGCTGCGGGGGATGCGGGGCGATGAGCTAAAGAGCCGGATAAAAGAGGTAATCAAGCTCGTTAGCCTCCAGGACTGGAACAAAGTCAAGGTAGAAAAGTTCTCGCGGGGGATGAAACAGCGCCTCGCCCTGGCGCAGACTCTATTGCACGACCCGCCGGTCCTAATACTGGACGAGCCGGCCCTGGGGCTCGACCCCAGGGGGGTGGTGGAATTCCGGCAGATAATCGAGGGGGCGGGCAAAAACAAGACGGTCTTCTTTGCCTCGCACCAACTGGTGGAGGTCCACCAGATATGCACCCAGGTAGCCATCATAGACCACGGGCGCTTACTTGCCTACGACAGCATTGCCGCCCTGGAGAAAAAATACCAGTCGCTTGAGCTCGCCTACCTTAAGTTGACGGAGACGCCAATTGAGTAAATTTGAAAAGCTGAGAATAGTTACCGGATACGAGTTCCTGAAACACATCCGCCGGGCGCGGCTGTATATCATCTTAGGGCTCACCCTTATTGCCGAAATGGCCGTCCTCATCCTGGTGCCGGTGCTGGGTGACGGCTTCCCGGATAATGTGATGGTGATGGCGGCCCTGCTCTCGATTGGTCCGAGCCTGGCCACGATTGGGGCTATCTTCTTTGCCGGAGACGCTATAGCCGGGGAGTTTGAAAGCAAAACTGGCTTTATCCTTTTTACCAATCCCGTCGGGCGGACCACACTGGTTATAGGCAAGTACCTGGCCTGCTTTGCCGCCGTGGCCTTGCTGGTCATCCTGGGCTATGTAATTGTCTCTATCTCCCTGCTGGCGATATACGGTAATGTCCCTATTGAGACGCTGTCGTCATTCGGGCTGTGCCTCCTCTACACCGGCAGTGTCGTCTCGGTAACCTTCTTCTTTAGCTCGATATCAAAAGGGGCCATGGCGGCCACCGTCATCACGCTGGTCTTTATCATGGTCATTACCGGGATTATCGATAGCATCCTCATGATGACGGGACAGCCGCACTGGTTTCTGCTGTCTACCAACGGCGACACCATCGCCACCGTCTTCGGCGGCTACGAGCTGTTTATGGGAGGGTTTGGCGGCGCTGGTGGCATGATGCCCTTTGAGATGGAGAGCCCGAACATCGGCCTTTCTGTTCTTTCAATGGCAATCTACCTGGTGGTGGGTTTCGTTTCCAGCATCTGGATAACCAAAAGGAGACAGTTAGCTTAAAGCCCGGTAGTAGGAAGCTATCTAAAATGTCAGCGCTGCGCACCAAGGTAATTGTTAATCCGGTGGCCGGAGCCCATTCTACACGCCGCAAGTGGCGCCTCATCAGTAAACTGCTAAGTCGCGTTGGTCTTTCTTTTGACTTTGAGTATACCGAGGGCGTGGGGCATGCCATAGAGCTGGCTCGGTTGGCGGCGAGCGATGGTTATCGCTGCCTGGTAGCGGTGGGCGGGGACGGCACGGTGAACGAGGTCGCCAACGGCATACTTCATTCCACCAATGCCGCCACTACGGCGCTGGGGATAGTGAGCACTGGCACCGGCAGTGATTTTATCCGCTCGGTCGGTATTCCCCGCGACTATGCCACTGCCTGCTCCGCCCTGACCAGTTCCAAGAGGTTAACCATTGATGTTGGTGTGGTTGAGTATCAAAGAGAGGGGCAAACCTTACAGCGCTTTTTCGTTAATACCGCTGGCACCGGCTTTGATGCCGCCGTGGTCAAGGAGACCGAACGCCTGCCCAAGTTCTTTGGCGGTACCGTCCCTTATGTGGCCGGGCTGCTAAGGACTCTACTTGTTTATAAGAATAAACCGGTTGTGGTCAGGGCCGGGGGCGAGGTGGAAAGCGGGCGGGTGTTGAATGTGGTGGTGGCTAACGGGGGCTACCTGGGCGGCGGAATGCATATAGTACCCCAGGCCGAGCTTGACGATAGTTTGCTTGATGTGGCCATTATTGGGGATATGGGTAAGCTGGAGCTGCTCAAAGAGTTGCCTAAGGTATATAAGGGGACCCACGTTAATCACCCTAAGTTCAAGATGAAAAAGGCGGCTAATGTCACCATTGAATCTCCGGAGCCGATGCTGGTTTATGCCGATGGCGAACTGCTGGGCGAGCTTCCTGCTTCTTTCTGGGTGATGCCGGCGGCGCTGAGTATTGTGGTCTGAGTAATCTTTTGCCCCTCCCCCTAGGTTTTCTTCCCATACCCACCCACCCAAAAAGGCATAGCCTCTTTAGACTCTTTAGCCCCACCCCCGTTTTATATCTTTTCCCACCCACCGCCTTTCTTTAAGGAGACCCACCCCCCTTTGAAAAAGGGGGATTAAAGGGGGATTTACCCTATGAGGGTGGGTTGGGTGGGAAATAAAACACTGGTTAAAAAGGGAGGGGTAGAGAGCAAAATCCCAACAAAAGCGGGAGTTCAAGAAAGCAAAGCCCTATAGGGCGGGCAGGGTGGGAAAAAGAACCTTCGCGGGGGGGCGGGGGGGGCGGCCATTTATACCTCGCCCCAAATTCGTGCTATAATTTCGCCATGAAGGTCTCGGAACTGGGCGAATTCGGGCTCATCGACCTCCTAGCTAAAATGGCCGGCGGGGGCGACGAGCGCTTGCTTATCGGCATCGGCGACGATGCCGCCGCCTGGCAGGGTGACGCCTCGATACAACTGGCCACCGTCGACTCCTTTATTGAAGGCGTCCACTTCCCTACTGGTATTGCCCCCTGGCCGGAACTGGGCGGCAAGGCGCTGGCGGTAAACCTGAGCGACATCGCCGCTATGGGCGGCATCCCCCGCTACGCCCTGGTTTCACTAGCCCTGCCCGATAGCACCGAGGTAGAAGATGTCACCGCCCTCTATAAAGGGATGCTGGGATTAGCAAAGCAATACGGAGTAGCCATAGTCGGCGGGAACATCAGCAGTGCGCCTTTAGTGGCCATTACCATCACTATTCTGGGCGCTAGCCCCAAAAAGCAACTGCTGACCCGCTCTACCGCTAGACCTGGGGAGCTTATAGCCGTTACCGGCTACCTGGGGGCGGCTGCCGCCGGGCTGGAGATGCTAACCAAAAAGCTCAAATTCGACCCTCAAGCCACGAAGCTTTTTAAGCAGGCCTTCTTAAACCCCTCCCCCCGCATCGCCGAAGGCCAACTGCTGGTAGAGCAGGGGGTAAAAACGGCCATAGATATCAGCGACGGGCTGCTCGCCGACCTGGGTCAGATAGGCAAGGCAAGTAAGGTCGGCGCTCGGATAGAGGCTGAGCGCGTGCCCATTGAGCCCATGGTCAAAGCCAATTTCGGGGAAAGAGCTCTGGAACTGGCGTTATCCGGCGGGGAGGACTACGAGCTTCTCTTTACCGCCCGGGCTGAGGTCATAGATAAGGTGAAACAAGCCGCCTCCTGCCCGATAACGGTCATCGGTGAGATTGTGGCCGGCGATGGGGTAAGCGTGGTCGACCGCCAGGGAAAGCCATTGAGCGTGGTCAGGGCGGGGTGGGAGCATTTTAGCCAGCGATGAGCCAGCTTGAGATAATCACCCACAGTCCCGAAGAAACTCAGAAATTGGGCACTCGCCTCGGCGAACTGGCCCAGCCCGGCGATAACTTCCTCCTGGTGGGCGGCCTGGGGGCGGGCAAGACCTGCCTCACCCAGGGCATCGCCTGGGGGCTGGACATCGAGGAGTATGCCGCCAGCCCGTCGTTTGTCGTCGTCAGGGAGCTTAAGGGCAGGCTGCCGCTCTATCACATAGACCTCTACCGGCTGGAAAATCTGGAGGAGATTGCCGAGCTGGGCCTGGACGATTATCTATACGGCAAGGGCGTCTGCGTCGTGGAGTGGGCGGAAAAGGGCTTGAGCCTGCTGCCGCCGGAGCACCTGCTGATTGAAATAGGCTATCTTGCCGATACCGAGCGCCGACTAAAACTCAAGCCCCGCGGTCAGCGCTACCGCAATATAGTGGCCGAACTATAAAAAATGCAACTGGCAATAGATACCTCAACCGATAGCGCCAGCCTGGCTCTGGTTCAGGACGGCAAAGTGCTGGCCGAGGCGACCTGGCGCTGCGGGCAGAACCACAGCGTGGAATTACTGCCACGGCTGGCACAACTGCTCAACGAGGCTAAATCGGGGCTTAAATCGGTAAGCTGTGTTATCGTGGCTAAAGGCCCGGGGAGCTTTAACGGACTGCGGGTGGGCCTGAGCACGGCCAAGGGCTTGGCCTTCAGCCTCAAAGTCCCCATCATCGGCATCAGCAGTCTGGAACTGGAAGCCTACCAGCACGCCGAAAGCGCCCTGCCCGTCTGCCCGGTATTCAATGCCGGCCGGGGGGAGATTGCCACCGCCCTCTACCAGAAGAAAGACGGCCAGTGGCGCCAGCTTGCCCCCGAGCACATAACCACCGTCGACGCCCTGGACGGGGAAATAAGCGCTAAGACCCTTTTCTGCGGGGAATATGTGAGCCTTATTGCCAGCCAACTAAAAAAGCGCCTCAAAGAGAAAGCGGTAATCGCCCCCGCCCGACCCCGCCGGGCCAGCCGTCTGGCGGAGCTGGCCAAGCCGCGGCTTGAGGCCGGCGATTACGACCACCCCACCACCCTCCAGCCGCTGTACCTCAGGCGACCGGCAATCACCCAGCGCCGACACCGATGATTTAAGGAGAGCGAAAATGGCAAACTGGCCCCAGGTATCGGTTGACACGGAAAAGGAATACGATATGTGCTTTGTCTGCGGGCCGAAGAACCCCATCGGCCTGAAATTGCATTTTACCCAAGAGGGCAAGAAGGTCAAGGCGGAGTTTACCCCCCAAAAAAATCATCAGGGCTGGTCGGGGCTGGTCCACGGCGGAATCATAAGCTGCCTCCTCGATGAAGCCATGAGCTACGCCGCCCTCTTTTCCGGGGTAAACACCGTGACCGCCAAGATGCAGTCCCGGTTCAAACGCCCGGCCCGGATAGGCGAGCACCTCACCGTCACCGCCGCCGTGACCAGAAAGACGAGGAGGCTGGTCGAGGCCAGGGCAGAAGTAAGGCTCAAGGACGGCACCCTCATCGCCGATAGCATAGCCACCATGTTTATCCTCAGCGCCAGGCAGGAGCCGAGGGGCAATGCCTGAAATCGGGGCGGTTATCTGGGATATGGACGGGGTAATCGCCGATAGCGGGTCCTTTCACCTCGGCGCCTGGCAGGAAATTTTTGGCAAAAGAGAGGTGAAATTCAGCGCCGAGGACTTTCAGCACAGCTTCGGCAAAAGAAACGACACCATAATCAGAAAGGCTATGGGCAAAGGGATAACCCCGGGGGAAATAGAGGCTATTGCCCGGGAAAAAGAGAGAGCCTTCCGCAGGCGGGCAAGAAAAAGAATAAAACCGCTCCCCGGCGCCGTGGAGCTTATACAGTCATTGAACACACAGGGGGTCAAGATGGCTATAGCCTCATCGACGCCGATAGAGAATATCCGGCTGGTCACCGAAGAGCTGGGTATAGAGAATTGCTTCCAGGCTATCGTCACCGGTCACGATGTAATCGAGGGCAAGCCCAGCCCGCAGGTCTTCCTGCTGGCGGCGCGGAGGCTGGGGGTTGAACCCAGGGACTGCCTGGTAATTGAGGATGCCATAGCCGGGGTGACAGCGGCTAAAAGAGCCGGCATGCACTGTCTGGCTATCACCAACACCCACCCCAGGCAGAGCTTAAAGCAGGCCGACCTTATCGTGGATTCACTGGAAGCGGTAACTGTAAAAGAGCTAGAGGGAATGCTCCGCCGCCCATAGGTTTACTTCCCCACTTCCCCGCTTCAAGAGTTTGTTTTGCGTCCCACCCTAACCCACCCTCAAAGGCTTTGCTTCTAAAACTCTATTACCCCACCCCACAAAAATGAGAGTAATAGAGAGGTCTCACCTCTTTTGGGCGGGTGGGTATGGGAAGAAAACCTAGGTGGGGAGGGGGCAATCGCCAGCTTGCTAAAAAACCCAATAAACTATATCCTCATATAAGGAGCTTAAAAAATGGAACGCTCTTTAGTCTTAATCAAACCCGACGCCATGCAGAGAGACCTGGCCGGCGCTATCATCGCCCGTCTGGAAAAGCTGGGCTTAAAGCTGGTGGCGATAAAGCTCCTTCACCTGGATAAAGCCCTGGCCCAGAGACACTACGCCGTCCACAAAGACAAGCCCTTCTACGATGACCTGGTGGACTATATCAGCTCCGCCCCCATCGTCGCCGCCGTCTTTGAGGGCGAGAAAGCCATAGAGGTAATCAGAAAGGCTATGGGCGCCACCGACCCGTCTAAAGCCGATAAAGGAACCATAAGGGGCGACTTCGGGCTGGACATTGAGCGGAACAGCGTTCACGGCTCGGACTCACCGGCCGCCGCCGAGGAGGAAATCAGGCTCTTCTTCTCCCCGGAGGAAATCTTCGGCTACTGAATCCTGAGCACGGGGACAGCCTTACTCCAAAGCTCGTCAAGCTGGTAGTATTCCCGCTCAAAAGGGGCAAAGATGTGGATGATAATATCGCCGAAGTCCAACAGCAGCCAGCCGGAGTCTATAGTCCCTTCGTAGTGATAGGGCAAAACGCCCTCCTGCTTTAAGCGGTGCCCCACCTCATCATAGATGGCCGAAATCTGCCTCTCGGAATCGCCGCTGCAGATGACAAAATAATCGGCGAAGCTGCACGCCTTGCGGGCATCCAATAACACAATGTCGCTGGCCTGCTTATCGGCAGCCGCCTCAACCGCTTTGCGCGCTACTTCTATTGATTCCAGAAGCTAAACCTCCCTAGACTCACCTAATATTATATCATACCCACACCCCCTACCTTCCTGTTTGCCATTGTCTTTCTTCCCACCCAACCCACCCTCATAGGGGCGCTGCCCCTCTAATATTCCCCATAAAACCCTCCCAATCAGAGAGTAAAGAGAGGTGATACCTCTTTTGGGCGGGTGGGTGGGACACAGCCCGCTTTATGTTATACTTAAACTATGGGAAAACTATTATTCGGCACCGGCGGCACTCCCCACAGTTCCACAACCCAGACCACCATCGACGGCATCAAGCGCATCGCCGAGCTGGGCTTAGGCTGCCTGGAGATAGAGTTCGTCCACGGGGTAAGGATGGGGGAGGCGGGAGCTAGGCTGGTGGCGGAAACGGCCCAAAGCGAAAGGGTGAAGCTATCGGCCCACGGCCCCTACTATATCAACCTCAATGCCCGCGAGCCGGAAAAGGTAGCCGCCAGCCAGGAGAGGATAATACAGACCGCCCGCATCGGCGCCGCCTGCGGGGCGGAGAGTATCGTTTTTCACGCCGCCTACTACCTCGGCGACCCGCCCGAGCAGACCTACCAGGCGGTGAAGCAAAACCTGGCCGAAGTCATGAACCAGCTTAAAAAAGAGAGTAACCCGGTGCGGGTCAGGCCCGAGGTCATGGGCAAGCCCAGCCAGTTCGGCACCATAGCAGAGATACTCAAGCTCTGCAACGAGCTGGAGGGATTGGGTATCTGCATGGACTTCGCCCACTGGCACGCCCGCAGTGGCGAGTCCAACTCCTACCCGGAGTTTGCCTCCATCCTGGAGCAGATTAAAGGGGGGCTGGGAGCCAAAGCTATAGAGAACATGCACATCCACGTCTCCGGTATCGCCTACGGGCAGAGGGGGGAAAGAAAGCACCTGGACCTGAAAGAGTCCGACCTGCGCTATATTGAACTCCTCCGGGCGCTCAAGGACTACGGGGCCGGGGGGCTGGTAATCTGCGAAAGCCCCAGCCTGGAGGGGGACGCCCTCCTCCTCCAGGAGACCTACAGCAGCCTTTGAAAAGACAAGGTACTAGTAAATTTTTCCTATTGACAACCATTTCTGGTATAATAATATAAGAGCTAGGGGTATAAGGATGAAGTCAGGCTGGTTACGCAATAGCTTAATATATATCGTTATTCTGGTGGCGGCGGTAGTCCTCATCTACCAGCTTTTCCCTATAACCCAGAAGCCGGCTGAAATCGGCCTGGATGAAGCTATCGCCATGTCCCAAAACGGCGAGATAGCCGCCATTATAGTGGACAATGAGGAACTGCAAATCACCACCACCGACGGCACCGAGCTAAAAACCTCTATCGGCAACCTTACCCTGGTCGAGCTCCAGGAACTGGGGCTTAACCTTGAGGGGGTGGACTACGAGGTAAAACCGTCAGGATTTGCCTGGGGCAGTCTGCTGATGACTTTCATTCCCCTGTTACTCTTTGGCGCCTTAATCTTCTTCCTATTCCGCTCGGCACGGGGGGCTAACAGTCAGGCGATGAGCTTTGGCCGCAGCCGAGCCCGGCTCTTCCCGGCGAGCACGCCAACGGTGACCTTTGATGATGTCGCCGGCGTGGAGGAAGCCAAAGAGGAGCTGCACGAAGTGGTCGATTTTCTTAAGTCAAGGGAGAAGTTCCAGCGTCTGGGGGCGCGCATTCCCAAGGGGCTGCTGCTGATAGGCCCGCCGGGCACAGGGAAGACATTGCTGGCCCGGGCGGTAGCCGGCGAAGCCGGGGTGCCCTTCTTCTCCATCAGCGGCAGCGAATTCGTCGAGATGTTTGTCGGCGTCGGCGCCTCGCGTGTCCGCGACCTCTTTGAGCAAGCCAAGCGCAATGCCCCCTGCATCGTCTTCATTGATGAGATTGATGCCGTCGGTCGCCATCGCGGGGCGGGGCTGGGCGGAGGCCACGACGAGAGAGAGCAGACCCTCAACCAGATTCTGGTGGAGATGGACGGCTTTGACACCAATACCAGCGTGATTGTCCTGGCGGCGACCAACCGCCCCGATATCCTCGACCCGGCCTTACTTCGCCCCGGGCGCTTTGACCGGCGGGTAATCCTCGACCGACCCGATATCAACGGCCGGACCGCTATTCTCAAGGTTCACTCCAAGGGCAAGCCGCTGGCTGAGTCGGTCGACCTGGAAGTGCTGGGCAAGCAGACGGCTGGTTTCAGCGGCGCCGACCTGGCCAACCTGGTCAACGAGGCGGCCATCCTGGCGGCACGGCGGGGCCAGAAGGTCATCGAGATGAAAGAGCTTGAGGAGTCAATAGACCGGGTGATTGCCGGCCCGGAGAGGAAGAGCCGCAAGATAAACCCCAAGGAAAAGGAAATTACCGCCTATCACGAGTCAGGACATGCCCTGGTGGCTAAAATGCTGCTCAATGCCGACCCGGTGCATAAAATCTCCATCGTGGCCCGGGGGCTGATGGGCGGTTATACCCGACTCTTGCCCACCGAAGACCGCTACCTGATGACCCGCTCCCAATTCAAGGATATGCTGGCCACCCTGATGGCGGGACATACCGCCGAGGAACTAATCTTCAATGATATGAGCACCGGCGCCCAGAATGACATTGAGGAAGCCACCAAGCTTGCCCGCAAGATGGTAACCTCCTACGGAATGAGCGAGAAACTGGGACCGAGAACCTTCGGTGACAAGCAGGAAATGGTCTTCCTCGGTCGTGAAATCTCGGAGCAGAAGGACTACGGTGACAGGATAGCTGACTCGATTGATGACGAAGTCGACAAGATTCTCCGCAATGCTCATAGAGCCGCCAGGAAGATTCTAACCGAAAACAAGAAAAGACTGATCCATATTGCCGAAAAACTCCTTGTTCAAGAGACCATAGAGGGCGAAGACCTGGAAGCCACCTTTACCGAATCCCTGTCCGTCAAAGCGACCGCCCCACCCGCCGCCGAACCGGTAGCGGAGGCGCCCAAAGCCAAGGCCAAGCCGGCGGCCAAGAAGCCCAAGGTCTCGCCCCGACTTATCCCCAAGCAATCTCCAGCCGCCTGATGGTTACCAGGTGATAGTGGCGTGATTGAGATTACACGAAAGCCTATCTCCCCTGAGCTGGTGATTACCAGGGCCAAGACCGATACCAGCGGCTGTGTGGCCAGCTACATCGGCTTGATTCGCGGCTACTCCCAGGGCAAAGAGGTCGTCTCCGTGGAATACGAAGACCCCCAGGGAACGGCAAAAGATGGCCTGCAGCGGATAGCCGAAGAAATCAAGCAGAAATGGCCGGTCAATAACGTTGCCATCTGCCATAGAATAGGCAAGCTCAGGGTGGGTGAAGTCAACCTGGTGGTGGCCATAGCCGCCGCCCACCGCCGGGAGGGCTTTGCCGCCTGCCGGTATGCCGTTGACCGTTTCAAGGAAATAATGCCGACCCAAAAGAAAGAGAGCTACGCCTAGCTCTTTCGGCTTATCACCAGAGCGGCGATGTCTTCTAACGCCTGAAGGCTGGGGTTATCGGGCAGACGCCCCAGATTGCGGCAAGCCTTAGCGCAATAGTCCGAGGCGACCTCATAGCACTGCTTGATAATCAAAGGGTCAGCGACCATCTCTATGGCCTCTTTTATCTTCTTCTTTTTATCGCCCTCGGCCATATCACGATTGCGAAATAATTCTATCACCGGGTTGTCATCGGGGTAGCGCTCCAAAGAGAGCATGGCCGGCAGGGTAAGCGTACCCTGGGCTAAATCCGAGCCCACCGGCTTGCCCATTTCCTTCTCGGTGCCAACGAAATCAAGGGTATCATCCACAATCTGGAAGGCAATGCCCAGGTTATAGCCGTATTCCTTTAGAACCCCGATTGACTCCTCGGGGGCCTGGCTCAAAACAGCCCCCGACTCGGTGGCCAGGGAGAACAGCGAGGCGGTCTTGCTGGCAATCCTCTTAAAGTAGCGGTCGCGGCTCTGCTCCATCTCAAAGGCGTCAAAGGTCTGGTCTAACTCGCCGCCGGAAATAATCTGGAGGGTCTGGGCAAAGAGCCTGATTACCCTTAAGTTACCGGTCAGAGCGGCGAACTCGCCCGCCTTGGCAAAGAGGTAGTCCCCCAGGAGCACCGCCCTGTCTTCCCCCCAGAGGCTGTTAACCGTGGGACGGCCCCGGCGGACAGCGGAGTCGTCGATAGCGTCATCGTGAACCAGGGTAGCGGTGTGCATAAGCTCCACCGAGGTAGCCATCGGCAGCAGCAGGTCAAGGTCGTAGTGGTGGAACTTAGCCGAGAGCAGGGTAAGCACGGGACGGAGCCTCTTGCCGCCTTCTCTGAGGCTGTGCTCCAACAGCTCGGCCAGAGCCGGAGAGTCAACCTCGGTAACCGCCTTTATCTGGCTTCCTACCCGGGCCAGGTCTTCCCCGATCAACCGGTAAATATCGTTTAACTGCAAAATTCCCCCAAAAAATCAGCCGGAGCGGCTAAGCGTGGGCCTGCCCCAGCCGGGCCGTCTCTTCCTCAACCAGCTTTTCCTCCAGTTTGGTAAACAGGGGCTTGGGCTCTAATAACTTCTGCCCCGGTGGCGGCGGAGCGGGTTGCCAGCCGTAGTCCTGGAGACGGCCCTCAAAACCAAGATACTCATGCACCCGCTGTGAGCTAAAGGGCAGGAAGGGATAGAGCGCCGTCTTCAAACAAGATATGGCGCAAAGAGCCACGTATAAAGAGTCGGCGGCGGCCGGCTTGTCCTCCTTGATTACCTTCCAGGGAGATTTTTTATCCAGGTAGCGGTTAGTCTCTTGAGCTAAGGACATAGCCGCCATTATGGCCTGCTTAAAATGACACCGGGAGATAAGCTCTTCCACCCTGGTAAGGGTTTCCTGGGCATTATCAATAATACCCTTGCCTTCGCGGTCAAAGTCTCCGTGTTCCGGCACACTGCCGTCAAAATTGCGGTAGACGAAGGTCAGCACCCGGTTGACCAGGTTGCCGTAGGTAGCCACCAGCTCGTCGTTGTTACGGCGGACGAACTCGCGCCAGGAAAAATCGGTGTCCCCACCCTCGGGCATGTTTATCGATAACAGGTAGCGCAGGGGGTCGGGCTCATAGCGGGATAGATAGTCGGGCAGCCAGACCGCCCAGTTGCGGCTGGTGGAAAGCTTTTTGCCCTCGATGGTCAAAAACTCGTTAGCCGGCACATCGTAGGGGAGGTTAAGCCCCCCGTAGCCCATCAGCATCGCCGGCCAGATGAGGGTATGAAAGGGAATATTGTCCTTGCCGATGAAATAATAGCCCTTGGTTTCTTTGTCCTGCCAGAATGAGAGCCACCCTTCTTCATCACCTTTTGCCTTAGCCCACTCTTTGGACGCCGATAGGTAGCCGATGACGGCCTCGAACCAGACATAGATGCGCTTGTCCTCAAAGCCTTTAGCCGGCACCGGTACCCCCCAGTCTATATCCCGGGTGATAGCCCTGTCTTTAAGCCCCTCTTTCAGATAGCGCTTCGTAAGACCATAAACATTTGGCCTCCAATGACCCTGCTCGCCCACCCAGGCGGCAAGCTTGTCTTGAAAATAGCTCAATTTTAAAAAGAAGTGCTCCGAGTCCTTGAACTGGGGGGTGCCGCCACAGAGGCGGCAGCGGGGCTCCAGCAGGTCTTCCGGGTTCAGCGGCTTGCCGCAGTCGTCGCACTGGTCGCCCCTGGCCCCGGCCGACTGGCAGTAAGGGCAGGTGCCCTCGACATAGCGGTCGGGCAGGAAGCGCTTACACTGGGGGCAGTAGGGCTGGGAGACGGTATCTTTATAGATATAGCCCTTCTCCAGCAGGGTGAGGAATATATCCTGTGTTACCCGGGCATGGTTAGCCGTGCCGGTGGTGGTAAAAAGGTCGAAGGATATACCCAGCTTCTGCCAGGATTCAAGGAACTGCCGGTGATAGCGGGCGGTAATCTCGGCAGGCGTTTTACCTTCCTGCCCCGCCTTGATGGTTATCGGCGTGCCGTGCTGGTCGGAACCGGATACCATCAGTACCTCGTTACCTTTAAGGCGATGGTAACGGGCGAAGATATCGGCGGGCAGATAAGCCCCGGCAATCTGCCCCAGGTGCAGTGAGCCGTTGGCATAAGGCCAGGCGACACCGATAAAAATCCTCTGGCTCATAGTTTATTCCTTATAAGGCTTTTCGGTGAAGAAGGTGAGTGTCTGTTGCCCCTTATCCTCGGTGTAATGAGCATAGCCCTTGTCCAGGCAGCAGTTAAGGCACAGGCGCACCATAGCGCCCTCCTCCTGGTCGATAATCAGATAGCGCTCCGGATAGGGTATAAGGCGCTGGCACTCATCGCACTGGACATCGCCCAAAGATGTACAACCACGGCGCATTTGCTAGTTCCTCTCTATGCCTGAAAGCTTTTAAGCTAACTTTAGCCAGGCCCGGTATAACTCCCTCTTGGATAAGCCGGTCTCAGCGGCTACCTCGGCGACCGCTTGCTTAGCCGCTATTCCTGAGCGGCGCAGGGCCCGCAAACGTTTTTCTACAGCCTCGGTCAGCTGAGGTTCGGCCGGCTCTTTATTACCTTCGATAACAAGGGTAAACTCACCCCTCGGCTCGGTAAAGTGAGCTATGGCCTGGTTTACCCTCCCCCGGAAGACCTCTTCGTAAAGTTTGGTCAACTCGCGGCAGACGGCTATTTCCCTGTCTCCCAGCACCGCCAAGATATCTTTTAGCGCCGCCTTCAGGCGGTGGGGAGACTCCAGGATAACGATGGTGGCGGTTACCTCGGCAACGGACTGGAGAAGGCGCCGGCGGGCGCCCGCTTTATGGGGCAGAAAGCCGAGGTAGATAAACTGCCCGGTATCCAGCCCGGAGACGGCCAGCGCGGTGACAACCACCGAGGCCCCGGGGATAGGGATTATATCAATGCCCTTCTGGCTGGCGGCAACGATAAGCTCATGGCCGGGGTCGGATATGCCCGGCATTCCAGCGTCGGAGACCAGGGCCACATCCCCGTCTTCAAGGCGGCCCAGAATGTAGTCCAGCTTAGCCAGCTTGTTACGCTCATGATAGCTGGTCGTCGGGGTCTTGATATCGTAAGCCGCCAGGAGCTGGCGGGTGCGGCGGGTATCCTCGGCGGCAATAAGCTTTACCTCCCGCAGAGTCCGCAGAGCGCGCAGGGAGATGTCTTCCAGGTTACCAATCGGCGTGGCCACAATATAAAGAGCCGGCATCTATTTATCTTCCCGGTTTGGCTATTATAGCTTATGGTTGGGCTTCCGTCTACTGCGATTTTGACCCCTCCACTGTTTTAGTTCTTGTTTTGCGTCCCACCCAAACCCACCCAAAAGAAGTGAAACCTCTCTTTAACTTTCTCATTTTTGGGGTGGGGAAAAAGACATATACCTCCCGGAATTTGGGTCATTTTCAGAAAAAAAGACATCGGCAGTATAACCAATGTCTTTTAATTCATAATTCTTTGGACTATGAGGTATTACTAAGGAGAGGCTGTAAGGTCTGATTTGATGTTTGTTTTTGGTCTTTCGCTCTCTTCATAAAGACACCACTAACAACAAGGTTGGGGTTCTTGCCTCCAAAGTCCCACCCTTGTTTCTGAAGTTCTTTAGAAACCTGTTTACGATTCCAACTCGGATTCTCGGCCAAGATACTCTCTACCTTATCCATAAGTTTTGTCTTATGTTGTTCTTTATAACCTAGCTGCGCTATTGCACGTGCATCGAGAATTCTTCCATTTGTGCCCTTAAGACGTTTCCATTCAGGGGAATCCGCAGGAATGAAGTATATTCCCTTATCTAATTTCCGAAACGGTGACTTCCCCAATGCGGTATATACAGCACCATCAGCAGAATTCCGGTCGGAGAAATACCCAAGCTCTACTAGTGTTTTCGATGCTTCTTTCCCGATAATTTTGCCATTAGGGCCAGCAAAGTGGATAATTAGCGTTTCACGCAGGCTATTGCCTTGTAAGGAAGAACGCTTCGAAGGCTGTTCCATTCGTTCCTCATAGGCACGTATCGTTTGAGACATTAGTTCCTCTTCAACTCTAATACGTTCTAATGCACGTTCGATACCTTCGAGCTCAATGGAGATAGATTCTATGCGCTCGTTTAGCTTTTTTGCCTCTGCTTCATAGTGCAATCGAGAGTCCCGAATAGCTTTACGCCACCTATCTACATCCACATATTCAATCTGGTCTGTTTTATATCCGTTCATATTCGTTCAACTTCGTTTAAAATTGTTTAGGAATCTTATAGGGGAATGCTCTTCCTTTATAGGTATTCTATGTATTATCCTATACTAGGAAGTGAACTAGGGGCCAGTTCAGGCCACCTTTCCGAAGGGTGGTTTGTATTTGAACCGGCCTGTAACCCTAGTTCACTTTTTACTTAATCACAGATTTGATTCGAAGTCAATACTTTTATTGGTAATTCTTATCTATTTTTTTAGCCCATCTAGCCTTAGCTGCCTTCCTAGCTATTTCACTACGCTGTTCCGGTGTTAGCTTTTCGGCTCTGGCCTTGCCACCCTTCTTACCACCAAGCCTACCCAAAGCTACAGCAGCAGGGTTCTTGACGATGTTGGCCTCATCCGTAGCTTGCTCAACAACATCGGCAGCTATGACATTGGGGTCTTTCTTTTTGCTTGAACGCTTAGGCATATACTAATTATACCACTCCCCAGATTTCCTTGACTTTAAAGAGCCGTTTTTGCTATAGTTACCCTTTAAGAAGGTGCAAGATGGCTAAACCCAGATTCAGAGAATTGAGGCGCTCCTTCGGCTTTGACGAAGTGGCTATCGTCCCCGGAAACGTGACCATCAACCCCGACCAGACCAACATCGAGCTCAAAATAGACGACTTCACCTTCGCCCTCCCCATCCTGGCCTCAGCCATGGACGCCGTGGTCGATGTTAAAACGGCGGCTATTTTAAGCAAGCTGGGAGGGCTGGCCGTCCTCAACCTGGAAGGGGTGCAGACCCGCTACGATAACCCCGAGGAGGTCTTGGCCGATATTGCCCGCGCTCCCGTCGCCGAGGTCACCGCCAAACTGCAGAAGGTCTATTCGGCGCCGATTAAGGAAAAGCTGGTCGCCGAGCGAATCGAGGCGATTAAGAAGGCAGGGGCGACCTGCGCCGTCTCGGTGACGCCGGCCAACACCAAGCGCCTGGCTCCCATAATCGCCGAAGCCAAGGCCGATATCCTGGTCGTCCAGTCCACGGTCACCACCGCCAAGCACGTCTCCAAGAGCTACCGGGGGCTAATCTTCACCGAGCTGCAAAAGTCGGTGCCCATGCCGGTAATCGTCGGCAACTGCGTCAGCTACAGCGCCTGCCTGGATATTATGAAGACCGGAATCTCGGCAGTCCTGGTGGGGGTCGGGCCGGGGGCAGCCTGCACCACCCGGCAGGTACTCGGCGTCGGTGTCCCCCAGATAACGGCCACCATGGACTGCGCCGCGGCCAGGGATGAATACCAGCGCCAGTCGGGAAGGTATGTGCCCATAATCACCGATGGCGGCTTCCGCAACGGCGGAGACCTGTGCAAAGCCTTTGCCGCCGGTGCCGATGCCGTAATGCTGGGCTCCATTCTGGCCCAGGCCAAAGAGGCTCCCGGGCTGGGCTATCACTGGGGTATGTCCCACCCCCACCCGGCGCTACCCCGAGGGACCCGGATAAAAGTAGGCACCACGGGCACAATGGAGCAAATCCTCTTCGGCCCCACCTCGGTCACTGATGGCAGTCAGAACCTCATCGGGGCACTGCGCACGGCAATGGGCGTCTGCGGGGCGCGCAACATCAAGGAAATGCAAAAAGCGGAGATGGTAATCGCCCCGGCTATTACCACCGAGGGCAAGTCCTGGCAGATGACCCAGGCCAGCCCCTAAAGATTACTCCTCTTCCTCCTCCTCTTCTTCCTCCCCCAACTCTACCCCGCCCCCACCGCTAATACGGGGCACCAGCGGTTCGGCTTTTCTCCCCTTACCGCCTGAGGGCAAGACCAGCTTATCGATAATTCGGCGCAGCTCGGCTGTCTTTCCAGCTTCCGCCACCACCCCACTCACCCCGGCTTCCCATAGGGCTTGAAGCTCGCTGGCGGTCACCTCGGCAGGCACCGAGACCAGCAGGGGCTTGCTCAAGAGGCTGGCGCAGCGCCGAAAGAGCATAAGGTCCTGCCAGGTCAGGGAGGGCTTCTCAGCGGCAACCAGCACCGCGTCTACCGGCAGGTCATCGACTGTCTTTAATAACCCGGCATCGAGCGTGGGCTCGACCTCTACTATCTTGCCCAGCTTATCATCTTCGAGTATAGCACTAGAAACACTTTCGGCGGGAAAGACAACAAAGTCGGCGCCCCCCTCCCCCAGCTGCTTGACTCCCGGGCCGGTGACCTCCTTGAGCCAGCCTCCCCAGGGGACGCCTGGCTCTGACATGGCTTTAGGCTTGGGTGACTTTACCCCCGTTTTGGGGATGGAGAACAGAACGGCGTCGGCGCCGGCGACGGCAGTCTTGGCGGCATTCGTAGCCACCAGAGCCACCAGCAGCATCCCGGGCTTGGGCGACGCCCCCGCTGCCGCCGCCCGAAACCCCATAGGCTTCTCGCCCTGAGAAGCCAGGCTCAATTTATCGATAAACTTACTCATAACTTAAGGCAGTGTTATGCCCTTTAACATACGGTGTAATTCGGTGGCACCTCAAACATGCTGTCATCAATATCGCCGAATTCTATGTTACTAAACTCGGATGTAAACGTACCTTGCGGCGTCGCCACCTCGGTCTTAATCGGGAAGCCGTTATCTACCCATATCCACATTGTGACCGTTCCCTCCGGGGAGCTATATTGGACCTTCATGCATTCCTCGCCGCCCACAACTTCGGTTCCGAGAATTGTGTAGTCGTAGTCGGGGATAGACTGAGACTCGGCAATGGGCGATTCTACCGCCCCCGGGTCGAAAGGAATTTCCATAGCCGTGGCCAGGTCTGGATAAAGCAGATACATGGTGCCAGCACCAAAGTCGGCTATCATAACCACGGTCTCACCGGTGGTAGCCTCGGTCATTTCGGTCCTTATCTTGTCCTGCTCAATCCACACTTCTGTAGTCACCGAGGGCATCCCGGAAACGGTTACCTCCATTTCGTAGTGCACCGCGGTTATGCCCGCTCCATACCCCAGAATGTCTTCTAAGGTTGTCTCCGGGGGTGTTGTCGTCTCATCCGGAGGCGGAGTCGTTTCCCCACCGGCGGGCGTCGTCTCGCCACCAGCCGGCGGTGTCGTCGTCGCCCCGTCTCCCCCTCCCCCGTTACAGGCAACCAGACTGATACAACCCAGCACCATAACCACTACCAGCGCTAATGCTATGAGCTTTTTCATTTGCTTCCTCCTTACTTTAAAGCTATTTACCAAAACTTAAGCATATTTCTCAGCGAAGTCACCGGCCCAGGGGAGCTTATATTTCTTCCCCTGAGCGGCTTTCACCATCAGTATTATCCAGAGGATAAAGGCGAGCAAAGCGACGATGTAGCTGAACAACCAACCGATAACCGGCACCAGGATGAGGGTAAAGGCGGCGGTAAGAGCGCCAAAGGTAACTATCGACTGCAAGGCGTGAAAGCGCACGAACTTATCTCTTCCCAGAATAAGGAAGACCAGCCCGCTTATCCAGCCTACCAGGTAACACAGCAATCCCGCCAGGTTTGGCTCCAGCCCCCTGCTCGCTCTAGCCAATGTTCAATCAATCCTTCTCTTAAGCCTGTTTCTCGGCGAAGTCACCAGCCACGGGGAGCTTAAATTTCTCCCCCTGATAAGCTTTGAGCATCAGCACTATCCACAGGACAAAGCCAAACGCCCAGAGAATCCAGCCGAGTACCCAGCCGATAAACGGTATCCAGAAAAGGATGAAGAAGGCCACATTAATAGCGCCGAAGACGATTATCGACTGCATGGCATGAAAGCGCACGAACTTGTTTTTCGGCTCCAGAAGGAAGAAGACCAACCCGGTTACCCAACCTAACACGTAGCAGAGTAATCCGGCAACGTTGGACTCCAGACCGGTGCTTGTCTTGCCCTTTGCCCCACCGGTGGCTTTGGTTGTCGTTTTGCCCTTTGCTTTGGCCTTGGCTTTAGCCATTGTTAAATCCTCCTTTTTACTTTGAACTAGATATAGCATTAATTCAGGGCAAAGTCAATAATTTTCCCGCTCTAATTTCCGCCTTTACCGCTAATAATTATTGACTATTTAAGGGAAAGGTGCTAGGATAATAATGAGCATATGCTCATTATCTACCAGGGGAGTTAGAACTATGCCCCGACTGCCAAAGTGCCGCCGGGTTGCCTTCCTGCCGCAAGCGACCTACCTCAAGCCAGCCGGTATACCGCTTCGGTTGCTTGGCGAAGTGCGCCTCTCAATAGAGGAGGCGGAGGCGATACGGCTTAAAGACCTGGAAGGCTTGGAGCAGGAGCCGAGCGCCCAGAGGATGAATATCTCTCGCTCCACCTTTCAGAGGGTGCTGGCCTCGGCGCGGCGGAAAATAGCCGATGCCCTGCTTAACAGCAAGGCGATAAAGATTGAGGGCGGCAACTTTGAGTTGGCGCCGCCCGGAATCACCGGAGAATAAGGGGGTATCATGCAGGAGCTGATAAAGGAATTTATGGACCAGAAGAGGTTCGCCGTTATCGGCGCCACCGATGATGAGCAGAAGTACGGCAACAAGATATTCAAGAACCTGACCGGCCGCGGCTATGAGGTCTATCCGGTGAATCCCCGACTCGAGGAAATCGAAGGGGTCAAGTGCTATCCTAAGTTAGCTGATATTCCGGTCAAGGTCGATGTGGTCGATTTTGTGGTGCCGCCGGAGGTAACCGAGGCCACCCTCAAGGAATGCCTGAAACTGGGGCTCGACCGCATATGGCTTCAACCCGGCTCGGAAAGCGAGGCAGCTATAGCCTTCTGCCACCAGCACAAGCTCAAGGTGGTGCACGATACCTGTGTTATGTTAAATTAAAGGAGGGAAAAGAGGAAAACTATGAAGATTGCGGCTATTACCGAAGACGGTACCACTATCAGCCAGCACTTTGGGCGGGCGCCGTCTTACCTGGTGGTAACGGTGGAAGAGGGCAAGGTTACGGCTAAGGAGACACGGGCTAAGAGCGGACACCGCGACTTTGCCGCCCACCACGCCGACACAGCCCCCGGGGAGAGACATGGCTACGGCGACGGCGCCCAGTCAAGGCACGTCAGCATGATGGAGACTATCGCCGACTGCCAGGTCCTAATCGTCGGCGGCATGGGCTGGGGGGCATACGATGGTTTAAAAAGCAGCAACATCGAGCCTATCGTCACCGATATCACCAGCATCGACGAGGCGGTAAAACTGTATCTGGAGGGTAATCTGCCCAACCTAATGGAACGGCTGCACTAAAAAAGTAACTTGACAAAAAGCCGATAATATATTAAACTTACCATAATTGAATATAGCCTAAAGGCTGAGAACGAGACTAGTAGGCCCTGCAGCGGGGCTTTCAGAGAGCCGGGGAAGGTGGAAGCCGGCGCCAGCGCTAGGGCTGAATGGACTCGGGAGCCGTAGACCGAAAGGTTTTTAAACCAAGTAGGCTCTGCCGGAGGGGCACCGTTAACAGAGCCCAGGGTATCGCTCTTTAAGGTGAAGGGCCGTACCCTTTAATGAGATGGTTGCCAGATAGCAATTAATTAGGGTGGCACCGCGAAGGATTGACCTCTCGCCCCTATAGGCGAGGGGTTTTTTGTCTTTAAAAAGAGGAGGCTTTAAAAATCTATCATGTACCATCCCACGCTAGAAGAATTTAAGGAGCTAAAAAAGCAGGGCAATCTGGTGCCGGTATACCGCCAGATTGATGCCAATGCGCATACCCCGCTTGCCGCTTATCTGAAGGTGAGCGGCGGCGGTTACTCTTTTCTCCTGGAGAGCGTTGAGGGCGGCCAAGAGAAGGCCAGCTACAGCTTCATCGGCACCGAGCCCTATCGGGTGCTGAGCACCAGGGAGGGAGACAACGCCGACCCCCTTCGCCTCGTCGCCGAGGAGCTGGCCAAGCACAAGATGGCGCCGGTAAGCGGTCTGCCCGATTTTTGCGGCGGCGCCGTGGGCTACCTTGCCTACGAAACGGTGCGGCGCCTGGAAGAACTCCCCTCCCCCACCGCCGACCCCCTGGCCCTGCCCGAATCGGTCTTCATGTTCGTCGATACCCTGCTCATCTTCGACCACGCCAATAAAAAGATTAAGGTCGTCAGCCACGCCCGCGCCGATGGCGACTCCGATAGCGCCTATGGGGCGGCGGTGGCCAAGATAGAAAACCTGGTAAAGAGACTGGAAGCGCCCCCAGAGCGCCCCCGGCCTGCAAAAGCAGCGCCCAAGCCAGCCCGGCCTGCAGAAACCGTTTCTAACCTCACCAGAGAAGAATTTGAGGCTGTTGTCGTCAAGGCCAGGAAATACATCGTCGCCGGCGAAGCCATCCAGATTGTGCTCTCCCAGCGCCTGAGCCGGCGCACCAGCGCCCGCCCGCTGGATATCTATCAGGCACTGCGCGGCATAAATCCTTCGCCCTATATGTTCTTCCTCGATTTAAAGGACTTCCAGCTCATCGGCTCCTCCCCCGAGATTTTAGTCCGGGCGTTGAACGGCACGGTGACCACCCGCCCCCTGGCCGGGACAAGGCCGCGGGGAAAGACCCCTGAAGAGGACGCAAAGCTGGAGAAGGAACTGCGCAGCGACGAGAAGGAAAGAGCCGAGCACATAATGCTGGTCGACCTGGGGCGCAACGATATCGGGCGGGTGAGCTCAGCCGGGACGGTTAAGGTCAGCGAGCTCATGGAGGTGGAACGCTATTCCCATGTCATGCACCTGGTGACCAATGTCGAGGGTGAGCTCCGCCCCGAGCTTTCCCCCCTCGATGCCCTCAGGGCCTGCTTCCCCGCCGGCACCGTCTCCGGGGCACCCAAAATCAGGGCCATGGAGATTATCGCCGAGCTTGAGCCGGATAAAAGGGGGCCCTATGCCGGCTGCGTCGGCTACTTCAGCTTCTCCGGCAATATGGATACCGCTATAACCATAAGGACTATCGTTATGAGCCAGGGGACCGCCCACGTCCAGGCCGGTGCCGGCATCGTCTATGACAGCCTGCCGGCGCGGGAATACGAGGAGACCCTGAACAAGGCGCGGGCATTGCTAAACGCCATTGAGCAGGCCGAGACTATGGAGATAAGTCATGCTGCTACTGATAGATAACTACGACAGCTTCACCTATAACCTCTTCCAGTACTTGAGCGAGCTGGGAGAAGAGGTGCGGGTAGTCCGCAACGATAAGATAACCTTAAAGGATATTGAAAAGATGAGACCGGAGCGCATCGTAATCTCCCCCGGCCCCTCTACCCCCTTGAACGCCGGCATATCCAACGATGTCATCAGCCGCTTCGGCGCCGAAATACCCATCCTCGGCGTCTGCCTGGGCCACCAGTGCATCGCCTACAGCTACGGGGGCGCCTTCGGCCCGGCCCGGGAAATCATGCACGGCAAGTCGTCCCTTGTCTACCACAATAACATCGGCGTTCTTCACGCCTTGCCCAACCCCTTCCCCGCCATACGCTATCATTCCCTGATAGCGGTGCCGGAAAAACTCCCCGACTGCCTGGAGATAACCGCCTGGACCGAGGACAACACCATCATGGGGCTAAAGCACCGCCAGCACCCGGTGGAGGGGGTGCAGTTCCACCCCGAGTCTTTTATGACCCCGGTGGGCAAGGATATACTAAGAAATTTCCTAGCCAAGGAGTAGACCAAAATGATTAAAGAAGCTATTGCGTTACTTATAGACGGCAAATCATTGACGATGGAACAGGCCGCCGAGGTGATGGAGGAGATAACCACCGAGCAGGTAACGCCCGCCCAGTTCGGCGCCTTTGTTACCGCCTTAAGAATGAAGGGGGAGACCGCCGATGAGATTGCCGGGCTGGCCAGCGTGATGCGGGCTAAGTCGGTGCGGGTGGAGACATCCGAGTCGGTGATTGATATCGTCGGCACCGGCGGCGATAACTCCCGCAGCTTCAACATATCCACCGCCGCCGCCTTTGTCGCCGCCGGCAGCGGGATAAAGGTAGCCAAGCATAATAACCGCGCCATGACCAGCCAGTGCGGCAGCGCCGATGTCCTGGAGGCGCTGGGAATGGAGATTGAGCTCGACGCCGCCCAGGTGAAGGACTGCCTGGAAAGATTGGGCATAGGCTTCATGTTCGCCCCCATGTTCCACCCCTCAATGAAGTTCGCCGCCGCCCCCCGGCGCGAGATTGGCATACGCACCATATTCAACATCCTCGGCCCGCTGACCAACCCGGCGCTGGCCTCCTCCCAGGTGCTGGGTGTGCCCAGCGAGGAGCTGGGGGCAAAGATGGCGCAGGTGCTTTACCGCCTCGGCTCAAAGCAGGCCATAGTAGTCCACGGGCTGGACGGAATGGATGAAATATCGCTAGCCGGCAGCTCCCGGGTGTGGGAACTGCACGGCGGTGAGATAACCGATTACCAGGTATCGCCTGAGGATTTCGGGCTTAAAATAGCCGGGGTGGAGACGCTGGCGGGGGGAACGCCCAAGGAGAACGCTAAAATGCTGCGCTCGGTGCTGGAGGGCGAGAAGGGGCCGAGGAGAAACGCGGTGGTGATGAACGCCGCCGCCGGCATCGTTGTCGGCAAGGGCACCAAAAACCCCACCGGGCCTGCCGCCCTGAAAGAGGGCGCCGACATCGCCGTTGAAGCTATAGATAGCGGAAAGGCGCTGGATAAACTGGAAAAGCTAATCAGCTTAAGCCAGAGTTACGGATAAGAGCCATGTTTCTAGATAAGATTGTCGCCGAGAAGCAGAAAGAGTTAGCGCAGAGGCAAAAGACTACTCCCCTGCCCCAGCTCGAGGACGCCATTAAGGAAAAGCCCCTGCCCCTGGATTTTGCCGCGGCTCTAAAAGGTGACAGCCTCAGTCTGATTGCCGAGGTCAAGCGGGCCTCGCCCTCAAAAGGGGCGTTGCGTCCCGATTTAGACCCGGTCAGGCTCGCCGAGAGCTATGTGCGAGGCGGGGCGGTGGCAATATCGGTGCTCACCGAGGAGAGCTATTTTAAGGGCAGTGGACGAGACCTGGAAGCGGTTAAAAAGGCCCTTCCCAACGTCCCCCTGTTACGCAAGGACTTTATAATCAAGCCTTACCAGGTATATGAGTCGCGCGCCTGGGGCGCCGACGCCCTGCTCTTGATTGCCGCCATACTGGACGACGTCGAACTCGAAGGACTGCTCTCTTTAAGCCACGAGCTGGGAATGCAGTGCCTGGTTGAGGTGCATAAAGAAGAAGAGCTGGAAAGGGCTTTAGCCCAAGATATCAAGATAATCGGCATTAACAACCGCAATTTGCAGACCCTAGAGGTGGACATAGATGTCGCCAAAAGGCTCTGCCACCTCATACCCCCGGACAAGATAGTGGTCAGCGAGAGCGGCATAAAGGGGCCAGGTGATATAGAGAAGCTAAAGGAATGGGGAATTCAGGCGGTGCTGATTGGCGAGGCGCTGGTTACCGCCGATGACGCCGCCGCCAGGATAAAGGAGCTACTTTGACCAAAATTAAAATCGAAGGCATTACCGAGGTCTCCTACGCCCGGGCGGCCATAGAGGCCGGAGCCAACCTTATCGGGGTGGTCTTGGCCCCCAGCCCGCGCCAGGTCAGCTATGACAAAGTGGCGGAGATAGCGGCCGCGGTCAAAAAACGCCTGCCGGTGGTGGGGGTATTCGTCAATACGCCCGCCGACACGGTAAACAACGTGGCTTCATCCTGCGGCCTGGACTGGGTACAGCTCAGCGGTGACGAGAGCTGGGAGTACTGCCAGCAAATCGAAAAGCCGCTGATAAAGGCGGTACACATAGCCGATGACTGGGACGAGGAAAGGCTTATCTCCCACCTGGAAGAGGGCCAGAGACTGCTCGGCTCCCGCGCCCCCATCTACCTGCTCGACACCTTCTCGGAGCAGAGATACGGGGGGACCGGAGAAGTTTTCGCCTGGGGGATAGCCAGGGAAGCAGTGGCAAAATACCCGGTTATCATCGCCGGCGGGCTGGACCCGGCCAACGTTGGCCAGGTGGTGGCCGCTTTAAGGCCCTGGGGGGTCGATGTTGCCAGCGGGGTGGAGAGCGGCGGGGTCAAGGATATAGAAAAAATCAAGGCCTTTATCCAGGCGGTGAGGTCGGCAGAATAAGGCAATAGATTATAACCAAAGGAGGAAGATAAGATGTTAGTGGTAATGAAAAACGATGCTAGCGAAGCCCAGGTGCAGGCGGTAATCAAAGAAATAGAGGGCATGGGTTTCCGCGGCGTGCCCATGCCCGGCTCCCTGCGCACCGCGGTCTGCATTCTCGGCAACCAGGGGCCGGTGGACGATTCGCGTCTGCTGGTCATGGAAGGGGTAAAGGAGGCCATCCCGGTAACCAAACCCTACAAGCTGGTCAGCCGGGAGACTCAGCCGGAGTCGATGGCGATAGTCGTCGGCGATGTCAAGATTGGCCAGGGCAGACCGGTAATGATGGCCGGGCCCTGCGCCGTAGAAAGTGAGAAGCAAGCCCTTACCATCGCCCGCCTGGTGAAGAAAGGCGGGGCTAAGGTGTTTCGCGGCGGCGCCTTCAAACCCAGGACCTCGCCCTACAGCTTCCAGGGGCTGGGGGAAGAAGGCTTAAAGATACTGGCCAAGGTGCGCCAGGAAACGGGACTGTTAATCGTAACCGAGGCTACCGACCAGACCAATCTGGAACTGGTGGAAAAGTACGCCGATATTATCCAGATTGGGGCCAGGAACATGCACAACTATTCCCTGCTGCGCCACGCCGGCCATACCTCAAAACCGGTCCTGCTCAAGCGCAGCTTTGCCGCCACCATCGAAGAGCTGCTGATGTCGGCGGAATATATCACCTCCGAGGGCAACAACCAGGTCATCCTCTGTGAACGGGGCATACGCACCTTCTGCGATAACACCCGGAATACCCTGGACTTGAGCGCCATCCCCGCCATCAAGGAAGCCAGCCACCTGCCCATCATCGTCGACCCCAGCCACGCCGCCGGACGCCGGGACTACGTTATCCCCCTATCCAAAGGCGCTATCGCCGTCGGCGCCGACGGCCTGCTGGTAGAGGTACACCACGACCCGCCGCACGCCCTCTCTGACGGGATGCAGTCATTATATCCGGAGCAGTTCACCGAATTAATGAAGGAGATAAATAACCTAATCAGATGAGAGCCGGAAAAGAAAGCTCAAGCGAATACACCATTAAATTAAAGACGGTCAGGCAATGCCCGATTATGGTCGGCGACGGCATCCTGAAGCGGCTGGAGCGCTATTTTGACTTCAGCGGCTATTCTGGAATCACGCTCGTCACCGATACCACCGTCAAAAGGCTCTACGGAAAGAGTGTGCTGGCAACACTAGAGGCAGCGGGCAAGAAGCCGCATCTTTTGACCCTGCCGGTGGGGGAGAAAGCCAAGTCGCTGGGCACGGTGGAGCGGGGCTACCGCTTCCTGCTAGAGCACGGCATCGACCGCAAAGGGCTGGTCTGCGCTCTGGGGGGTGGGGTTGTCGGCGATGTCGCCGGCTATATTGCCGCCAGCTACCTGCGCGGGATTGACTATATTCAACTGCCCACCACCCTCCTCGCCCAGGTTGACAGCAGCATCGGGGGCAAGGTGGGAGTCAATTTCAGCGGCAAGAAGAACATGGTCGGCAGTTTCTACCAGCCCAGAGCCGTTATCAGCGATGTCTCCCTGCTGAAAACACTGCCCCCCGCCGAGATGAGAAACGGCCTGGCCGAGGTGGTAAAATACGCCCTGGCCATGGACGCAGGGCTTTTCCGCATTCTCGATAAAAAAGATAAAGGGGAATTCAGCACCGCCGAGCTGGTCGATATTGTCAGGCGCTGTGGCGCTTTGAAAGCTGGTATAGTAGAGGTCGACGAGAGGGAACGGAGCGGGCAAAGAGCCATATTGAACTTCGGGCACACCGTCGGTCACGCCCTGGAAGCGGCGACCGGATTTCAGAAGCTGAGCCACGGCCAGGCGGTAGCGGTGGGCATGGTGGCCGCCGCCAGAATAAGCCAGCAGACGGGTCGGCTCGGGGCAGACAGCGTTGATAGCATTGAAAGGCTGTTATCAAGGCTCGGCCTGCCCACCGGCTGCCCGGGGGTAGACCCCGATGATTTAATCGGCGCCATCCGCTTTGACAAGAAAACGACCCTGGGTAAGACGGGCTGGGTCTTGCTGGAGGGCATGGGCAAGGGGGTGGTCAACCAGCCGGTAGAAGAGAGTATAATCAGAAAAGTACTCAGGGAGATATGCCGATGAAAATTCTGGTGATTAACGGCCCCAACCTGAATATGCTGGGAAAAAGAGAAGCCAGGCACTACGGCAGCGATACCCTCAAAGCGATTGAGCAGGCGCTTGCCGAGAAGGGCAAGGCGCTGGGCTGCGAGCTTGATTTCTTCCAGTCCAACCACGAGGGTGGGCTTATCGACTTTATCCAGGAGAAGAGCAAAAGCGCCGATGGCATCCTGATTAACCCCGGCGCCCTCACCCACTACGGCTACTCCCTTCATGACGCCCTCCTCGACTCGGGGCTGCCCGTGGTCGAGGTGCACCTCTCCGATATCCGGACCAGAGAGGAATGGCGGCGGGTATCGGTTATCTCGGATTTAGCTATCCGCCAGATTAGGGGACTTAAAAAACAGGGCTATCTGCTGGGTTTGGAAACCCTGGTTGAGCATATCAGGGGCGGAGAAGGCAAGTGAGAGTAAGGATAACGCCGTCGCCGTTAAAGGGGAAGGTATTAGCGCCGCCCTCCAAGAGCTATACCCACCGGGCGGTGATACTGGCCTCGCTGGCGGCGGGGGAAAGCGTCATTGAGGAGCCCCTGCTGGCAGACGACACCCTCTACACCATCGATGCCTGCCGCGCTCTGGGGGCCGATATCAAGCAGGACGGCGACAATTTAATGATTACCGGGACTGGCGGCAAAATCAGAGCTACTGATGGCCAGAGGATTTTTGCCGGCAACTCGGGGAGCACCATCCGCATGATAGCCCCGGTGGCGGCCTTAAGCCGGTCCAGGGTAATCCTCGACGGCGACAGCCGACTGCGCCAGCGCCCGATGGCAGATTTGCTCTCAGCGTTAGGGGGCCTGGGGGCTAGCGCCCGCTCGCTGGGCGATAACGGCTACCCGCCGCTTGAAATCCAGGGGGGGAATTTTAGCGGCGGCCAGGTCACCATCCGGGGGGAGGTAAGCTCCCAGCACATCAGCGCCCTGCTCATGGTCGCCCCCTGCACTAGGGAGGGAATAAAAATAGAGATTGCCGGCGGGCTCCGCTCCCGCCCCTATATAGATATAACCCTCGACGCCATGCGGGCTTTCGGCGTTGAGGCGGTAAATAGAGACTACAAGCAGTTCCTGGTCAAAGGCGGCCAGGGATATAAAGCCAGGCGATACCGTATAGAGGGGGACTACTCCTCAGCCGCTTACTTCTTTGCCGCCGGCGCTATCGGCGGCCAGCCGCTAACGGTAGCCAACCTCAAAGATAGCTCCGTCCAGGGCGACAAACATCTTTTGAATATCCTTGCCGGGATGGGGTGCTCGGTGACAGAGCAGAAAGATGGGATAACGGTTTCTCGCCGTGACGAGCTTAAAGGCGTCAGCCTTGACATGAGCGATTACCCCGACCTGATGCCCACGGTGGCGGCGGTGGCCGCTTACGCTAAGGGCAAAACGGAGATGAGAAATATCGGCCGCTTGAGGTTCAAAGAAAGCGACCGCCTTGAAACTACCGCCGCCGAGCTGTCTAAGATGGGCATCAAGAGCGGTGTCAGTGATGATAGCCTGGTTGTCTACGGCGGCAAGCCGGAGGGCGCTGAAACTAGCGCCCACAACGACCACCGCCTGGCGATGAGCCTGGCCGTTGCCGCCCTCTTCGCTGAGGGCGATTCCATCATCAACGGCGCCGAGGCGGTGACCAAGTCCTACCCCAAGTTCTTCGCCGACCTGGCTAGCTTAAAGGCAAAATTAGAGGAGCTATCATGAATATCGTTCTTATCGGCATGAGGGGCTCCGGCAAGACAACGGTGGGTAGAATCCTGGCCCAAAAACTGGGTAGAGAGCTGGTTGAGATGGACGAGCTGATTACCCAGAGGGCAGGACTTAGCATCCCCGAGATGGTGGACAAATACGGCTGGGCGAAATTCAGGGAGATAGAAGAGGAGATAACCGGTGAGGTCGCTGGGCTGGATAATATTATCAATGCCAGCGGGGGCGGGGTAATAACCGAAGCCAGAAACACCGCCTGGCTTAAAGAAAACGGGGCGCTGGTCTGGCTCACCGCCAGCGGTGATACCCTGCTAAAGCGCATCGGCGATGACAGCCAGAGGCCGCCGCTGGTCGGCGGCAGGACTCAACGGGGAGACTTAGAAATGACATTAGCCGAGCGAAAGGCGCTCTACCAGAAAGCGGCCGACCTGGTGGTCGATACCGAAGAGAAGACGCCGCAAGCAGTGGCCGAAATGGTTATAAAATTACTGAGTAAAATATGCTGCCTCATCGGCGACCCGGTGGCGCACTCGCTCTCCCCCTCAATCCATAATGCCGGCTACCGGGCATTGGGCCTAGACTATGTCTATATCCCCTTCCGGGTCAGGGACATCAAAAAGGCGATAGAGGGCATGAGGGGGCTGGGTATCCGGGGGGCAAGCGTTACCCTGCCCCACAAGACAGAGGCCCTGAAATACCTTGACAAGATTGACCCCCGGGCCGAGGCAATCGGTGCCGTCAACACCATTGTCAACGAGGAAGGCGTTTTAAGCGGCTATAATACCGACGGCGAAGGCGCCCTGAAAGCGCTGGCCGAGGTGACCGCGCCGGCGGGCAAGAAGGCGGTGCTTGTCGGCAGTGGCGGCGCCGCCTCAGCCATCGCCGCCGCCCTTAAAGATAAGGGGGCTGAACTGGTAATATTAAACCGCACCCAAGACAAAGCCAGGGAGCTGGCTAAAAAAGTAAAAGCCGAGGAATCTGGGGGCTTAGAGAAGCTTTCGCTCATTGCCACCGCCGATATTTTGATTAATGCCACCTCGGTGGGAATGTCGCCCAAAACAGGGCAGTCAATCGTGCCCAAAGAGCTCCTCCACAGCCGTCTCACCGTCTTTGACATCGTCTATAATCCCAGGGAGACCAGACTGATTACCGAAGCTAGGGAAAAGGGGTGCGCCGTTGTCTACGGCTACAAGATGCTGCTCCACCAGGCGGCGCTGCAGTTTGAACTCTTTAGCGGACTCGAGGCGCCGATAGCCGTCATGGAGTTCGCCTTAACTCAAGCCTTGGAAGGAGGGGAAAATGCTACGCATATTGACCGCCGGTGAATCTCACGGCCCGGCCTGCCTGGCCATCGTTGAAGGCATGCCCGCCGGGGTTAGACTCGCCGTCGAGGACATCAACCAGGAGCTTAAACGCCGCCACTCCGATTTTGGGCGCGGCGGACGTAAACTAATCGAGGAGGATAAGGCCGAAATCCTGGCCGGTGTCCGCTACGGCCGGACGCTGGGCAGCCCCATCGCCCTGATGGTTAAGAACCGCGACTTCGCTAACTGGCAGGAAGAGATGAGGATTGACGCAAGCGGCAAGCCGGCGGCTAAAATAACCCGGCCCCGTCCGGGGCACGCCGACCTGGCCGGCGCTTTGAAATACAGCCAGAACGACATCAGGAACATCTCGGAGAGGGCCAGCGCCAGAGAGACGATAGCCAGGGTCATGGGGGGAGCGGTGATTAGAAGACTACTCTCCGAATTCGGCATCAGCTTAGCCAGCCACACCATCCAGATAGGCCCGGTGAAGCTGAGCCGACGTGACTACGCCTTTGAGGAGGTGGCCGGGGTCTTTGAGAGCGACCCCGATATACGCTGTATCGACCGGGAAACATCGGAGAAGATGAAAGCGGCCATCAAAGAGGCCGAAAGCAAAAAGGACACCCTGGGCGGGGTGGTCGAGGTTATTGCCACTGGCGTCCCCGCCGGACTGGGCAGCGTCATGCACTACGACCGCCGCCTTGACGGCAGGATAGCCCAGGCCTTATCAAGCATCCCCTCAGTAAAGGCGGTGGAGATAGGCAACGCCATTGCCGGGGCGGCTATGAGGGGCTCCGAGTTTCAGGATGTAATCGGCTATAAAGATAAGCGTTTTACACGCCAGACCAATAACATGGGCGGCATAGAAGGCGGCATGAGCAACGGCCAGGACATCGTCTGCCGCGTCTACCATAAACCGTTATCTAGTCTGGGCGCGCCCAAAGAGACGGTAGACATCGCCACCGGCAAGCCGGCGCCGGCTACGGTGGAGAGGTCGGACATCTGCGCCGTCCCCAGGGCCGGCGTTATCTCGGAGGCAATGCTGGCTCTTACTCTGGGGGAGGCAATGAGCGAGAAGTTCGGCGGCGACCATATTGATGAGATGAAGCGTAATTACAGTTCTTATATCAAGTCAGAGGAGAAAAGGCGATGATGCTACCAGATGAAAGAGGCTACTTTGGCGACTACGGGGGGCGCTTTGTCCCCGAGACCCTGATGCCGGTGCTGGACGAGCTGGCTACCGCCTACCAGAAAGCGAAAGCCGACGAAGGCTTCTGGAAGGAGTTTAACTCGCTGTCCCGTGATTATTCGGGGAGACCGACGCCCCTCTACGCAGCGGAAAGGCTGACCGAAAACTGCGGAGGCGCCCGGATTCTGCTTAAAAGGGAAGACCTGGCCCACACCGGTGCCCATAAGATTAACAACGCCCTGGGGCAGGGTCTCCTTGCCCGCCGGATGGGCAAGCGCCGCATTATCGCCGAGACCGGCGCCGGACAGCACGGGGTGGCGGCGGCGGCGGTCTGCGCCAAGCTGGGGCTGGAGTGCATCGTCTACATGGGCGAAGAAGACGTGCGCCGCCAGTCGCTCAATGTCTTCCGCATGAAGCTGATGGGGGCTGAAGTCAGAACGGTCTCCAGCGGCAGCCGCACCCTCAAGGACGCCATCAACGAGGCGATAAGGGACTGGGTGACTAACCCAGAGACCTATTACCTGCTGGGCTCTGTCGTCGGCCCCTATCCCTATCCCATGATGGTGCGGGACTACCAGTCGGTAATCGGCAGAGAGACCAAAGAGCAGGTCATAGCCCAGGCCAAACGCCTCCCCGACTATATCGTCGCCTGCGTCGGCGGCGGCAGCAACGCCATCGGCATTTTTTATCCCTTTTTAGAGGATAAAGAGGTCGAGCTTATCGGGGTGGAGGCGGCGGGGAGGGGAATCAAGAGCGGCCAGCACGCCGCCCCACTGATGGCAGGGACGGTGGGCGTGCTCCACGGGACCAAGTCCTATCTTCTCCAGGACGAGAGCGGGCAGATTAGAGAGACGCACAGCATCTCGGCCGGTCTGGACTACCCCGGCGTCGGCCCCGAGCACAGCTACCTCAAAGACAGCGGGCGTGCCAGCTACGTGGCCGTAACCGATGAGGAAGCCCTTGAAGGCTTCCAACTGCTCTGTAAGACCGAGGGCATCACCCCGGCCCTGGAGCCGGCTCACGCCATATTCCATGCGGCTAAAATGGCTGGCTCGTTAAAGAAAGAAAATTTAATCGTGGTCAACCTCTCCGGCCGTGGCGATAAGGACATGGACATAGTCGCCCAGGCGCTGGGGGTGAAGCTATGAGCGATATTGCCGCCGTCTTTAGCCGCCCCGGACACAAAGCCCTTATACCCTACGTTACCGTAGGTTACCCCGATATCGAAGCCACCCTCAAGGTAGTCCCCCTGCTGGCCCAAAGCGGCGCCGACATCGTGGAGCTGGGAATACCCTTCTCCGACCCCCTGGCCGACGGCGTCACCATACAAAAGTCCAGCTTTCACGCCCTGCAGAACGGGGTTACCCCCCGCCTCTGCCTTGAGCTGGCCAAGCAGTTGAGGGAAAAGGTGGATATACCGCTGGTATTCATGACCTATTTCAACCCCGTGCTCGGTTACGGTCTGGAGGAGTTTTGCGCCGCCGGCGCCGAGTCCGGCATCTCCGGCTTAATTATTCCCGACCTGCCCCCGGAGGAAGGCTCGGAGCTGGAGGCCGCCAGCCGAAAACAGGGGCTCGACCTTATCTACCTGCTGGCCCCGACCAGCACCGAGGGGCGCATCAAACTAGCGGCGAAAAGGTCGAGGGGGTTTATCTACTTAGTTTCAGTAACCGGGGTTACCGGCGCCAGGGAAAGACTGCCCACCGACCTGGAAGCCTTTGTAAGCAGGGTGAGAAAGATAGCCGCCCAGCCCCTCTGCGTCGGCTTCGGCATATCCACCCCGGAGCAGGCAGGCCAGATAGCCCATATCGCCGACGGCGTGATTGTGGGCAGCCGCATTATCCAGCTCATGGAGAGCGGTGATGACTTCACCGCGCCGGTGGGCAGTTTCATAAAGGGTTTAAGAGCCGCCCTCGACCAGCGGTGACGTCATCGGCTTGAAGCTGGTTTTTTCAAGCTATTCTTGCTAGAATACGCCTAACGCTAAGAAAGCTTAAAGCGATAAAAAACCGATGACGGCTGTACAGATACTGGGATTTATCGGGGCCCTCCTGGCCATTGGCTTCCTGGCCGATTACCTCTTCCGCAAAGTGAGTTTCCCCGATATACTGATACTGCTAGCCTTAGGCTACCTGATAGGACCTGTTTTCAAAATCGTCGACCCAACTCAGATAGCCTCGTTTTCCCAGATAATCGCCAGCCTGGCCCTGGTCATCATCCTGTTCAATGGCGGGCTGGACCTCAAGCTGGCGCCGGTGCTATCCAACGCCCCCAGGACGATAGTTCTGGTCATTCTGGGCATCGCCGGCAGCGCGGCGGTGATAACCCTCATCACCTATCATATGTTAGGCTGGGACCTGATGCACAGCCTACTGCTCGGAGCCATCCTAAGCGGCACCAGTCCTTCCATAGTAATACCTCTAGTCAGCCGGGCCAAAGTCCCCGACAAAGTATCGGCGGTATTAAGCCTGGAGTCGGCTTTCGATGGCGCCCTGGTTATCGTCATCGCCCTAGTTATCCTGGAAATTATCACCGGCAGCAAGACCGGCAACGAGGCTTCAATAGTGGGGCAGGCTATCGCCATAAGGTTCTCCATCGGGGCGGGGATAGGAGTCGCCGCCGGCCTTATCTGGCTCTGGGTGCTGACCCTCTTAGAAGGGGAGACCTTCGACGATATATTAACCTTAGCCGTCGTTTTTCTGGTCTATTTCGGGGTGGAAAGCATACAGGGCAGCGGGGTAATCTTCGCCCTCGTCTTTGGCATAATCCTGGGAAACGGCGTCGAGATTGCCCGATTCTTGCGTATTAAGAGGACAGTCGAGATACATGATGTGATGAAGAAATTCCACTCCCAGATGTCTTTCCTGATAAAGACCTTCTTCTTTGTCTATCTGGGACTGATGATAACCTTTGATGACATTAACATTGTTTCGATAGGCCTTCTTCTATCTCTCGCCCTCTTATTCGTGAGGTACTTCGTAGTGCTTCTCACCTCTATAGGCAGCGGCACCCTATTAAAACACAGCGCCTTTTTATCCACCATGCTTCCCCGGGGTCTATCGGCCGCAGTGGTGGCTGAAGTAGTCGTCGCCGCCGGCATCGCCAACGCCTCCAGCTACCCCAGCATAATAATGATCGTCATTGTGGCCACCGTCACCATCTCAGCCTTAGGCATCCCTATCTTCGCCAGAAAACTACCGGAGGAAGCGCCAGAGGAGCCATCAGGGCCCGGGGATAATAAACCTCCACAGCCAAACGCCGAGGAGAAATCAAAGGGTAAAGAGCAATGAATACCTGGTGGAGCTGTAGTAAACGTTAATATATTATTAAACAAAGAAAACTTTATAAATTTTACACTTCATATCTCACCTTAAGTGGAAGTTCAACGAGCTGAACGTTATATCAGGTTATGAAGTCGCCTTCTCTATATCACGGAAGAAGGCTGGCCGGAATGGGTCCCACCGGCCCACCAGCCGGTCAAAGGCAGGCTCGGGGAAGCTCTCTTTAAAAATACGGTAATAATACAGTTCCTCCACGGAAGACAGCCAGGGGTTGCCCTCTGTCCGATTGTGTTCGGCGAGCTCCTTTTCGGTGATGTGCTTTTCCGCCATTTGGCGCATAATATAGGCCACCCCCGACCCTTGGGCAAAGAACCGCTTGGTCTGGTAGATGATATGTTCGGGCAGAGTGCCCTCGAAAGCCTGGCGCAGGACCCATTTGCCGGTCTGTTCCTCACCGTGAATCTTACAATTTAGCGGAATCTTCAAGCAGAAGTCCATCACCTTGGCATCAAGAAAGGGGGTGCGGGTTTCTATGGAATTGGCCGCTGCCAGTCTGTCCAGCCTCTGCAACGCTGTATTGTAGGCAACATAGATGAGCTTGTCCACTATACTGGCGACCTCTTCCGGGTTCTCCCCCTGCTTGAACTGCCCGTCATAGCCACCAAGAAACTCATCGGCTCCCTCGCCAGTAAAGACACAACTGGTATGCGGCTTAACAAACCGTGCCGCCAGGAAATTGGCAATCGCCCCATGCACACAGCTTTCCTCATACATCTCCTGGTGATAGATGGCCTGGGGCAGAATTTCGTTTATCTCCTTTTCCCCGAACATCAAAATGCGATGCTTAATACCCAGGTATTTGGTTACATCCTTAGCCAGCGGCAGGTCCTTCCCCTCCTCCATGCTTACGGTAAAGGCTTCAATATCCGGATTTATCTCATGAGCCATGTAAATTATGAGGCTGCTGTCCAACCCCCCGCTTAACAGAACTCCCCCCACCGCCCCGTCTTTCACCCGCTTCTCGGTCGCTTCTACCAGTAGCTGACGTAACACCTTCTTCGCCTGTTCAAAATCTTCAAAATCGGGGGTTTCTACCGCCTGGCGAGCGTAGTTCTGGAATCCCAGTTCCGGGGAATAAACATAGCCGGGCGGAAATTCCTTAACGTCGTCGGCAATGCCCACCAGGCTCTTTGCCTCCGAGGCGAAGCAAAGCTTCCCCCCGCTATGCCCGTAGTAAAGCGGCTTTATGCCGGCCCAGTCCCGGGCCAGTATCATCTGGCCACCGTCAGAGATAGCACAGGCGAAGTCCCCGTCTATCTTCTCGGCAAACCGGGCGCCGAATTCATTATATAGTGACAGCACCGCTTCGGCGTCGGTCTTGTTTCCCTTCTCATGATTATACAAACGCCCATCGAGCACCACGGCTCTCCCGTCATCGGCAGCGTAGTGTGCACCGGGCTTAGAGTCTCCCCCCACATTGAGCTCACAGCACCCCAGATTGACCCCCTGCCCCTGATTTATCCAGGTCTCGTGGGGACCACGATGCTTGATTCTATCCAGCATACGAGTAAGTTCACCATTATCTTTACCTTGAATGCCAGCAATTCCGGCCATAGCTCCCCTCCTTTATTCAATATATCTCAATTTCTTTTCGCCGGTTGAAAAGAATCCAGCACCTTGACGGCGTGGAAACCATCCACACAATAGGCATCAGCGCCTATTTCCTGAGCATACTCGTCAGATACCGCCGCCCCCCCGATGAGAACCTTGACTTTATCTCTTAAGCCATTGTCCTTCAGGGCTTCGATAACCACCCCCATCTCGGGCATGGTAGTGGTCAGCAGCGCCGATAGACCCAGGTAATCGGGGCTTTCTTTTTTGATAAACTCGATAATCTTTTCCGTAGCCACATCAGAACCCAGATCGTTCACCTCATAGCCCGCCCCTTTGAGTAGAATGGCCACGATGTTCTTACCGATGTCGTGGATATCTCCCTTCACCGTGGCGATGGCGCATTTCCCCTTGGTCTCAACATTTGATGCCTCAAGCAGCGGCTTGAGAATCTCCATAGCCTCGCCCACCGCATCCGCCGAAGCCAGCATGTCGGGGATAAAATACTCCTTGGTGGAATATTTCTCCCCAACCACCCGCATGCCCACCGTCATAGCCTTGTTGATTATCTCCGCCGGTGAGATGTTTTTCTCCAGCGCTAACCGGGTCAACTCCACCACCCCCGGTGTACCCGATAACTTCTCATCTATACCCTCATCTTGCTGAGTCTTCCGCCCCTGGATAACATTCTCCTTAAGCTGGGCAAGAATACCGTCTTCGGTCATTATTACTTCCCTTCTTTATAAACGTTCAACCTGGGCAAAAGCCCGGGAATCTCCTGGAATATCCTGGCCGTGGTGTCCGGGTCTATATGCTCTACGGGTTTGTCTAAAAGCTCGTTCATCCTCTGGTAGGCTAGGGCAAACACATTATCACCCTCCCCCTCCCCTTCAAAGGGATAGAACGGGGAGATTTCCCCGCTACGCAGCACCGGGCGAATGTAGCGGATGTATAGCTTCTGCGGCGTCGCCACTACATCTTTTATCTGTTTCAGAACCACATTCAGCTCTTGAGTATTAATTCTTGGCGGTTTGAGGAAAAACTTGAGCATCTGGAAGTGGGCATCGTCCAGAACCGCCTGGAGCAGGCTAAAAACGGCGTTGCAGTCGAGGAGACCGTAGGCACAATGCAAATACTGGGGCCCGCTTAAGGCCACCAAGATATCCGAGAACAATCTCTCTATGGATGCCTGCTGCCCCGGTATCTTGGCATCGCACACCCCTGAGGTGGAATAGTTGGGTATCTTATAGAACCGCGCCATCTGGACACAGTCAATGTTATACTGGCTGGTCTCCACCGAGCCGTAGGAATCGCCCAGGGTATCCATCCGCGCCCTCACCGGCACGCTGCCGTAGAGCATCGGCGTCCCTTTATTCACCAGTTGGCCCAGGGTTATGCCGGCTAGAACCTCGGCATTTATCTGCGCCATGATACCCGCCTCTTCGATGGGAGCCGTCGTTCCCGCCTGAGGTGAGGAGGAAACCGCTACGGGTAGTCCCCGGCGGCAGAGCTCGATAAAGGTATCGGTGGTATCCTCGACAAACTGCAGCGGACTCTTGACCAGACAGGTGATAAAGGAAATGATGGGGTTTTCTTTGAGCGCCTCCTTGCCCCCGGCTATCAGCTCGGCCATTCTCACCACGTTATCCAGCTGTTCCAGCTTGGTCAGCCCCGACATGAAGTGCTTGGTGGTGTTATTCAGCGAGGCAAAAAACTTGTTGACGTCCTTATTATCCTCGGTAATGTCCTCATCCTGAATGTTTACGGTACGGATGTAGCCGTCCAGCGTCTCCAGGTGCTCACAGACGTGCGCCGACTGGCACAGGTCAGCCACGGTGGCACGCCGCGGGTGAAACTCCGGCACCTGAATCTCAGTGCTGTGGTCGGATTTCTTGACATAGGTGGGAAAATCGACATCCAGCCAGATATTGGTCTCCGAGCCGGAGATAAAGTAGACCCTCGGCTCGTCGCCTTTCATTACAAGGGCACTATCCGGGTTTCTAGCGCCCAGTTTGACCGTCTTGGGAGCGTTATCAACCGCTTCTATAACCAGTTTTTCCGGTATTTTTATATGCCAGCAGGGATGGTCAGCGGAGGCAATGGCGGCAACTTCAGCGCCGTGACTATGGAATATTTCGGCCGCTTTTTTACTAAAGCAAATCAGGCCGGGGTCAACCAGTATCTGCAGGGAAGCCTGGTGAATTTGCTGTAGTTGCTCATCGGTAATTCTCTCATATGGATTTGGAACTAGTATTCCCTCTCTGGGCAATTTACTCCTCCTCTTGGACCATCAGACTAGCTCAATCCAAAATGCCGGTTATTTCGGAGAGTATCTGCTGTCTTACTTCCGCAGGCAGGTGGTATTTAGGCTCAGCGATAAGCCGCCGCGCTTTTCCCCCCGCCTTCTGCCAGATAGCTTTCCCACCCTTAGCTTCCCATTCCTCCCGGCTGTTCTGATCGCTTAAAGAAGGCCGGTAGTGCTCACGGCGCATAAAGCGCCGGGTATGCCTGGCGGCAACGAAGTTACCCCCAGGCCCCACCTCCCTGATAAGGTCAAAGGCCAGGGTATTATCGTTGACTTTGATACCAGCCACCGCCCTCATCACCATTCCCAGTATCTCATTATCAATGACGAACTTCTCATAACAGGCCGTCATGGCGAATTCCATCATCCCGGCAGCATCGTGGATGAAATTGGCACCGGCCAGGGCACAGAGGAGGCTGGTTATAGCCGACTCGTAGCCGCTCTGAGCATCCAGCACTTTAGAATCGGTCATACCACCGGTAGCGTAGAAGGGAAGATGGTAAAACTGGGCCATCTGGGCACCGGCGGCGTTCAGCAGCCCCATCTCCACCGAGCCGGCCAGATACTTAAAGTCTCTGAGGTCGGTGTTGGTCGCCACCGAGCCGAAGATAACCGGCGTCCCCGGTTTTACTATCTGGGTAAGCATAACCCCCATCAGTGAGTCCGCCGTCTGAATCACAAGGTTGCCGGCCAGTGTTACCGGCGAGGTCGCTCCGCACAACGGCTCGGCCGGACATACCAGGGGGATGCCTCTCTGGGCAATCTCTATTACCAGGTCACCGTACTGGGCATCCATCTTCAGGGGGCTTATGCTGCAGGCTATCATGGAGATGAGAGGGCGCTCGTCCAGTTTTTCCGCGGAACCAGCCACCATCTCGGCCATCCGCAGTACCTGTTTTATCCCGTCCAAGGTGTAAACCCCCCCCATGATATGCTTGGTGGTATTGTCCAGACCAGCAAAGAAGCGGTTTACATCAACCTGCTCTATGGGGAGCTCATTGGGATAGGTGGGCAGCATAAAAAGGTGGATATTATCCAGGCGGTTAACCAGCCTGGCGATACGCTTAAGGTCTTCCAGGTTAGCCAGCCGCTTCTGCTTGGTAGTCGGCTCATAGATATAGAGGGCGGTCCCCCCCGTACCGGTGTAAACCCGGTTGCCGCCGAGGAAGATATCATGCTTCTCTTCCTGGCCACAGAGCCTGACCTCGGGCGGTGCCATCCCTACCAGCTTCCGGGCTTTTGCCTGAGGCAGGCGCACCCGCCGCTCCTCTCTATCTACCCAGGCCCCCGCCTGCTCAAAGAGGTTAAGAGCCGCCTCCGAGTTTACCTCGAAACCCACCTCCTCGATTACCCTCATGACCGTACGGTCTATCTTGATTATTGAGTCTTCAGTTAGAGGACGGTAACTACCGCTGACTAATCCTTTACGAACCATAACTAAATTCTATCTTCTACCTCGGCGTCAATATTCAGGCAACTATTAAAAAGGAAAACCAGCAAATATACATAAGAGTTAACTAATGAGAAATTAGGCGTGGTAAGGAAGGCTTAAAACTGAAGATACACTGGCGCGCCCAGATTAAATATGGACGGGCGCTTCACTCAGAAGTCTGTTTGAGGATAGAAATGATATCTAAAGTCCGCAACCAGCAGGTTACCTGTCTTCCTTGGTAGGTTTTTACCACGACCAAACCCCCCAGTTAGATCAGTCGTTTTATATGTTACACTATCAGCCCCTCTTTGTCCAATGCCGGGTGGTTACCAGAGGGCTAGGCGCTAACAGATATGGAGAGGGTCCCCAAGTCTATTATACAATTAGCCACGAAGTACGGTGGGTAACAAAACTGACAAAAGTACAATTCTTGTTCTTCGGTTCCCAGGGAAGTATAGTCTGTTAGCAGAGTGGTAGAGATTGATAACGCAATATGGAGAATGTTAGGAGCAATATTGGGAGGATCGTAGAGCCTTTTGTTAAAGTCTCATATGCTCCATGGATCGTGAACAAAAGTGCTGTGAGCGTTAATATACAGTAACCCTTGGTGGAGCTGAGGGGACTCGAACCCCTGACCTCCTCCGTGCAAAGGAGGCGCTCTCCCAGCTGAGCTACAGCCCCGCCTGTCACGGTATTATAGCAATAAGCCGACCCCTCAAGCAAAGGGTGATAGAATTATAAAGGCAACTTGGCTTTATCTCTCTCCTTATGATAATATTTAGGCAAATCCCAATCTTTTAAAACGGATAAGGAGATTTAAAGGGAGGAACAGGGTGAAAAAACTGCTCTTAGTCTGTTCGTTGATACTTTCGTTGTCTCTGGTGCTGCCGCTAACCGGGGCTTCCGTCACCAGGAGCCTGGTCGTTGAGGTGAGCGAGGATGCTTACATAGTGGCTGACGTCAATGACGCCGCCGACACCTACGGCCTCAGGGACGAAAACTACGGTGACCTGGAGTTCGTAAAAGCCTGGTATTACTGGAACGTGGTGGTCGAGGAGCACACCGAGGAGCAGGAGGTGGAGGTGGAAGGGGAGATGGTGACGCAGGATGTAGTGGTGGAGGAAGAGGTGGAAAGGGAACATTACGTCAGCGTTGTCTACCTGAAGTTCGACCTGAGCCAACTCGGTGACGAGGAAATCGACTCGGTCATGCTACAGCTCTACGCCCGGGATGTGGTGCTGTTGACTCCTCGCTATGTGCAGACCTTTCTGGTCGCATCGGAGTGGACCGAGGCCGATATTACCTTCAATACCGCCCCCGGCTGGGGACAGACCGCCACCGCCACTGCGGTTGTCTATCAAGCCGACCAGTGGTACGGCTGGGACGTTACCGATGATGCCATAAGTGAAACGGAAGCGGGACAGATTTCCTTCGCCGTCACGCTCCGCGACATGACCCAAGCCTCGGAAGAGGTGGTGGCTTTCCCCTCCCACGAGTCTGGGGAGAACGTCTCGCGGTTGATAATAACCTACACCGTGCCCATGGGGGCTATTGCCTGGTACTGGTGGCTGGTGGGAGCGGTGGTAATCGTCGCCCTCGTTGGCCTCGCCTTCTTCGGCGGGCTTAGGTTAAAGCGCCAAAAGCCAGCCGCCTGACACAAGCGCCATAGATATAAAGAAAGCTACCCCAACCGCCTTGGCCGGGGTAGCTCTTTTGTTTCCCTTAAAGCTATCTCTATTCTTCTTAGTTACCCGTAGCTATTACGTGGAAGTTAATTCCATTCAGAACAGTACCAACCGGCACTTCGGCTAAGGGAGCGGGTGGGGCGCCCGGGGCGGGAGTAGTCATCTCATAAACCTGGATGGTTGCCTGGTTGGGTGCGACAATAGTTATGGTAGCATAATATGCAGTCGGCCCTCCAAGCCCACCTATGGGTTCACAAGATACCACGACGCTGGTTATCCCGGCCGGGAAGCCAAAGGGCGCGGGTAAGGTAAACCCACCGAGCGCATATGCAGCCGGCCCGAGGAACGTGACGCTTTCAACCATTTGTCCAGCAGCAGTGGGGTGAGTGATAACGTCGTACGTATTCAACGTAATGGAGGTGGTAGAGGCGACGGTGATGTTATCGTCCACATCAGCGTCAACTACATCAATCCCACCAGTAACATAGACTATTCCCGAAGCATCCTGGAAGGTGATGACTCTAGCGCCCGCCGGATTGCCGATGGCAAATGTAGTCGTACCGCCACCTGCTGCTCCCTCAAAGACCATCGGCGTGGCTCCGACAATATCGCCCAAGAAGGTTACATCATCGGCGTTATCACTACCCAGGGTCACGTCGCAGTTGAAGAAGGATTCGGCAGTGACAGTTAGCGTGTCGGTGGCGCAATCATTACCCAGGATGGTATCGTCATTGACGGTCAGGTTGTTAATGGCGAAGGGGTCAAGCAGAACGAACGACATTCCCGGTGGCCCGGGCGTTCCCGTGGCTCCCTCGGGTCCCGGCGGTCCGGCTATCCCGGCTGGTCCCTCGGGTCCGGCTGGTCCGGCTGGTCCCTCGGGTCCCTGAGACCCCTCCGGTCCGGCTGGCCCGGCTGGTCCTTCGGGTCCCGGAAACCCGTCTGTGCCTTCGCAGGCCGCCAGGGGCACCAGGAGAAGGGCGAGAACAGTCAGCGCAATGAAGATTTTCCCCAATATTCTCATCTTTTTACCCCCTTACAAAAGTTTTATCTACGTTTGCGCATATTATGCACGTTATAACGCCTCACGTCAATAGGCAAACACGCCAACTCTACCGTCAGCGGTAAGCCCGCCGCTGTAATTCACGCTTCTCTTAAATTGAGTTACTTTGCTATATCATACTACAGCTTGTCAACTATAAAAAGGGGTAAAATACTCCCCGTCTAGCTCAGCCAGCGGATATGGGTCAGCAGGCACATCAGGTGGTCAGAAATCTTAAAGCCGCTAAAAAGGCCAATCGCCCGCTTTTATTCCTTTCCCGTACTCCGGCTCAAAAAGGTAGCCCCTATTCCAGCCAAAGGTTACATTATTTTGGGCCGCTATTCAAATAGCTCCGGGTGAATAATTCTGGCCAGCTCCTCCAGACCCTGGACAATCCTCGGCCCGGGACGGCTGACCAGGTCGCCATCGATAATAAAAACATTGCCCTCAATAACCGCGTTCATATTCCCCCAGATGGGGTGTGCCTCCAGCGTCTCTATAGTCACCGTGGGCACGCCCGCTATCATGGTCTGAATGATAATGAAATCCGGCTCGGCGCTGACTACCTCCTCAATGCTGAACATTGCCCACTCACCCTGGGCTTCATGAGCAACGTTCTCCCCGCCAGCCATGGTGATAAGGGCATCGATAAAGGAGCCGGGACCAGCCGTCCAGGGCATGGTCAGGTCTAAACTAGCATCAATTATGTAGAAGACGCTGACCGTGGGGGCACCCTCCACTATGGCCAGTATATTATCCATGGTGTCCTGCATATCATCGATAAGCGCCTCGGCTTCGTCCCCGGTACCGGTAACCGCCCCCACCAGCTCAATATTCTCAAAGATGCCGTCAATATCGGCAGGGCTTAGAATCAAGTAGGTAATCCCCAGAGCCTCAAGCTCGCTGTTGAGCTGCTCATGCCTTACGGTTAAAACCAGGTCGGGCTCCAGCTCAACCAGCCTCTCTATAGAAGGTGAATAAGCGTTGCCGACGCTGGGTTTTTCCTGGGCTTCCTCAGGGTAGTTGCAATAGTCGCTGACGCCGACCACCCTATCCCCCAGCCCCAGGGCAAAAAGAATCTCGGTGATACTGGGGCCAAAAGAGACAATCCTCTCCGGCATCTCGTCTATAGCCACCTGCCGGTCGGTATCATCGGTAAAAGTCCCCGGCTGGAACTGCTCCTGACAGCCGATAGCCGCCCCGGCTAACAGGCCTAAAATAACAACAAGGGCAACCAATGTCCTCATTTTCACTATGATATTACCTCCTTATAATTTAAACAAAATCAAGATAAAATAAATCCCCCTCTGCCTTATAGTGCAGGGGGGACTCTTTTAGCCCACTCTGAGCATTATCCCACCCCCTTTCACCGCGGAGGTCTTTAAGGATGCCCAGAGGTTCGGCGTTCTGACTTCCGATAGCACCAGCTATCAGTTACAGCAGGCGGGACTGCGTCGGACTTTCACCGACTTGCGCTCCGTTAGCCCGGGCTCCAAGCCCAGGCACCTCCAGGTCATCTTCTTTTGTAAATCTAAGGATACAAGAACCGGGATAAAAATACAAGCCCTGTTTTCTCGATGTTTATTCTTCTTCGGCGAGCTTGCGGGGAAATAGCTGTGGATAGCTGGAAACGACCTGCTTTAAGGCTTCCAGTTGGCGCCGAATATCCTCAGCCACCGCCTCGTCGGTGATGAGCTCTTTTAGCCTGGCCTGGTCGAGACCGAGGACTCTATCCCAGAGCCCCTCCGGCTCGAGCAGGGCCCTGACCTCATCCTGGCTGAAGCCCGTCTTCTCCACCATCTTATAGGTAAGGGCGTGTTCGCTGCCGTAGACCCGATTCACCCCTTGAGCCTGGCAGAAATCAACCAGCGCCTTTTTAAGCTGGTCAAGCTCGAACTGCAGTTCTTTTATCTGGCCCTGCAGGGCGACATAGCGCTCCACGGACTCGGCGGCGGCTTTTCCCTCTATAACAACGCCCACCTCAGGCGCCAGCTTCTGCCGGTAATAGGGGCAATGCTCGGGGAAATCGCAGGGGCAACGCCCGCTCTCGACGGCGGGGAAGTCCCCCCTGGCGATGCCCTCAGCCACCGCCAGCACCAGCCTCCTGGCTTCCTCAAGCTGTGCCTCGCCGCGGGGCGGGCAGCTGCAGGGGGTGTTAGTCCGGAAGTGATAGAGGGTGAGCCTCTCCACCGGCAGAAACCAGGACTGCTCCACCGCCAGCTGGTAGAGGGTCAGCTGGAGGTTCTGGGCCAGATAGTCTTTGGTAAACAGCTCTCTATCGGTCTTATAGTCGATAATGGCCAGCCCGCCGCTATCAAGCTTGTCCACCCGGTCGATAAAGCCCCTCAGCTTCACCCTCTCAATATCAATATTGAACATCCACTCCACGGCTATGGGCAGTCTGAAATCGGGGCGGTGAATCTCCCAGAACCTGGTAAGCATCTCCCGGCCGTAAGCCTTATAATTAGCTTCCTCATCGGCCGACTCATACCCTTCCGGGTGCCAGTTCTGCTCGTAGAAGCGGAGCAGTTCCTCCAGCGAGGGCGGTGGCGGCACCTTCACCCGGTAGAAATACTCAGCGGCTTCATGCATGGTGGTGCCGAAGCTAAAATACCCCTTCTCCTTCTCCTTCAGCCCGTCGATGTACCTCAGTTTATAGCACAAGGGACAGCTCTGATATAGAGAAATCTGGCTGTAGCTTAGCGGCCTCAAATCTCTTCCCCTTTAGCTATTATAGACCTTTGCCGATAATGTGACCAGCCTTGCTATTTCGGCTCAAATTGATTAGCATTAAACCTGTTTATGGAGCAGACACCGATCTTAATTGCTTTCGGCACCGGGCTACTCTCTTTCCTCTCCCCCTGCGTACTGCCCCTGGTGCCAGTATACCTGGCTAACATATCCGGCACTGAAATCCTCGAGGCCGGGGCCAGGCGGGGGCGCTTTCCCATATTCTTTCATTCCCTCAGCTTTGTGGTCGGCTTCACCATAATCTTCACCGTCCTGGGGGCCGGTATCGGGCTGGCCGGGTTTGCCCTCGGCTCTCATTCCCTCATTCTCAAGATAGGCGGCAGCCTGCTGATAGCCTTCGGCCTGTTCTTACTGGCCGCTCTCAAATTCCCCTGGCTGAACTACCAGAAACGGCTGAATCCATCGCTGGGGGCCACCACCGGCTACCTGCGCTCACTGCTCATCGGAGCTATATTCTCCCTGGCCTGGACTCCCTGCATCGGCGGTCTTCTCGGGGGCGCTCTGGGCGTTGCCCTGATTTCGGGGGAAGCCGGCCGCGGCGCCTACCTGCTGGCTACCTTTTCCCTGGGGCTGGGACTGCCCTTCCTTATTATCGGCGTGGCTTTTGATTACCTCAGGCCGCTGTTACAGCGTATCCACCGCTACTCCACCTGGACTTATATCGCCAGCGGCTTATTGCTCATAGTGGTGGGCATACTCACCCTGACCAACACCCTGAGGTGGTCTTAGGGTATAATCTAGATGTAGAATAGAGCTAAAGAAGGGGCAAGTTATGAAGAATAAAATGCTAACGGCGATACTATCGGTAATGCTAATCGCGGCGTTGTTAACCATCGGCTGTCCTGGCGGCGAGCCCACCCAGATTAGCCTGGGCACGATAACCGGCGCCGAGTGCTCCGGCCAACCCCCCCGGATAGGCGAGACGGCAACCGACTTCCAGTTTCAAACTCCGGAGGGAGAACCCGCCTCCTTAAGCGATTCCAGGGGCCAGCCGGTACTGCTCAACTTCTGGGCGACCTGGTGCAATCCCTGCCGCATTGAAATGCCCTACCTGCAGCAGATTTACGATGAATGGCAGGGAGAGGGCCTGGTGATGCTGGCGATTAACATCGACGGGGAGGCTGATGAAGTAACCAGCTTCCTGGAAAGCTACAACCTTTCCTTCCCGGTACTGCTTGATACCAATCTCCAGGTAGCCCTATGCTACTACACTATAAGCATTCCGATGACCTTCTTCATTGATGGAGACGGCATAATTCAATATATAAAAATCGGCGCTTTCACCAGCCTGGGAGAGATTGAAAGTATCCTCAACCAGCTCTTCACCGATTAATGGAGGCTAGCTATGAGTGACGTTTTAGATGAAGCCTACGCTATAGCCCAGTGCAAGGAGTGCCCCTGGTATAAGTCCTGCGTGATGCCGATGAGGTTCACCACCGAGGACATCCGCCGCCAGCTGGAGTCCTCGGCGCCGGAGATGAACATCGCCCAGCAAGCCGACCTGGGGATGCAGAATCTCCTATCCAGCATGGCCTCAGCCGCCCAGAACTCCCTGCTGGAAGGGTGCCCCATCTTCATCGAGCGCCTGCGCACCGACCCCAAGCTCGCCCAACGCTTAAAGCAGATAATGCAGGACTGGGGCAAAGAAGAATAAGGGCTAATTGCCGGATGAGAGCTCTGTTACCCAGAGTCTTGAGACTACTCCTAACGGGCAAAAAGGGCCCCTTTGTCTTCGACCGCCAGCAGGTCCAATGGCCGGCCAGGCCGGCAAGCCTCAACATCTATATCCACCTCCCTTTCTGCCGCCAGCTCTGCGCCTTCTGCCCCTACCTGAAAGAGGTCTACGACCCGAGCTTAAGCGCCGCCTATCAGCAGGCCCTGCTCAAGGAGCTGGAGGGTTACCACCGGTTATGGGGCGATATCAACATCGAATCGGTCTATTTCGGCGGCGGCACGCCCTCCCTGACGCCGGGGATAGTGGATAAGACCCTGTCCTGGATAGCCGGGAATTTCCACCTGGGCGGCGAGGTGGGGGCCGAGGTTCACCCCCGGGACGCTACCCCTTCTCTCCTCGGCGCCCTCCGCAAAAGCGGCGTCAACCTGGCAAGCCTGGGCGTCCAGAGCTTTAACGACCGTCTCTTGAGCCTTCTCGGCCGCGACTACGACGGCAAGCTGGCCCGGCAGGCAAGCGAAAGGCTCATGGAAGCCGGCTTCGCCACCGCCGACATCGATTTGATATTCGCCATTCCCACCCAGAATAAAGACGAGGCGGAGGCCGACACCACCACCGCCGTTAACTTAGGCGCCGACCAGATATCGGCCTATCCCCTGCTCGCCTTCTCCTACACCCCGCTAAGGCAACAACTGCATAAAAACGGGCTGAGCCTGCCGCCCTGGTGGCGGGAAAGGCAGATGCTGGGGGCGATAGTCAAAAAAGCGCGGGGTGCCGGCTACCAGCGGACATCAATCTGGAGCTTCAATAGGCCGGAGACGGCTCGCTACACGACGGTTACCCGGGACGCCTTTATCGGCATCGGCGCCGGCGCCTCGTCCCGAATAGGAGACTTTTTTAAGCTCAACACCTTCTCCGTCGCCGAATACATCAGGGCGGCAGAAGAAGGCTCAGCTACGGCCCTGGCTACCAGGCTGGATGCCAGCGATAAGATGGCTTACTGGCTCTTCTGGCGCGGCTACGACTTGGCTATCGACACCAGCGCCTTCCGCTCTGTTTTCGGCCGGGAGCTGCCCTACCGCCTCCGGGCCCTGCTCCCCCTGCTCCGCCTGCTGGGTATAACCTATCGGAAAGAAAACATCATCAGCCTCACCGATAGGGGGGCTTATCTCTTCCACCTCATTGAGAAGGAGTACACCCACGCCTATCTGGAGACCCTGTGGAACGCCTGCATGGAAGAGCCCTGGCCCCGGCGGGTGGTCATATAATAAGAGGAATAAAAAAGTAGGCCTTGGGGGGCAGTTCCCGAGCTTCTCTTTATGAGTTTGGGTACTGGTCAAGTGAAACTAACTAGGCAAGCTTAGCACCCGGGCTAGGTACACCTGCGGCGTACACTTCGTCGACCTTAATTACGCCTACGGCCTTGATATCCAGGTTCAGCATTTCTTTCACCTGCTTGGCAAAGGTGTCAAACAGAGGCCCTGAGTTCTGAAAGCCCTGGAAGGTTCCCTTCACTTGGTAGCCGACCGGGGGCAAACTCATCGTGAAAACCGCCGCCGCTGCCTTTTGCGTGGCTTTAAGATTCACATTGGTCTTGTCCCCGAAGATGTCAGCGAAAGCTATGGTCTCATCATCTACAGCGGTGAGAGTGCCTTTGGGAACGACGTTGAGCTTGGCGGCGTCATCACAGGTGGCTAGCGCCTTCGGTGCTTGAGGATCCTTGAGCATGTCCATCACTTCTTTGGGCATCTTGACCATTTCCTGCCTCCTTCAACCATTCCGGCATTTCTCGAGCTGAACGGTCTGCGGCTATCCTACAACCCGTCCCACAGAGTGTCAAGACCCCAGCCGTGGTTAGCAAATAATAAGAGGATAACGTTAAAGGCTCTTGCCTGCCTTGAGTCGCTCTATCATTGATGAAAAGATATCCGAATAAACGGTGCGGTAGGGGCCTTTAAGCATATTGGCTTCAAGCCATTTCCCCAGCTCTTTGCGGGCCGCCACCTTCCCCGCTTCCCGCGCTTCCTCCAGTTCAGCCTTTTTGCCGGTCATAATCGCTCTTCTCCTTCTAGCTTCACACGCCCATGATAAACCGCGATACTTCCGCTTGTCAAACCAGCCCAGCAGAGAAAACAGGCAGACTAACCGCTCCTCAGGTTGCGGATGATTTCTCCCCAGGCCGGCCTTTTCCCGTACATGAGCAGGTAAACCCGGAAAATCTTGATGGCCAGGAACATGACCAGAATGATGGAGAGCACCATCACGGTTAAACTGGCCGCCAGTTCCCAGACGGCAATACCAGTTACGCCCAGCCTCAGCATTACTGCAATGGGCGCCGTGACCGGGAAAATAGTCAGCACTACCCAGATGGGGCTGTTGGGGAATACGAACAGTAAGGATGAGAACCAGAGGGGGACAAAGACTAAAAGCGTATAAATCGTGGACAGTTGCTGTCCTTCCCGGGCGTTGGGGCTGATGGCGCCGGTGCCCGCCGAGAGGGCGGCGAACAATGAATAACCCAGAATGAAATAGACTATCCCCAGTACCAGGAAGTTGGCTGGTAGCTGTATCGTGCTGAAAAAGCCGCCGAAAGTGGACGAGGCCAGGTTTAAAAGGAGCGGCATCGAGGCCAGCCAGATGACCACCTGCACCAGCCCGGCGGTACCCAGCCCTAAAACCTTGCCGACGAGCAGTTGCCGGGTGGAAACGGAGGAGAGCAATACCTCAATAAGACGGCTCTCTTTCTCCTCTCCCAGCCCTTGCAACAAGTAGCTGGAAAATAACATCAGGGATAAGGCTAACAGAAGGCTAAAAAGAGCGGGGATGATAACATTGCCGTATCCGCCCTGCTCGGTAGCCACTTCTCCCGTTTCGGTAAGTCTGGTTATCACCAGGTCTAAGGGGGCTTCTATTCGGTATATCGTTTCCAGGGGTACTTTATCGGCTAAAAGATTGCTGGTGAGGAAATTCTTAATGGCGGTGGCGATGGCCGGGGGCGTTTCCAGCTGTCTCTCCAGGGTATAACGGTTAATTACACCGCTTGATATATAGTCCGATGGGATGACGAAATACTCGGAAACATCGTCGTTAATCAGGGCGGCGGTGGCATCATCCTGTGTGTCAAAGCCAACCAGCTCTATATATCCTTGGGTAGTATACTGGTCGAACCCGCCGGCTTCATCAACGTAGCCGATGGTGGTTGTTTCCACCACCGGCGGCCCGGAGATGGTTAATACCAGATGGAAAACGCCTATGCCGATGAGGGCTAAGACGGGCACGATAAGGGTCATAATGATAAAACCCTTCCTCTTTATCGTGTTCAGGAATTCGTGCCGGAATATCAACAGCGTCTTATTCTTCACGATTTCTTACCCACCTCCTTCAGGAATATTTCGTTGAGCGAAGGAGTGGCTACCTCAAAGCGGTTGATTGCCATGCCGCGGTTTACCAGCTGGGCCAGAACCTGCTGAGGGGTTGTCTTGCCATCCAGCATCAGCTCGGTGTAGCCTCTGTGAGCACGCTTAGCGGTAACTCCCGGTACTTTCCCCAGCTCGCCTTTAAAATCGAGAAGGACCGAATTACCTCTATACCTTGACTTGATTTCACTCAAATTCCCGTAGAGGACGTTCTGCCCGTTGTTTATCATTAAGACGCGGTCGCAGAGTTCCTCCACCTGGTTCATCTGGTGCGTGCTCAGGATTACGGCTTTACCCTGGTCCCTCAGGTCGGCGAGCATCCCTTTCAATAACTCGGTGTTGACCGGGTCGAGGCCGGCGAAGGGCTCATCCAGGATAACCAGCTGCGGGTCATGGATGATGGTAACGATGAACTGGATAATCTGCCCCATGCCCCGGCTCAGTTCCTCGATTTTCTTATTCTTGCTGGCTAACATGCCGGTCTTATCGAGCAGCTCGTTGGCTTTTTCGGTGGCCGAGTGCCTGTCCACGCCCTTTAGCGAGGCAAGGTAGACTATGGATTCGATGACCCCCAGCTTTTTATAGAGCCCTCTTTCCTCGGGCAGGTAGCCAAGCCTGTCCTTGGTAGCTTCGCTTAATCTCTCGCCGAGGATGCTCACCTCGCCCGAGTCGGGCTTGATGATGTCCATCATCATCCTGATGGTGGTAGTCTTGCCGGCACCGTTAGGGCCAATGAGGCCGAACATCTCACCCGGGGCGACCGAGAAGGACAGGTTGTCAACGGCAACCTTATCGGCGAAGGACTTTACTATATGGCTGACTTCAACGGCAAGCATATTAGCAGTTCCTTATTTCAAGTTGGCATTATAGCACATCGCTAGTGAAGAACTCTATCTGGGAAAAAGAATAAAAAAGTGGGCCATTCTGGACTCGAACCAGAGACCTCAGTCTTATCAGGACTGCGCTCTAACCAACTGAGCTAATGGCCCATAAACCAAGAGTAATTCTAGGATAAGAGCCAGCATAAATCAAGTAGGGAACTATCCCCCACCCCCAATTTTATCTTTTCCCACCCACCACCCTTTTCAAGGAAAAAGAGGGGGCCAGTGCCCCCTCTTAAAACACCCCGTTATACTAAATCCCTATACAATCACCCTGTTAGCACGTGATACAAACTTCAATGATGGATAAAGCTATCATAATAACAAATAGCAGTATAGGGAAAAGCAAGGTTATTTGAAACCAGTCACGTATTCCCATAGAGCGCCATTTAAAAACACCTCCAAGTAACTTCTTTAGGGGCTTGTTCGCTTCAGACTTTACTTTTCTCCAACTTTTAATTTTTATATGTTCTCCGGGTATAAGCATCTCATTGAAACCAGACTCAGTTTTGATACGCTGGTTGAGGCCAATTGCACAGTTCAATCTTCTGCAAACTTGTAGAGCCTCGTGAAAATCTTCCCCCTCTTTACGAATAACCCTGAAACCTATAATACATATGCAAACTCCAATCATACCTAGGGGAATACTAATGATAGCTTTTAGTGCCCAACAAAAATCGCTTCCGAAAACGATAAAAATAACACCAGCAGCCAATATGTACGCTAACCATGTATAATGTGTCTCTTCTTTCCAAAGAGCATCGTGGTGATGTCTTACCCGCTGATTTGCAATGTCTAATAATTTGATAAAATCTTGCTTATCCAACTTTTCCATTGCTCCCCCCCTAAATAGAAAACCTTAACCCCTAGGGAAACTACCATTGGCCAGAAAAAACAACCTACCCCAATACAGGATTTCCAGCTTCAGGTCGTATCTCTCAGCTAAATAATGTAAATCCGGCTTCTCAAAATACCTCTTAAGTATTTCAAACTGGCGGCCGTCGCTCAAAGACCTCTTCACTCGACCAGCCTTAGGGCGGCCGGTCGCCGCTACCTGCTGGCTCCAAACATCGTCTATTATAACGAACCTGCCCCCTGGTTTGAGAGTCCCTTTCAGGACATGAAAAAAACTATCCTCCTCGGCGTCGCTGAGATGGCTGAGCAAAAAACCGGCTAGGGCGCTATCATATTTATGCTCCTTAAAGGGATAGCCAAACAAATCACTGCGTATTACCTCCGTCTTGTTTTCTATCCCCAGCCCCCCAATCTTTTGCCGGCACTCGGCCAGCATGCTCTCCGACTGGTCTATAAGCGTTATCCTGGTGCAGTTCTTTTCGTAGACAGCCAACCAGAAACCGGTGCCACAGGCTAGGTCGATACACTCACCGCCGATATAACCAGCCAGCATTTTAGAGACGGCGCTGGTATCCTTCTGGTAAATAGACGGGTCGGGAATCTTGGCCGGTATGCCACCCAGGTAGAACCCTTCATATTCTGAGGCTCTCTCGTTATAGTATTCGAATAATTCCTGCTTCTTCGGTAAATTTTTCATATCTAGTTTTAATTATTACAGCTAGGCAAATCGTTTAGCAACCCCTCCTCCAGTTTCATCTTTACCCGCCCACCACCCTTTTCAAGGAAAAAAAGGGGCTAGCGCCCCTCTTTAACTCCCCGTTAGGTCAACCACCCCTTCTCCCCCCACCCAAAATAAAAGAGCAGTCACATATCATTTTCTGCCATAGATTATACCAATTTGGCCGACCATAAACGGAAGTTTCATCGCACTGGGGATAAACGTCTGTTCGCTCGTGTCAAGGAGCTTAACATCCTGAACACCCCAACCCTTAATTGTTACCAGTAAATCTTGGGGTTCGCCATAAATTCTCTTCCACCGGAAAAGGTCCTGGAATACGAATAGCCCATCTTTCTTAAGAACCCTCAGGGCTTCTTGGATAAGTACCCTCTTATCCTTAACATCCTGGACTTCGTGAAATACAAAATTACTTACAGCCACATCAAAGGACTCATCTTCAAATGGCAGTTTCGCTGCGCTGGCCTTATGAAAGGATGTCCGTTTTGCAACATTGGCAAGTTGCGCGTTCTTTTCACAGGATTCTTTCGAGTATTCCCATTGCCCGCCCCAATAGTCTATGCCGACTATCTGAGCTTTAGGATACTTTTTGGCTGCTTCAATAGCCAGAGCTCCATTCCCACAGCCGATGTCCAATAGCTTGCCGTCTCCATCCCAAACCAGTTGATTAAATACCAAATCCCTTATCTTCGCCTGGAGGTTTCTACCTCCAGGCGAGAACTGGAAATACGCATAGATGAAATAGGCCGTGGGTATTAAAAAGACAAACGCACCGACCAAGAAAAACAACGACAAAAAAGATAAGCCTAAGAATATAACTGCTAGTACAGCTGGAATGTAAATTAACTTTTTCGATACCCAGTTACCGTAATCGACTTCATGACTCTCAACGCTCATAGTCTAAATCTTAGCTCATAATTACAGGAAGATTCAATACCTAGCTTGCCTTGACTTTTAAAAAAGCTTACCAAGAAAAACAAAGAGGGGGTGAGGTTACACTTACTCCCCAAATAAAAAAACCTTAACCCCTGGATAGTGGAAGGAAGGGAAAAACACCGAATAATCGGTGACCGACCTAGGAGATAAAACTCTCCCTAGAAAGGAGGTGATCCAGCCGCAGCTTCCGCTACGGCTACCTTGTTACGACTTCGTCCCAATCATCGACCCCACCCTCGGCGACTGCCCCCCCTAAGGGTTAGCCCATCGACTTCAGGTGTTGCCAACTTTCATGACGTGACGGGCGGTGTGTACAAGGCCCGAGAACGTATTCACCGTAGTGTGCTGACCTACGGTTACTAGCAACTCCAACTTCATGCAGGCGAATTTCAGCCTGCAATCCGAACTGAGGATGGCTTTGTGGGATTAGCTCGGGATCGCTCCGTTGCTGCCCTCTGTACCACCCATTGTAGCGTGTGTGTAGCCCAAGGCATAAGGGCCGTGCTGACTTGACGTCATCCCCACCTTCCTCCCCGTTTTGCGGGGCGGTCTCGCCAGAGAAATTAACTGGCAACGAGGGTTGCGCTCGTTGCGGGACTTAACCCAACACCTCACGGCACGAGCTGACGACAGCCATGCAGCACCTGTGACGGTTCCTGACTTAACAGGTTGTCCCCCTTTCGGGTTCCTACTTCCGACATGTCAAGCCTTGGTAAGGTTCTTCGCGTTGCATCGAATTAAACCACACGCTCCGCTGCTTGTGCGGGCCCCCGTCAATTCCTTTGAGTTTTAGCCTTGCGGCCGTAGTCCCCAGGCGGGACACTTAATGCGTTAGCTTCGGCACAGAAAGGGTCGATACTCCCTATACCTAGTGTCCATCGTTTACAGCGTGGACTACCAGGGTATCTAATCCTGTTCGCTCCCCACGCTTTTGGGCCTCAGCGTCAGAAATAGCCCAGGAGGCCGCCTTCGCCACTGGTGTTCCTCCCGATATCTACGCATATCACCACTACACCGGGAATTCCACCTCCCTCTGCTATCCTCCAGCCCAGCAGTTTCGAATGGTCTCTCCCAGTTGAGCCGGGAGATTTTACATCCGACTTGAAGGACCGCCTACGCCCGCTTTACGCCCAGTAAATCCGGATAACGCTCGCCTCCTACGTATTACCGCGGCTGCTGGCACGTAGTTAGCCGAGACTTATTCCTCAGGTACCGTCATTGTTCTTCCCTGAGAAAAGGGGTTTACAACCCGAAAGCCTTCATCCCCCACGCGGCGTCGCTGTGTCAGGCTTTCGCCCATTGCACAATATTCCTTGCTGCTGCCTCCCGTAGGAGTCTGGGCCGTGTCTCAGTCCCAGTGTGGCTGACCGTCCTCTCAAACCAGCTACCGATCATCGCCTTGGTAAGCCGTTACCCTACCAACTAGCTAATCGGACGCAAGCCCCTCCCCAAGCGCCCGAAGGCTTTAGTCCTTAACCTTAAGGCTAAGGACCACATAAGGTATTAGCTCCGATTTCTCAAAGTTATTCCCTACTTAGGGGCAGGTTACTTACGTGTTACTCACCCGTTCGCCACTAGTCACCGAAGTGACCCGTTCGACTTGCATGCATAAGGCACGCCGCCAGCGTTTATCCTGAGCCGGGATCAAACTCTCCGTAAAAATTGTAAGCTTCTACTTAAAGAACCTTCCTTCCACTATCCAGTTGTTAAGGTGCGATTCAAAGCAGAAAGATAATATCATAACGCCCGTCTCTTGTCAATATTACTTAATCACTATACCCCTTTATCCCCGCCATTTTAAAGCGGGTTTCTCGTCCCACCCCAAAGGGTAAATCCCCCTTAATCCCCCTTTTCCAAAGGGGGAGGGGCTTCCTTGAAAGGGCGGTGGGCGGGAAAAGATTAAAATGGGGGTGGGGGACTTAGCCTAGCTTTTAGAGGGAGTTCTCTTTCCCACCCAATACCCACCCTACAGAGGTTAGACCTCTATATACTCCTTATTTTGGGGGTGTTAAAGAGGGGGCTTCGCCCCCTCTTAAGAGACCTTCGTGGGCGGGCTGGGTGGGAAAAACAACCCGGACTTGACAAAAATATTGAATGTGCTATACTGAAATGTTTGATGCGTCTAACAATTTACCTATGCCGGACAGGGGGCAAAAATGGAAAAAGAACACAGCGCCAGTATGGAAGACTATCTAGAGGCAATAATCATGCTCCGCGAGGGCAAGGAAGCGGTCAGGGTAAGCCAGATGAGCAAGGCTCTGGGGGTCAAGATGCCCAGCGTCACCTCAGCCTTGAGGAAGCTCTCCGAAGAAGGGCTGGTAGAACACCAGCGGTACGGGCGGGCTCGTCTCACCCCCGATGGCGAAAGGATAGCCAGGGACGTTTTTCGCCGCCATGAGGCGCTGCGCCGCTTCCTGGCCGAGATACTGAGTGTTGACCCTGAGACCGCCGAGGCTGACGCCTGTAAGATGGAACACTCGGTCAGCCCGGTCACCCAGGAGAAACTGGCCAAGTTCCTAGAATTTGTCTTGAGCCGCCCTAACGTGCAGCCGGAGTGGTTGAAGATGTTCTATCGCTATGCCAGCTACGGAGAGGTTCCTAACGGATGCCCGACGAAGTGCCTGGGAGAAGAATAGTAATTTTTTTAGAGCAGAAAAGTTAGATAAAGCTAACAATACTTAACGTGGCTGAGACCTAGAGAGAGGATATTATGTCGGATACAAAGCAGACAACCCTAGCCCGAATGCGGGAAGGGCAAAGCGGCATCGTGGTCCAGATTCAAGGCGGGCGCGGGCTGGTCAACCGCCTTAACGGCCTGGGCATCGTGCCGGGCAAGAAAATAACAAAGATTAGCTCCATGGTTATGCGGGGACCGGTAACCATTGAGGTAGACCGGGCCAGGGTGGCTATTGGCTTCGGCATGGCTAGCCGGGTAATAGTCAAAACAGACTAGGTAATACGATGAAAATACTGCTCATGGGCAACCCCAATGTGGGCAAGAGCGCCTTCTTCTCCCGGCTGACCGGAGTCCGCGTGGTCGTTTCCAACTATCCCGGCACCACGGTGAGCTACACCCGGGGGTCTATGAAGCTGGGGGATGAAATAGCTGAGGTTATCGACGCCCCCGGCACCTATACCCTGGAGCCGACCTCCGAAGCCGAGGAGATAGCTCAAAAGCTGCTCGATAGCGGCGATATAGTGGTAAACGTGGTCAACGCCACCAACCTGGAGAGGAACCTCTACCTGACCCTGCAGCTACTGGAGAGAGGCATACCGGTGGTGGTCGCCCTGAATATGTGGGACGATACCAAACACCTGGGCATAGATATCGACCGGGACAAGCTGGGGGCACTGCTGGGGGTACCGGTTATTCCCACGGTAGCGGTAACCGGTGAGGGCATAAAGGAGCTGGTGGAGAATATTCCCCGCGCCACCTCACCCCATACCCCCGCCCGTAGCCGTGGCGAGCGCTGGGCGGCTGTCGGCGGTATCATCGAAAAGGTCCAGCACATCGGCCACCGCCATCACAGATGGTTCGAGCACCTGGCCGATGCCAGCGTCAAACCGCTGACCGGGGGCATCATGGCCCTGGTCGTCTTAGCCGGCTCCTTTATGCTGGTCCGCTTCATCGGCGAGAGCCTCATCAGCTATGTCTTTAACCCCTTATTTAATAACCTGTGGTCGCCGGTGGTGCTGAATTTGAGCAACCTGATGGGGGGCGGCGGCTTCTTCCACGATATCGTGGTCGGCAAACTCATCGGTGGCGAAGTTGACTTTGTCCAGTCCTTCGGCCTGCTCACCAGCGGGCTTTACGTACCCTTTGCCATGGTGCTGCCCTACATCGTCTCCTTCTACCTGGTGCTGGGGATATTAGAGGATACCGGCTACCTGCCGCGGCTGGCCGTCCTGATGGATACCATCATGCACCGCCTCGGCCTGCACGGCTACGCCATCATTCCCACCCTGCTCGGGCTCGGCTGCAACGTGCCGGCGGTCTTATCCACCCGCATTCTGGAAAGCAAGCGGGAGCGGTTCATCGCCGCCACCCTGATATCTATCGCCGTGCCCTGCGCCGCCCTGCAGGCGATGATTCTAGGTCTGGTCGGGGCGCAGGGCTGGCAGTACGTGGCTATGGTCTACGGGACGCTCTTCCTGGTCTGGATTATCCTGGGGGTTATACTCAACTACACGGTAAGGGGCTTCAGCCCCGAGCTATTAATCGAGATACCCCCCTACCGCCTGCCGCCATGGCGGACGGTACTGCAAAAGCTGTGGATGAGGACCTACGGCTTCTTAGTCGAGGCTATCCCCATAATTCTGGGGGCGGTGGTGGCAATCAACATACTCTATTACTTCGGCGTGTTCAACGCCATCGCCAATTTCACCGCCCCGGTGGTGACCGGCCTGCTGGGACTGCCCAAAGAGGCAATAACCGCCCTGGCTGTCGGCTTCCTGCGTAAGGACGTAGCCCTGGGCTTGCTGGCGCCCTTAGGCTTGAGCGCCGGTCAACTGGTGGTAGGCAGCGTGGTACTGGCTATGTCCTTCCCCTGCATCGCCACCTTCGTCGTCCTGCTCCGGGAGCTGGGGATATTAAATATGCTCAAAGCGGCCGGGATAATGATTGTCGCCGCCCTGATAGTCGGCGGCATACTGAACCTGATATTATAGACTATAGTCTTATGCCTGATAAGCTAAAGAGACAACTGCTAATCATAGCCGGGACAGCATGTGTGGCCACCGGGGTAATAGGCATCTTCGTCCCCATACTGCCGACGACCCCGTTCCTTTTGCTGGCGGCCTTCTGCTATATGAGAAGCTCGCCGAGGTTCCACCACTGGCTTATGAACAACCGGCTGTTCGGCGCCTATATCAGGAATTACACCGAGGGCAGGGGCATACCGCTAAGGCTCAAGCTCTTTACCATCGCCCTGCTCTGGGCGACCATCGGCCTATCTATCTGGCTGGCGGCGAACCTGGCAGTCACCATAATCCTGCCCATTATCGCCGCCGCCGTTACCCTTCACATTGCCTTAATCAGGACCAAGCCGAAAGGCTGACTGCCAGCTCTTTAAGTGTACTTAGAGGCTGGTCCGGCGGTAAAGTGGAAGATGGGCCTGTCCACCCTCTTGATGTGCAGCGGGCAGTGCTTCATCCCCTTGGGCACAAAGATGAGGCAGCTCTTGGTCAGTATGTGCTTTTCATCTTCCAGCCAGATTTCGACCTCGCCGCAGAGGTCGGCCGGGTCGTCGGGGTTGGAGCCGAAGAAGGTGATGACTTCGTCAAAGGGATGGGTGTGGGCTTCTACCTCTGGTTTATCCATGCCCTTCCAGAACCAGACGCATTCAACATAGAAAGCCCCCTTGAGTACCTCGTCGTCAAGATATACCATGGGGGTTCTGGTGTCGGGGGCCGTTCTCAGGGCTTCGCGCCTGAACTCAGGCAGGGTAAGGTCGGACTTTGTTTTGGTGATGATATATTTATCGTACTTGCCCATTCGGCTGTTCTCCTTTCTAACTCTCCACCAAGATAGAATAATAGAGCCGGCCTGCCTTGTCAATTAATCAAAAGGCGCCCGAAGCAGATTCAGACGCCCTTTATTCCTGGCACACACGCCTTGAAGAAATATATCTTTTAGCCGGGCTTCTCGTATCTCCCCATATACTCCGATTTTGTCTCTCTATACTCGGTCTCCGATAGACCGGCGGCGGCAAACAGGCGGCGTATCTCGCCAACGGCCATGCCGTGCGACTTCCTGGTCGGCTCCCTGACGAAGACTCTGCCACCCGCCTCTAATACTTGGGATAGTGCCTGCACCGTAGCCTGCCTTTCCGCGGGGGGAATGTCGTGGAGAACGTGAAAATGGATACGACATCAAAAGAAGCATCGGCTATATCCAGCTCCCTGATATCCCCCGCCCGGCACTCCACATTGGCATATCGGGCCAGCCGCTTTTTTGCCTTCTCGACCCAGTAGTGCGATATGTCGAGGCAGGTCAGCCGCCCGCCCCGCTTGAGGTATCCGGCCAGGCACCGCGAGCCGACGCCGCCTCCGCAACCGAAGTCAAGCACCCTCTCGTTTCCCTTCAACCCGTAGCTCTTCATATAGGGGTTATAGAAAAGAGGCACGCCAACCAGGTTTTTAAGCCCGTCCTCCAGAACGAAAAGCAGTGAGGGATGCTCAAAATCAGGCAATTTAAACTTGTAGTCGCTCGCGTCAAGGCTCATATTTAACCCCACCATTCGCGCTTTTTGCCAGCGACGGCGGCTAAGGGCGCCACCGCCAGCCAGAGGGTAATGGTCACCAGCATCGCCATTGGATAGCTGATGCTGTCCAGCCCGACCCTGGGGGCAATCACCCCCCAGAGAAGCATCAAGAAGTATGAACTCAAGAAAAAGCCGGGGATAGCCGCCATAATCTGGAAATAGCCCATTTTAGTCCTCCTTCTTTATATTTGCCAGCTTGAGGTCAATCAGTGAGTCCACGCCGAAGTGCGCCGCCTCTCTTAAGTCTTCCAGGGCTTCATCTTTTGTTTTGCCCGTGCTGATAACTACGGGCTTCCAGATGATGTAATACTCCCCGGTCTGGCTGTCAAATTCAAGGTTAATATCGTTCTCTGCCAAGGCGGTCACCTTAAACCCTCAAGTTATTTATTCGGCCAGTATGGCCTCAATCTCTTTATAAGCGTTGATGAGAACCTCGCGGATGCGCTGCATCTTATCGGCGTCCAGACGGCGCAACCCCTCACCCAGCAAGTTCTCAAGGGCATGATACTCTTTCATTATCATTATCATTCTGCCGATATTCTTAAAGCTCCACTTACGCTTCATCTGGCTCCTGACCTCATCCGCCGAGTCCTTGCGCTCATCCAGGAACTTGAGCCCCGCTTCGGTTATGGTGTAGATTTTCTTGCCGTCCCGCTCAGCGGCGCTGGTATAGCCCATCTCCTCAAGCATCTGGAGGGTGGGGTAGACAGCCCCCGGGCTCGGCGTATAAAAGCCGTGAGAGAGCTCTTCCAGCTCACGGATAATCTCATAGCCATGCCTCGGCTTATCCTTTATCAGGTCCAGGATGACATACTTGAGGTCTCCCTTCTGAAAAGAGCTCTCCCGCCACCGCCCCCTGAAAAATCTTTCCCCATGGGATGCCCGGTCTCTAAACATGCTAACCTCCTAAAAACTCCCTGATTGATATATCACATAGTATCACGATATATCTTGATATATTATAATATTACTTTTCCGGTTTGTCAAGGGGTCTGGGGGGCAATTTCAAAAAATTGGTGGCTATCCCTCCCCCCTACTTGACAGGGGGAGAGCTTTGGTTGTAGTTTTCTTAAAAAGAGCTTATAGGAGGGCAGGAGCCGTGAAGCTAAAAGACAGGGTAGCCATTATCACCGGCGGGGGCACCGGCATCGGCAAGGCTATCAGTTTTGCCTTTGTCAGGGAAGGGGCCAAGATTGTGGTCGCCGCCCGCAATCTCCCCCGGCTGGAAGAGACGGTCAAAGCCATCAAGGCTAAAGGCGGCCAGGCAATGGCGGTACAGACCGATGTCTCCGACCAGGAGCAGGTAAAGCGGATGGCCTCCGGGACCGTTGAGCAGTTCGGGCAGATTGACATACTGGTCAACAACGCCGCCCGGGGCACCTTCAATAACGCCGATGTGTCCGATATGAAGCTGGATGAGTGGCACGAGTCGTTGGCCGCCAACCTGACCGGGCCTATGCTCTGCAGCCGCGAGGTTTTGAAATATATGATTCCCCGCCGAAGCGGTAATATCGTCAATGTCAGCAGTGTCGCCGGCATGTCCGGCGTCCCCAGGGAAAGCCCCTACGCCGCCACCAAATGGGGCTTAATCGGCCTTACCGAAACCCTGGCTATCGAAGCCGGCCGGCACAATATTCGGGTCAACTGCATCAGCCCGGGGGCTACCCGCACCCAGGAATTCGATGACTGGGTGCAGACATCAGCTAAAACCGCCGGCATCTCCTACGATGAGGTAATGAAAAAACTGGCCGAAAACAACGCCTTGAAGAGAATCGCCGAGACCGAGGAAATCGCCAACTGCATCGTCTTTCTGGCCTCGGATGATTCCTCCGCCATGACCGGCCACAACCTGGTGGCCAGCTGCGGCTTTCACATAACCCACCCCAACATGATTAGCTTTGACTAACTATAGTTTAAAATTTTAATTAGGAGGGATTAAAGAAAATGGCAAACAATGGAGAGAAATACATAGCAAGGAGACCCCGCTACGAAGTGAGCGCCGGCGAGATAAAGGGCCGGCAGTACCCCACCATGACATTGATGAGCAACGACCTGGTGCCGGGAAGCAACACCTACATCGAAGCCGGCTGGATATGGGATATGCCCGACCCCAACCCCCACATCCATGAGCATACCCACCGCCAAGGCTGCCCCGAGATTGTCCTCCACATCGGCTCCGACCCCAATAACCCCGAAGACCTGGGCGCGGAGATAGAGTTTACCGTGGGCGGCCAGCCGATAGTCTTTGATACCACCTCGGCGATATTCGTGCCGGCGGGGGTAAAGCACGGTCCGGTAATCTGGAAGAGGCTCACCCGCCCGCACCTGCAGATAGCGATGGTGCTCGGCGCCGGCAATCTGGCTGAGGCCGACCCGGGAGGGCATGAGAAGCTGAGGGAGGAAGGGAAGCTTTAATAATAAAAAGGGGAGCCTTTCGGCTCCCCCCTCTATAACCTCTAAATACTTACCTCACCACTGCACGTACGACTTACGGTGCTATAGAAGCTTCAAGAACTCGCCTATTTTCAGGTCAGCCTGTCGGATAATAGCCCTCAAGGTGCCTCTGGGCAAATCTTTAGGATGGATAGGAATAGAGACGGGATGACGAACACCGGACTTATACAAAATGGCGTGGCTTCCTGTCTGCCGCCTAACCAAGAAACCAGCCCTCTCCAGGGCAGCAATCACTTCCCGGGGTTTTAGAGAGGGTAACTCCTGCTTCATATCCGTCAGCTACATTCTGGCCAACTGGATAGCTTCAAACTGCTCAGGAATGGGCACGCCTTCTTCCCGTGCCACCGCCAACCACCCCGCCATGGCGTCCTTTACCATCTCCATTGCTTCTTCAAAGGTACTCCCATAAGAGATGCAACCCGGTAGCGAAGGCACTGAGATGGTGTAACCACCCTCGGGTTCAGGCTGAAGTTCAAAGACAACTCCACCACGAATAACCTGAAACGCCTCTCTCTTATCTGCCGTTTTCTTCATGACCTCTACCTCACCACTGCACAAACATGGGCATAACCACATGCAGGTAGTTATCCACCCCTACCGGTTTCAGCACACCGGGGCTGGAAGGATTGGTCGTCTCCAGGGACACCTGCGCCTCACCAAGCACGCTCAAGACATCGGTCAGATACTTGCCGTTAAAGGCAATCTTGGCTTCCTCGCCCTCAACCATGGCATCAATCTCACCGACATCATCGCCAACCTCCTCGGAACGGGCCGAAACCACCACCTTGCCCGGGGTCATCTCGCCGCCGGGGGTCACCACCAGGCGGACGATGCCGCTGCCGTCACGGGCAAAGATAGAGGCGGTCTTGGTCGCCCTCAAGAAATCGCCGACGCTAATCACCGCTTTGGTAGTGCTGCTCTTGGGAATGAGCTGGGAATAATTGGGGAAGGTGCCCTGAATCAACTGGGAGACCAGCTCGACATTCTTCAAACTAAACAGGGCCTGCCCCTTATCGGGGTTCACCATTATCTCCACCGCCTCCTCCTGCTCGGCGATAAGCCGATTCAGCTCGCCCAGGGCGCGGGCGGGAATAATGACCTCGGTCTTCTTACTCACCGCCTTGGCCAGGGGCAGTTTGTAGACGGCCAGGCGGAAGCCGTCGGCCGCCGCCAGTGTCAGCAAATCACCCTCAAAGACGGCATCGACGCCGGTAAGTACCGGCCGGGACTCCTCGGTGGCAGCGGCAAAGACCACCCGGGCAATCCCCTGGCGGAGGGCCTCCACCTCGACCTTGGTGGTAACGCCCCCTTCAACCTTGGGGATAGGGGGAAAGTCCTTGGCGTCAACGCCGCTGATGCGCGCCTCAAAGCGGGCGCACTTCAAGCCCACGGTCTTGGTCTGGGGAGAAAGGCTGATATCCACCTTCTCCGCCGGCAGGGAGCCGATAAACTCGGAGAGGAGCCGGGCGGGAACGGTGATTGCCCCCTCCTCCTCCACCTTAGCCCCAATCCAGCAGCTGACCGCCATTTCCAGGTTGGTTGCCGCCAGTTTAAGCCGCGACTGGTCCGTAGCCAGGAGGACGTTATTGGTTATAGGGAGGGTGGTTCTGACCGCTACCGCTCTCCCCACCACGCTAAGTCCTCGGTCTAGGTTCTCCTGAAGACATGATAACTTCATGGCGCACCCCACATAAGAAATTACTGGTGATAGCGTAGTATATACCAATAATTATTTTTACTCAAGGGTGATGGTGCCGCTTTTGCCACCACTTTTTTTAACTAAGCGGATATTCTCGATTTTCATGCCCCGGTCTATCGCCTTGCCCATATCGTAGATGGTCAGGGCGGCGACGGCGGTGGCGGTAAGCGCCTCCATCTCCACGCCGGTCTTACCGGTGCTCTTCACCGTGGCGGTAATCTCCACGGCGCTATTCTTCTCGTCGAGCTTGAAATCAATCTTGACATCGGCAATGAGCAGGGGATGGCAGAGGGGTATTAGATGAGGCGTCTCTTTGGCGGCCATGATGCCGGCCAGCCGGGCTACCGTCAGGACGTCCCCCTTGGCCATCTGCCCCTTTTTTATCCGCTCCAGGGTAGCCGCCTGCATCCTGACCACGCCCTTAGCCACCGCCTGGCGCTGGGTATCGGGCTTCTCTGAAACGTCCACCATCTTGGGGTGGCCCTGCTCGTCGATATGAGTTAATTCGTCCACGATTTATCTAATCCTCCTCTCCCCTAGGTTTTTCTTCCCACCCAGCCCGCCCAAAAGGGTTTTTGCCCTCTTGAACTCTCCAGCCCCTCCCAGTGGGGGTTGGGCAGAAAGTGTTAGAAGCGCATACGGGGCCCCCGAAAAACGAAGTTTTTTGGGGTAAGGAGCTTATGAGAGTGGGGCAGGGCGGGAAACAAGACCTTTAAAACCCTCTCTATTTTACCCCCTTCCCTAAAAAGGGCGGCGGGCGGGAAAAGATATAAAACCCTAACCCCCAACCTGAAAGAAAGGCCGCCCCCTGGGCACATAGCCCTCGGCCATTTGATGTTGGCGGGGCTTATTAGCCACCGCCTCCTCAATCGACTCTTTTAAGCCCTCTCGGGAAATACCGCCGCGCAGGGGCTCTTTAAGGTCTACTTCGTAGTCGCTCAAAAGACAGGGGCGGAGCTTGCCGTCAGCCGTCAGCCGCAGCCGGTTGCAGTTGAAGCAGAAATGCTCGCTCACCGGGGTAATAAAGCCGATGGTGCCCTTAGCTTGAGCAAAGCGGAAATACTTAGCCGGACCGTTGCCGATACTGGGCAGGCAGGGCTCCAGCTCTCCCAAGAGCTCCAGCCGCCTTTTCATATCGGCGGCGGAGACAAAGCCCCCCGCCGGGGCGGCCTCGCCAGCCAGGGGCATGAGCTCAATAAAGCGGACGTGCCACTCCTCGGCGATGGTCTTTTCGGCAAAATCCAAGAGCTCATCATCGTTAATGCCCGACATAACCACCATATTGAGCTTGACCGGGGTAAGCCCCGATTCTTTAGCGGCCTCGATACCCTCCAGCACCTGGCCGAGACTGCCGCCGCTACGGGTTATAAGCTCAAACCTATCGGCTTTAAGGGTATCCAGGCTGACATTAACTCGCTGCAGTCCGGCCGCTTTTAGCTCAGCGGCATAACGCTTAAGCAAGGTGCCGTTGGTGGTCAGGGAAATATCGTTGATGGTCTCTATCCGGGAAAGCATCTCTACCAACTCGGGCAGCCCCGACCTTACCAGCGGCTCGCCGCCGGTAAGCCTGAGCTTATCTATCCCCAGCTCGGCGGCGGCACGGGCAATAGTATAGATTTCCTCATAGCTAAGAATGTCATCATGGGACATCAGCTGGACGCCGCCGGGGGGCATGCAGTAGATACAGCGCAGGTTACAGCGGTCGGTGACCGAGATGCGCAGGTAATTTATGGGACGCTGGAACGAATCGGAAAGTCCGGTCATGATAATACTCCCCACGTATTATACACGAAAACTCTGGTGATAAGCTATAACCGGTTTGGGGAAATCCTAGCGGGGATTACCTAGAGGCGATATAGCTAAAGCCCCTCATAGCCTGTACTTACTCTTCTTTAGCAAGCGGGATGCCTGCCGGGCGGCCTTTCCCCGGTGGCTCACCCGGTTCTTAACCTCCGGGGACAGCTCGGCCATCGTCCTGTCCAGCTGGGGGAGGTAGAAGACCGGGTCATAGCCGAAGCCGTTTTTCCCCTTAGGCTCCAGGGCGATAAGCCCCTGGCACTCACCGTGGCAAAACTCGACCTTGCCCTCAGGGGTAGAGATGGCGATAACGCAGCGGAAGCGCGCCGTGCGCCTCTCCGGGGGCACCCTTTCCAGCTTGACCAGCAAATAATCGACCCTATCCTCGTCCGAAGCGCCCTCGCCAGCATAGCGCGCCGAAAGACGGCCGGGCTCACCGTTCAGGGCGTCCACCTCCAGCCCGGAGTCATCGGCCAGGGCTAATAAGCGGCTCTCCCGGGCCAGGATGGTCGCCTTTATTCGAGCGTTCTCCTCCAGGCTCTCCCCCACCTCGCTGACCTCGGTAATGATACCCTGCTCAGGCAAGGTAACCAGCTCAAAGGGAAGGGCTTGAAGCAGACTCTTATACTCACGCAGCTTGCCTTTATTGTTGGTCGCCAGGAGAAGCTTGGGCATGGGCTTTAGTCCTTGATGTCGGTAAACCTCCCTTTGAGCTTCTTTGAGACATCAGGCATGGTGGTGTATTCCATCTCTTCTAGGGGGAGGCGGTGCGGCTCAAAGGGGCCGTGACGGCGCATAAAATCAGCGGCGTCGAGAGCTTGCTGGCGGGCGTTATCAAATGATTTGTCGGCAAACATATCGCGGGGTCCTACCAGCTTGCCCTGGGAAAGCTGAAAACCGAGGGAGATCACCCTGGGCGGCCCGTCAAAGCGGGTTGGGGTGCTGTCTTCAACCGATACCGGCATCAAAGGACCGTGGTGCGAGCCCCGCATCCAGCCCTCCACCAGCAGGGGCAGGGTGAACGGCTCCAGCACCTCCCCTACCGCCGGGAACTCTCCCTGAGAGCGGACAATGCAGACCGGGTCGTCTTTGCCCACATAGCGGCCGGCAATCAGCGCCAGACGCTGGGTAGAAGATGCCGCCGCTATCTCCTTGCTCTCCCGGTGATAGACCGACTTTACCATATAGTGTGAAGGCGCCCCGATGAAAACCAGCAAATCATAAATCTCATCAGGGGCATTAAAGGTTATCGTCTTATGCTCTTTTACATCCTGCACTTCAAAGGCGAAACCGCAGTGCATATTGGGAGCGATAACCAGACCGATGGTGTTAAAGGGGTCGGCGAACATCTTATACAGCGGCATGTTCCAGGCACCGGCTGAGGTCTTATCGGCCATAAAGATAATAACCGTCTCCGCCTCCCGCTCCTTGAATTCCATTTCGGCCACCCCGGGGCCCATCCCGCGGACATTGCCGGAGAAGGCGTCAGCCAGCAAGTCCTGCCCGGCGCCGTGGAGCTTGAGGCTCTTGGCCAGATTGGTGCAGTCAACGAAGGTATCCCAGGCGAGCTTATGGACTTTCTCGTTGCCCTCGCCCTGCTGGTGGGTCATAATCAGCTGCAGGTCATCGCCGCATTTGGTCACATAGCAGTCAATGAGCAGCCCCTGCTTCTTAGCCTTCTCGGTGCACTGGCGGGCCTTTTCTAGAATATCGGGGTGAGACTCGGAATGCCCCACATAACCACCAACGTCTGCCTTGATTACACTCAGTGTGAGATTCATGATTCACTCCTTGGTATAATTTGACTAATACTCAATTCCCCCGCGCGCCGCCACCCCCTCATCGTAGGGGTGCTTTATCTTCAGCATCTCGGTAACCAGGTCAGCCGCCTGCACCAGCTTGCTGTCAGCCCGGCGGCCGGTCAGGATGAGCTCCACGCCTTCAGGCTTATCGGCGATGAGTTTCAGCACCTCACCCAGCTCCACCAGCTTGAAGTTAACGGCTAAATTCACCTCATCCAGGACTACCAAGTCATAGCCGCCTTCGAGCATGGCCTGTCGGGCGGCGGCCAAGGCCTTTTCCGCCTCCGCCTTGTCCTCGGGCTTAATTCCAGCCGGGTTGACAAAGTCCCCAGAGCCGAACCTGACCACGGTAACATTGGGCAGTTGGGAGAGGATATTGCCTTCACCAGAGGGAGAACCGCCTTTCATAAAATGGACAATATAGACCTTAAAACCATGACCCAGGGCCCGGATTACTGCCCCTATGGCGGCTGAAGTTTTTCCCTTGCCGTCGCCGGTAAAAACCTGAACCAGACCCCGGCGCGTTTGTCCCGGTGACGGAGGGTTATATGATACCTTATCGCTCAATAAATCCCCTAAGTGAAAAACTAGCCGACAGTGATTTTAGTTTAACAATCCCTCCCTACCCTGTCAAGGAAGGTTTTATAGGAAACCCTATCCCCCCTTATCCCCTCCATTTCAGAGCGAGTCTTTCGACCCACCCACCCACCCTAAGAAGCTCCGCTCCTTAACCTCGGGGGAATTCTCTGGGTCTTACTTCCCTACCCTCCCACCCGCTGGGGCTGGGGTATGAGACCTACGAGGGTGGGAGATACAGCTCTTTTAAAACAGGGGCGGGGCTAGTCCGTTAGCTAACAGTAGCCAGCGCCTGCTTTAGGTTAATGTCCCCGGTATAGAGCGCCCTGCCGATAATGGCGCCCTCGGCGCCGAGGGCTTTGAGCATCTTGAGGTGGTTTAAAGACGATATGCCGCCAGCGGCGATGACTGGCTGTCTGATGGCGTTGATGAGCTCGGCGGTGGCCGAGAAGTTGGGCTCGGTGAGGGTGCCGTCGCGGTTGATATCGGTATAGATAAAGCGCTTCACCCCCAGCTTGGCCATAGACTGGGCCAGCTCTATCGCCTTTAGCTTTGTCTCTTTTAGCCAGCCGTGGGTGGCAATATACCCTTCCCGGGCGTCAATGCTAACGATGATAGACTCCCTGAACCTGCCGCAGGCTTCGTCAATCAGCGTTGGCTCTTCTACGGCGGCGGTGCTCAAGATTACCCGCTCAATGCCCGCTTTGAGCATGCGCTCTATGGTCTCCAGTCGGCGGATGCCGCCGCCCAGTTGTGTCGGGACCAATACGGCTTCGGCAATCTCGGTGATGATATCCAGGTTAGAGACCTCTCCCCGGGCGGCGCCGTCAAGGTCAACGATATGCAGCCGGGGCGCCCCCAGGGATTGCCACTCCAGGGCGGCCTCTACCGGGTCGTCGGAGAATACCGTCTCCTGCTCATAATCGCCCTGGTAGAGGCGGACGCACTTACCGTCTTTGATGTCTATGGCGGGGATAATTTCCGTGGTAGCCTACCTTATAGATTGATATTGGAATACTTGCGCCAGGGTCGGGCTAAGAATGCCTTGTTGTCCTTATTCTTCTCTTCCAGGATATCCAGCGACCTGTTAATGACCTTTCTGGTGTCGCTGGGCATGATGACATCGTCGATATAGCCCCGCTCGGCGCCCTTATATGGGTTCTCATAGATATCGTCGTATTCCTGAATTCTCTTGGTTCGCGTCTCCTCAGGCTTCTCCGATTCCCTTATCTCCCGGGCGAAGATAACGCTGGCGGCGGTCTCGGCACCAACGATGGTAACCCTGGCGGTGGGCCAGGCGAAGACCAGGTCGGCGCCAATGCCCTTGTCCAGCATGCCGTAGTGGGCGCCGGCGTAGGACTTGCGCATGATGATTGAAATCAGGGGAACGGAGGCATCGGCCCAGGCGAAAAGCAGTTTGGCGCCGTGGCGCAAGATGCCCTTCCAGTCCTGCTCGGAGCCTATCATGTAGCCGGGGCAGTCCTGGAGGGTAACCACCGGGATGTTGAAAAGGTCGCAGAATCTGACGAACCTGGCCCCTTTGTCTGCGGCGTCGATATCAATGATACCCGCCGCCCATAGCGGCTGGTTGGCCCATATTCCCACCGGTCGCCCGTTGAAGCGGGCAAAGCCGGTGATGGTGCTCCGGGCATGGTCTTTCAGCATCTCGAAGAAATAGCCGTCATCGACGATGGCATGGATTACTTTATACATGTCGTAGGGTTGGGTGGGTTTATCGGGAATGATGGTATCCAGTTCGGGGCAGATGCGCTCGGGGCCGTCCTTGGTCTGGATGCGGGGCGGCATCTCTTTGTTGTTGGCCGGGAACAGGGACAGGAGCTCCTTGGCCTTGTCTATGGCATCCTTGTCGTCCTCAGCCACGATATGGGTCTGCCCCGATTTTACGGCGTGGGCTTTCCAGCCGGATAGCTCCTCCAGGGAGATTTCCTCTCCCAGCTGGGTCTTGACAAAAGCCGGCCCGGCAATTCCCATAAAGCCGGTCTTGCGGGTCTGGATGAGGAAGTCCTGCATTATGGGGTGATATGCCTGTCCGCCCAGGCAGGGGCCCAGCAGCAGCGCTATCTGGGGGATTACGCCTGAAGCCTGGATTTGGGCCCGGAATATCCAGCCGTAGGCTTCCAGGGTATCCATTCCCTCCTGGAGGCGGGCGCCGCCGGAGTCGTTCATGCCGATGAGGGGCCAGCCCATGTCCTTGGCGAAGTTTATGGCCCGGATTTCTTTCAGGCCGTGATATTCGCCGAAGGTCCCGGCCATAGCCATATAGTCCTCGGCAAAGGCGACCACGGGTCGGCCGTTTACCTTGCCGTATCCGGTAACCACTCCTTCCGCCGGCACCTCTCTTTTATCCATGCCAAAATGGACCGTCCGGTGCTTAACGAAGAGCCCCAGCTCGGTGAAGGTGCCGGGGTCGAAGAGATAGTCTATCCTTTCCCTGGCCGTCCACTGGCCCCCTTTATGGCGCTTTTCTATAGCCTCAGGGGCTGCCATCTGCAGTATCTTGGCTCTCTTTTTCTTATACTCCTCGATTAGCTCCTCGGTCGATGCCATTTTGATAGTCCTTCTCTTTCTAGATTTATAATTTTGGGCTTTTAAACCTTTTGCGGTGTAATTATAGCACTATCGCTGGCGGGTTAACAAATAACTTTTTCTTCCTTGCGAGAGCGGCGGTGGGGAAAGATATAAAAGGGTAGGGGTCTTACCCTTCCCCGTCTCCCCCTTTTTGGCATAATTTTTTCATCCCACCCAACCCGCCCAAAAGAGGCTCTTTACCCCACAAAAACTTTGTTTTTGCGGGGGCCCCGTATTTGCCTCTCTTCAACTCTCTTGTTTTGGGGCGGGGGAATAGATGGTCTTAAAGGGGTGTCAACCCCTGTAGGGTGGGATAGGCTGGGAAGTAAGACGACTGGAAGCGGGGGGAGAGGCTAATACCCCCCAATATGTTATAATAGGGCTTACCAAATAAAAAACTTTAAGAGGAACCAAACATGAACTGGGTCGTTGAGATTAAGGGTAAAAAGTTTGCCGTCGAAGCCAGGTACGGCAAGGTCTTTGTCTCCGGTGCCGGCCAGCTACTAGTTGACGGCAAGCAGGTGAAAGCATGGGGGGCTTCCCTCTGGGGCCTGCCCAAAGAAGTGCCCTTTGAGATAGCCGGAAAGCCGGCGCTCCTGCGCCGCCGGGGCGTCAGGGACCAGAATTTCGACCTGCTGGTGGCGGGAAAGCTGGTCGAGCAAGCCTAAAAGGGGGATGAGGTTGATAAAAGATATAAAGTTCAACAAAGACGGGCTTATCCCGGCCGTAGCCCAAGACGCCGATAGCGGCGAGGTGCTCATGCTCGCCTACATGAACGAAGAGGCGCTACGCCGGACGCTAGCCAGCGGTGAGGCCTGGTTCTACAGCCGCAGCCGCCAGGAGCTGTGGCACAAAGGGGAGACCTCGGGCAGCATCATCAAGGTGCGCTCAATATGGAAGGACTGCGATAGCGATACCATCTTAATCAAGGGGAAAGCCGCCGGGCCGGTATGCCACACCGGCAATAAGACCTGCTTCTTTCAGGAGCTGACCGAAGCCGACTTAGAAGGCTGAGCCGTCTCCTCTTTCTGGTCAAGCTCCACCACCTTCCTCAGCGCCGAGAGGGCGACCTCAAGCTTATCATCATCGGGCTCCCGGGTGGTCAGCTTCTGCAACCACAGTCCGGGGAACATGACAACCCTGAGTAAGCGGTTATCGGCATGGCGCCCGCTGAAATAGATTACCTCATAGGCGAAGGCGGCGATAACCGGAAGCAGCAGAATCCGCGATAAAGCCAGCATCCAGAACGTGTGCAGACCGACCAGGGCAAAGACGATGATGGCGACGATTATCACCGTAAAGAGAAAGCTGGTGCCGCAGCGAACGTGAGCCGTGCTGTATTTCCTGACGGCTTCCACCTCCAGGGGGACTCCGGCTTCATAGGCGTTTACCGCCTTGTGCTCGGCGCCGTGATAGGCGAAATAGCGCTTGATATCGGGCACCAAGCCTATCACTCCCAGGTAGAGAACGACAATAACCGCCCGGATGAGGCCCTCAATCAGGCTGAAGACCAGCGAGGAAGCGATATAAGGGTCGAGCAGCTTGGTCAGGAAAAGGGGGGCCACAAAGAAGAGGGCGACCGATACCCCCAGGGAAGCCGCCACCAGAAGCCAGACCAGCCACCCCGAAATCTCCGCCTCTTCTTCTTCCAGGGAGACGTTGGCTGAGTAGAGCAGGGTCTTGATACCCAGGACCAGCACCTCAATCAGCACAATGACGCCCCGCACCAGCGGTGTTTTCCTCCAGCGGCCGTAATAGATGGGCGGCAAAAGCTGGGTATCCATAGCCATGCCGCCGCCGGGACGGCGCACCGCGGTTACCATCGCCTTCTGCCCCCGCATCATCACCCCCTCGATAACCGCCTGACCGCCGTAATAAAATCTCTTAGCCATAATAAAAAGGAGCGGTTTTACCAGCCCGCTCCTGCTCCCATCAAGACGTTTTTTAGTCCTCCATCTTGTAGCGCCGCTTAAACCGCTCCACCCGCCCCAGGGTGTCCACCATGCGGCGTTCCTGGGTGAAAAAGGGATGGCACTTACTGCACAGCTCGACCTTTAGTGTCTTCTTGGTGGAGCCGACGGTAAAGGTGTTGCCGCAGGCACAGGTCACCTGGGCATCGTCATAGAACTTGGGATGAATCTTTTCCTTCATATCATTTAGCCAGCGTTGACGCTGACCTTTCTGCGGTCGTTGCTGGTGGGCTCGAAGGCGACCACGCCGTCAATCAAGGCAAAGAGGGTATAGTCCTTGCCCACGCCCACGTTATCACCGGGGTGAATGCGCGTACCCCTCTGCCGGACCAGTATAGTCCCCGCCCGCACCGCCTGGCCGGCGTATATCTTAACCCCCAGCCGCTTGGACTGGCTATCTCGGCCGCACCGGGTGGTGCCGCCTGCTTTTTTATGAGCCACTTTCCTTCACCTCTTTTTTACGCCGCGGAGCCTTCTTAACCGGCTTGGCTTGAGCCGCCCCGGGCTCGACTATCTTATCGATAACCAGCCTGGTATAGCGCTGGCGGTGCCCCGTCTTCTTGCGGTAGCGCACCTTGGGCTTATACTTCAAGACGACAATCTTATCGCCCTTGCCTTCCCCCTGCGAGGTGGCAATCACCTTGGCGCCGTCAACAACGGGCGCGCCCACCGTTACCTTCTTGCCGTCGGCAATAAGCAGTACCCTCTCCAGGTCAACCTTATCGCCCTCAGCTACCGCCAGGCGTTCCACGTCTATGGTCTCACCGGGGCTCACCCGATATTGCTTGCCACCGGTCTCAATGATAGCGTAAATTTTAGACCTCCATTAAACAGATTATTCTACCAACTGCCATAGCTAGGTGTCAAGTTAGAGCCTGTCCCAGAGCTTTTTTACCTTCTCCTTGAGCTCGTCAAGGCGGCAATCGGTATCTATGACCACATCGGCCTGTTTTACCTTCTCACTAACGGGCATCTGGGAACGGATGCGGGCCAGAGCCTCGGACTCGGACATCCCGCTCTTTGCTTTCAGCCGTTTGAGCACGGTGGCCTCCGGGGCTATGGTAACCCAGACTTCATCCACCTCATCGGCCAGTGAAGGCCTGCCCACCTCCAGCAATAGAGGGGCGTCCAACACCACCACCTTTTCCCCCCGCCGCCGATGCTCTTCAAGCTGAGCCTTGACCATGGCAGATATGCGGGGGTGCGCTATCTGGTTGAGGCGGGCCAGAGCCTCGGGGTCGGCGAAGACTATTTCGCCCAGCTTGCCGCGGTCAATACTGCCTTCAGGAGTTAGAATCTCTTTGCCGAAGGCAACCACCGCCTCCCGCCAGGCCTCGGTATTGGGCTTCAAAGCCTCATGGCCCACCTTATCGGCGTCAATAACGGCCGCCCCCAGCTCTTTGAGGAAGCCGGAAACAGTGCTCTTGCCGCTGCCAATGCCGCCCGTTAGACCGATGACCTTCATCATTTATTTGCTGCCTGATCTAGATCACAATAAGGATAATATGGATCAGAGTCGAGATCAATAAAGTCACTGTAGCATAAGTTAAATAGTACTGCTGCCTTTGTTTTGCGGAATTGACCTCTATTTTAAAGACCCAAGCTGGTAGTAAAAGGATAACGACTACAATCAATATGACTTCAACTTTTATGGATTCCCAAGGAAAAGCGTACCAGTTCTTTAGAAATCTACCTACAAAAGAGGATGTTTTACTAGTAGCCGCTCTTTCTAAAAGGAGTTGCCCCTGCACTACTAACAGGTTGTTTATTGTCAATGCGATAAACCACACGGAAAAGCCAACCCAGAACCAAGGGCATATGTAGATATCATAAATAACTAATTGGTAAAGGCGAAAGAACAACAATAGCCAAAGCCCCAAAGAAAAAACAAGGCCTATTGTAACTACAGAGGCTGGCAACAGACAAAAGGTACGACGACTAGCTTGCTGGTAGAGTTCATCAATGTCGTCAGAAACTGGGTATTCAGGCAAAGAGCGCACCGAAAGCATTTGTCTAACCGCATTTAACAAAATGAAAAGAGCTCTCAGAGGGGGTGCCTTAATAACCCTCTCAAAAACTAAACCAGCCCCCACCATTATCCCTATAAATTGTAATACGAATGCAAGTAATCGGATAGTCTCAAGAGTATCCATTTTAAGTAGTATATCATAAATCACGCTGTTCTAAGGGAGTATTTTAAGAGAGGTCTCACCTCTTTTGGGCGGGCTGGGTGGGTCGAAAAACCTATGGGGGAGGGGCCCAAAGGGCTATAATTGAGCCTGGTCAAGTGCTATAATTATACAAGGGAGCATTATGCTCAAGGCAATGCTCTATGAAAAACTGCCTAACTCCAGGGTAAGGTGCGGTATCTGCCAGTGGCGCTGCAATATAGCCCCGGGCAAGTTCGGCGTCTGCCGTGTCTACCAGAACCGCGAAGGCGCCCTTTATAGCCTCAACTACGCCAAGGTGTCTTCGGTAGCCGCCGACCCTATTGAAAAGAAGCCCCTCTTTCACTTCTTCCCCGGCAGCCTGGCTTTCTCCGTCGGGGGGTGGGGCTGCAACTTCCACTGCCAGGACTGCCAGAACTGGGAGATTGCCTGCCCGGCGATGAACGAGCCCTGGCTCGGCTCCCAGGAAATCTCCCCGCAGGCAGCCATAGAACTGGCCATACGCTACCGCTGTCAGGGCATCGCCTGGACCTACAACGAACCCAGCATCTGGTTTGAATACACCCTGGCCTCGGCCAAGCTGGCCAAGGAGAACAACCTCTACACCGTCTACGTGACCAACGGCTTTCTCACCCCTGAGGCGCTGGATGTCATCGGGCCCTACCTCGATGCCTGGCGGGTCGATATCAAGGGCTTCAGCGATGACCTCTACCAAAAGCTGGCCAGGGTAAGCCGCTGGCAGGGAATACTGGAGGTCGCCAAGCGGGCCAAGGATAAGTGGAATATGCATATTGAGGTCGTCACCAACATCATACCCACCATGAACGATGACGACCAGCAACTAGAGGGCATCGCCGGCTGGATAAGCCAGGAGCTGGGCGAATTGACGCCCTGGCACGTCACTCGCTTTTACCCCCACCACCACATGACCCACCTGCCCCCGACCCCCGTAGCCACCCTGGAGCATGCCTGCGAGGTCGGGAAAAAGGCGGGGCTCAAGTTTGTCTATGCCGGCAACGTCCCCGGCCACAGCAGTGAAAGCACTATCTGCTATAACTGCGGTAATACCATCGTGAAACGGCTCGGCTACCAGACTGAGGTAGTCGGTCTGGAAGGCTCGAATTGCCGCTTCTGCGGGGCGGAGCTTAACTTCAGGACTGCCGAGAGGAGAGCGTGATGATAAGGAAGCCAGTCGTCGCCGGGCAATTCTATCCGGCATCAGCCTCGGAGCTTAAGGCTATGATTGAGAGGATGGTCAAAGAAGATGCCATCGGGCTGGTCTCGCCCCATGCCGGCTATGTCTACTCCGGAGCGGTAACGGCCGCCGTTATCTCCAGAATCAAGCTCAAGGACACCTTTATCATCATGGGGCCCAACCACACCGGCAGCGGCAAACCTTTAAGCATCATGACCGAAGGCACCTGGAAAACGCCTTTGGGAAAGGTGGAAATCGACTCGGAGCTGGCCAAGAAGATTCTAGCCACCTCCAAGCACCTCAAAGAGGACAAGGTCGCCCACCTCTACGAGCACTCCATCGAGGTCCAACTGCCCTTTTTGCAGTATTTCAAGCCCGATTTTAAGCTGGTCCCCATCGTCTTCGGCCATGCCAGCGGCACCGTCTATAAAGAAATCGGCAAAGAGATAGCCAAAGCGGTCAAGAAACTGCGCCGGGAGGTGGTAATCATCGCTTCCAGCGACATGACCCACTACGAGCCGCAGGAGTCGGCGCAGGCGAAGGACAGCCAGGCTATAGAGGCCATACTGAACCTGGACGAGGACGAACTGCTGAAGAGGGTCAGCCAACTCGGCATCACCATGTGCGGCTATGCCCCGGCGGTAAGCCTTATCGTCGCCGCCAAGGAACTGGGCGCCACCGGCACCGAGCTGGTCAAATACCAGACCAGCGGCGATACCACCGGCGATTACTCGGCCGTGGTGGGCTACGCCGGCATAATAATAAAAGGCGGGGGCAGATAAAGATGCACCCGCTGGTGGCCCTGGCCAAGAAGACGGTGGAGGGCTTTATCAGGGAGGGCAAAGCCGTCCCGCCGCCGGAGCTCACCCCTGAAATGAAGGAGAAGGCGGGCGTCTTCGTCTCCATCCATAAGCTCGGCGAGCTGAGGGGCTGCATCGGCACCTTTGAGCCGCAGAGGGCTAACGTGGCTGAGGAGGTCATGGCCAATGCCGTTGCTTCGGCAACCAGAGACCCCCGCTTTTTCCCCATCACCCCCGACGAGCTTGAAGACCTCTCGTACAGCGTTGACGTCCTCACCAAGCCTGAGCCGGTGAAGGGCCGGGAGGAGTTGGACCATAAGAAGTACGGGGTTATCGTTGAGTATGGAACGAGAAAGGGCTTGCTCCTGCCCGACCTTGAGGGCGTGGACTCGGTGGACTATCAGATTGAAATCTGCCGGCAGAAGGCGGGGATAATGCCCGATGAGCCGGTGAAGCTATACCGATTTGAGGTGAGGAGGTATAAGTAAGGGAGGGGAAGAGTATGGAAACTACAGTAATAATTATTCTCTTAGTTGTTCTCTTAGTAGGTCTAATGGTTCTGGGTAGTTTTTTCATTGGGGATAAGATTAGGGCAAGCCGTAGGTGGAAAAAGCAAAGTGACACTTTAGCGAAGGAAGTAGGACAGCAAGTGGGACAACAGATAGCCGACACTACAAAAGTTTTTGGAGAAGTTAGCAAAAGCTTAGGTGAACTCAAGCAACAAACGCAACAAATGCAGGAAGTTGGTAAGAATATCTCCAGCTTACAAGACCTTCTACGTGCACCAAAATTTAGAGGCGGTTTTGGTGAACTCCTGCTAGAGAGATTACTGGCTGATATAGGGCTACCGCGCGATAACTACTCGCTCCAATATAGGTTCCGAAATGGTGAAGCTGTAGATGCTGTTATTCGAATTGGGGGGAAATTAGTCCCCATTGATTCTAAGTTCCCTATAGAAGATTTTCAACGAATACTGACGGGAGAATCCGAGGAGGAGCAAGCACCCTTAAGGAAGCAATTCATACGCCGTATTAAGAATCATATTGATAATGTAACTAAATATATTCTACCTGATGAAAATACTTTTGACTTTGCCCTAATGTATATTCCAGCGGAGAATGTCTATTATGAGACCATACTCCGTGGACATGCTGAAGGAAGTGAAATATATTCCTACTCCCTCCAAAAGAGGGTTATCCCGGTTTCACCGAATAGCTTATATGCCTATTTGCGGGTTATTATACTCGGACTAAAGGGGTTACACATTGAGAAAACCGCCCGCGACATACTTGCACATCTGGGACGCTTGCAGGGTGACCTTCAGGATTTCAAAGGAGACTACGACACATTAGGTGGGCACATTCGGCATGCAGCGCAAAAGTATGACGAGGCTGACAGAAAATTGACGAAATTTGGCGATAAGTTGCAACTTACTGGCGAAGCACCTATTGAAAAATTACCAGAAGGCAGTTCTGAAACACACGAGGAAAGTTAAAAAGGGTGGGGCAAATAAAAATGCTAAAAGACCTTGTAGTAAAAAACCGCAGCTACCGGCGCTTTTACCAGGAAGTCCCCGTAGAACTGGCGACGCTGAAAGAGCTGGTTGACCTGGCCAGGCTATCGGCATCTGCCGCCAACCTGCAATCGCTAAAATATATCCTCTCCTGCCAGCCCGAGAAGAATGCCCTGATATTCCCCTGCCTCAGGTGGGCCGGCTACCTCAAGGACTGGCGCGGGCCCGCCGAAGGAGAAAGACCGTCGGCATATATCATTATCCTCGGCGATACCAAGATAAGCCCCTCTTTCCTCTGCGACCACGGCGTCGCCGCCCAGAGTATCCTGCTCGGTGCCACCGAGAGAGGGCTGGGCGGCTGTATACTGGCGGCGGTAAACAGGACTAAACTGGCCAAGCTCCTCAACATACCAGCGCACTTTGAGATACTGCTGGTGCTGGCGCTGGGCAAGCCCAAAGAGAAGGTGGTGCTGGAGGCGGTGGGGCCTGGCGGCGATATAAAATACTGGCGGGACAAAGACGATGTCCACCACGTGCCCAAGCGGGACTTAGATGATATTATTATAGGTTAGAGGGTGACTTATGGACTTATTTGAACACCAGTTCCAGCAAGACAAAAACCGGGAAGCGCCGCTGGCGGCCAGGATGAGACCGGGCGCCCTGCACGAGTTCGTGGGGCAGGAGCACCTGGTAGGCGAAGGGCACGTTTTAAGAAAGGCTATCGAAGCCGGCAAGGTGCCGTCCATCATCCTCTGGGGCCCGACCGGCAGCGGCAAAACCACCATGGCCTATATCATCGCCAATACCACCCAGTCCCACTTCAGCCCGGTAAGCGCCGTCAGCGCCGGCGTGGCCGACCTGCGCCGCATCATTGAAGAGGCAAAAGAACGCCGCAAGCTCTATAAACAGACGACCATACTCTTCATCGACGAGATTCACCGCTTCAACAAATCGCAGCAGGACGCCGTCCTGCCCTTCGTCGAGGACGGGACTATCACCCTCATCGGCGCCACCACCGAAAACCCATCGTTTGAGGTTATCACTCCCCTGCTCTCCCGCTGCCAGGTACTCGCCCTCAACCCCCTCACCGAGGATGAAATCCAGGTTATCATCATGAGGGCCTTAAAGGACGAACTGAAAGGGCTGGGCAAGCTGAATGTTGAGCTGGACGAAGACGCCATGCTCCGCCTCATCATGATGTCCAACAAGGATGCCCGGGTTGCCCTCAATGCCCTGGAGATAGCCACCGCCACCACACCGCCCGATGCCGAGGGAAAGCGCCGTATCTCATTAAACACCATTGAGGACGCCATCCAGCACCGGGCTCTGCCCTACGACAAGACAGGAGAGCTTCACTACGACATCATCTCCGCCCTGCACAAGTCGCTAAGAAGCTCGGACCCGGACGCCGCCCTTTACTGGCTGGCCAGGATGCTGGAGGCCGGGGAAAGCCCCCTCTACATCGCCCGCCGGATGGTCCGCTTCGCCTCGGAGGACATCGGCATGGCCGACCCCCAGGCGCTGGTGGTAGCCATGGCCGCCCAGCAGGCAGTACATTTCGTCGGCATGCCCGAGGGCAACCTGGCCCTGGCTGAGGCGGCTGTCTACCTGGCTACCGCCCCCAAAAGCAACTCGCTCTATCAGGCTTACTCCGAAGTCCAGGAGAAAATTAAGCAAGGCCCCGACGAGCCAGTGCCGCTTCACCTGCGCAACCCGGTAACGCCGCTGATGAAAAAGATGGACTACGGCAAGGGCTACAAGTACGACCACGACTACCCCGGCCACTTCAGCGGTCAGCGGAACCTGCCCGACTCACTTAAAGGTAAGCGTTTCTATAGCCCCAGCGACCAGGGATATGAAAAGCAGGTCGCCGAGCGGCTAAAAACCTGGTGGGAGAGCATCAGCCCGGCCAAGAAAGACAAGCCTACTAAAACTAAAAGAAAGAAGAAGACTTGAGCCGAGTCCACACCACCATTCCCGGCCGGGAAATATCGCTGGAAGCAGTCTGGCACTTCCCCGAGGGCGCTGGCCCCTTCCCGTCGGTCATCGTCTGCCACCCCCACCCCCTCTACGGGGGGAGCATGTCCAGTAACGTTGTCTTTGCCATCTGCCAGGCGCTGGCCCAAAAATCGATTGCCGCCCTCAGGTTCAACTTCCGGGGGGTAGGCAAGAGCGGCGGCGAATTCGGGGAAGGCATTGCTGAGCAGGAAGACGTTAAGGCAGCCCTGGACTTCGTTGCCTCTACCGCCAATATCGACCAGAAGAGAAAAGGCTTAGCCGGCTATTCTTTTGGCGCCAGTGTCGCCCTGCCCGTTGCTGTTCAAGACGAGCGGGTGAGCATGCTGGCGCTGGTCTCGCCGGCGCTATCCGAGGAGGGCTGGGAGGAGCTGAGGCGATATACCAGGCCCAAATTCGTCATTGCCGGCGATAACGACTTCGTCATCCCCGAACCGGAGTTCCTGAAGCACGCCGAGGCTATCCCCGAACCCAAGCAGTATCAGGTTATAGCCGGGGCCGACCACTTCTGGGGAGGATACGAAGAAGAGGTGGCCGACAAAGTAAGCCAGTTCTTCGCCGAAGGCTTCCAAGCTTAAGCGCCTTGACACACAATCCGCCACTCCGCTATACTGATAAGACCGGCGCGGGGTGGAGCAGTGGAAGCTCGTTGGGCTCATAACCCAAAGGTCGCAGGTTCGAATCCTGCCCCCGCTACCAAAGGGAATTTGAACGGGAATAGATAGAAGTCTATTCCCTTTTTATTTAGCCGAAATTATGTTAAATTAGGCTACAAATGGCAACGGCGGAGTAGGGGTTAGATGAGAAAAGATCGGCTAATCGTGGGGCTGCTTTGCATCGCGTTCGCTGTGTGGACCTTCTTGTCTGATGACACGGTTGGGCCAGCGATAGCCATCGGCGTCTTGGGCTTGATTACGGTGGCAATCTCCAGAAAGAAATAACCTCCCGTCTCTCGTCTCCTTCGAATCCTGCCCCCGCTACCAAGATATTTTAGGGCACCGCCAAAAGCGGTGCTTTTTGCTTTCTTCGACTTCACCAATCTGGTGCCTATTGAGGCCATGGCTTCACAACAACCGCCTGCGGTAGGATTGGGGTGCCTGTCCTGCCCCTGCCCACCCCCACCGCCCCACGCCCCCCATGGACGCCCAAGCTCAGGGCGGAGCGCCGCTCCGGGAGGACGGTGCACATGTACGAGTACCTGGCGAGGCGCTACCTGGAGAGGGACCCGGCGCTGACCAAGCTCGGGGTGCAGCAGTACCTCGCCGAGAGGCTGGGGCGGGTCTCCCCGGCCGCGGTCAGCAACGAGAGGAAGGCGCTGGGTTTCTTGTTTAAGGTTTCTGCCTGAGGAACTCCTGTACCGTCAGCCGCTGTTGTCTCGGCTGTTTGCGCAAAGCAGCATCTTTGTATGTCAAGCGATGAAGGCGGTTGACAGGTTGGTGTGATCATCCCGGAGTAGTATTGTTCAGAACACAAAGGCAAATTCGACGAATCGTACGGCATGATTCTCATCTCGGTCACGTCAAATGCCTTCCCTGCTGCCAGACCGAAGAATATTTGGTAGACTCGCTTTGATGAGTTATGGTAATATTCTGCTAGACAGTGGGGCATGAGAAGCAAGTTTTATGCGTGCAAGTGAGCTTTTAAAAGGTCACTGGCTAGAATATAGCGGGGGTTCGCGCCCCGGCACTAATAGAATTAGGTTCGTCGAGTTGGATCCAGACAATGCATTGATTGAATTGTGGTATGTCTTTGATTGGAATACAAATGAGATAGCGGACATTGCGTTTTACATTAGTCGAGGCGAGTTCGACCAGTTAGTAGATGGTCTTCTGCGTGAGGGGTGTGCTTCGCTGTCAAAGTCAACTGAAGACCAACGACTTAGCTTCGAATGGAAACATACGGAAGGTGGATTTGCTTTTCGTCTTACTGGATACACGACTAAAGCCCTCGAGGGTTCAATTGGTTTGGAAATCAGAGACTATAAAAACGTTGAGTGCGGGAAACTTGTTTGACTCCAATGAGGGTGGCTGAGAAAATTCATGGTAAGGAAACGACCATATCCCCACATAAATCCATACATATTCCGGATGTATGATATTCGTGGCGTCGTAGGTCAAGACCTTACCGCTGAAGTCTCTTATCTAATAGGTTCAGCCTATGGAACCTTCATCAGGCAGTCTGCGAAAGGGCAGGTTCGTGTTGCTGTAGGCAGGGATAATCGCCCCTCTTCAGAAAACCTACACTCCGCGGTTTGTGAAGGCTTGATGAATACGGGCTGCGACGTTCTGGACGTTGGGCTAACACCTTCACCGGTGCTAAACTTTGCAGTTGCTCATTGGCATTTAGACGGAGGAATCAACGTCACGGGAAGTCACAATCCGGCTGATCAAAACGGATTCAAACTAGCGGGTCGAAATGCTTATCCGGTTGCAGAAGAGGACATTCAGCATATCCGTGAGTTAATAGAGGAAGGCGCATTTGTTTCGGGTAAGGGCGGCATGGTTCCGAGAGACCCGAAGGCGGAATATATGGCTAAGGTAGCGGAACTGGTGGAGGTAAAAAGCGGCCTGAAGGTGGTGGTTGATGCCGGTAACGGGGTTGCCGGTTTGTTTGCCCCGGCGTTGCTACGACAGATGGGATGCGAGGTTGTGGAACTGTATTGTGAATTGGATGGTACTTTTCCGCATCATCTGCCCGATCCCGAGAATCCCAAGAATATTCGTGACTTACGGAGGAAAGTTGTCAAAGTAAAAGCTGACATGGGGTTCGCCTATGACGGCGATGCCGACAGGCTGGGGGTTGTGAATGAACATGGGGAAAGCGTTCCCACGGACCACATCGTTATTATGCTGAGCAGAGATTTGCTAGCGCGGCACCCTCGTGCCAAGATACTTATAGACGTGAAGGCGTCCCAGACTGTCATCGAAGACATAAGAGAACACGGCGGCATTCCCGTCCTGTGGAAGACCGGTCATTCACTTATCAAACGTAAGATGCATGAAGAAAGAATTCTGTTCGCCGGTGAGTTTAGTGGGCATATGTTTCTTGCCGAGAACTACTATCCTATAGATGACGCCATTCTAGCTTCGTGTCGACTTTTACAGATTCTATCACGGGAAGATTCTTCGCTGTCGAGTTTGCTTGGCAGCCTGCCCAAGCGTTTCTCTACAGGTTTGATTGAAGCCTACTGCTCCGATCGCGATAAATTTGACATTGTTGCCAGCGTCACCGATTTCTTTTCAAAACGATACGATGTAGTAACTATTGACGGGGCAAGAATTATGTTCGGCGATGGGTGGGCACTGGTACGGGCTTCAAATACGACACCTAGTCTTACGCTAAGATTTGAAGCCGATTCTAAGGAAAGACTTGAAGAAATACAATCGATAGTCTATGAGAAGCTAAAGGAATTTTCTGCCGTCAAGTTGCCAAATTCTGCTTGAGGACTAGTCAGGTCAGGGTATGAGCGGGCAGCCAAGCCATCGTACTTCGACGGCTTTTCTCTATAACCAAGGACCTTCTTAATCTGGGCCAGAGTTCTAATCTGGATCTTAGGCTTTGTTGAAATAGCCGCCATCCGCCTACTGGATGGACTTCATCCTGGTCAACACACTGTCTTATGCAATGCCACTGCAGTATACCACATCCCGAAGACCCTGGTGAGTTGAGCAACAATAGTCAGGAGTGTGCAATGATAGTTTTGCGCATCAATCTCTATTCGTTCCCGAAACAATTCGAATACAGCCCAGAAAAAAGTGGCCCTGAGCCCGAGATTTCAGGGGACCCTGTCGTGACTCTGTACCGAATAGGGCGGCGAATAGGGGGTAGGTTTCATAACTGGTAAGTTATGAGTTTAACGAGCCAATTTCCCAGCACGTTTGCGCTGGGAAGGCAGGGAAGGGAGGATTAAGAACCTTCTATTGTGGTAGGCTTTATTGCTCAACGTGGCGCTCCTGGGTTATGCCACGATCCTAAGTTGATACAGGAAATCTGGTTTCTACTTTCCTTCCCACATGCTCGATTGCAGGAAAGTGGCCAGATTAACATCCTGGTTAGTGAGCTGGAGTTTGCGTCGTATCTTCTCCCGGTGGCGGTTGATGGTGGCCTCGGATACGCCCCGCATCTCGGCGATTGCTTTGGTGTGCATTCCGTTCCGTATCATGTTACAGATTTTGATTTCCGTCGGCGTCAGAGAGTGGTATAGATTCGATAAATGGCTGATAAAGGGCGATGTGATTTCCCCGAGGTTAGTCTGGAGCATCTCCACGTATTTAACCTGAGTGGAGGGTAACCGTGAGGCCAGGGCATGCAGGATAGGCATCAGGATTTTCTCGACATTCGTGTTAATGTCCTGGTAGATTTCCTGTTTCTCCTGCTCAATCCGGGATAGGAGCGTCCGCAGGGCAATATTGGCTTCCTGTAAAGCCTGGCGCTCTAAGGTCAGTTGTCGGTTGGTCTCCTGCAACTCCAGGTCCGCCGATATCCGGGTGGCAATGGTGCCGACCTGCTCGGCCACCGCGTCCAGCAGGGCCCGTTCCTCTTTCAGAAAAGGGCCTTCATCGGCCGGCGGACATTCCTCCAGGTAGAAAATACCGACCTCACCCACCGCCTCATGATACATGTAAATCCGCGATGACTGCCGCCAGTTGGTCACTTTGAATCTTTGGCTGGCGTAGGTTTCTTCCTTGAAGAGGATCCGGGCGCAGGTTATCTCCGGATACTGCCAGGAATAGGGCAGGAAGTTCACCAGCTCCTGCAGAAGATTGTCCATAGAATACATATGGCGCTCGGCAAGCTGGGAAATCCCGTAAAGGCAGTTCAATTCCTTGATGCGCTCATGCAGCGCGGCCTGGACCTCGCTGGGTTCGGCCTCGGTGGGAAACGGGATTCGCCACAAGAGGGCCAGGTCTTTCGAGGGAAAAGGCAGACGCCGAACGTCGTCCGGAGACAGGGAAGCCTTTCTCTTAGCCATTGGACTCCTCCCCACTATTGCCTATTTTCCATAGGCAATATGAGTGCATTTGTTCCGTATTTACATAACACATCCTATCTGTTAATTTGAAAATTGTCAAACTGTCTCTCGGTCAAAGGAGGTTCACATGCCACCCCAAACTCTCGATACCATCCTTGAAGGACGCCGCAGTCAACCGAGTCAACTAATTGAAGCGCTTCAAGACGTTCAGCAAAATTACGGCTACATTTCCCAAGAGGCCATAAAGTCCTTATCCCAGGGTCTCGGGGTACCGCTTATGGAAGTCTACAGTGTGGCTTCCTTTTATAAAGCCTTTCGATTAAAACCAGCCGGCAAGCATGTCCTGACCATGTGCACGGGCACCGCCTGTCACGTGCGGGGCTCCCGTCTCCTCCTTGATTATGCTATTAGCCAGCTCGGAGTTAAACCAGGTGAGGTGACCCCCGATGGTCTTTTCTCCATCGAGCACGTCAACTGTCTGGGCGCCTGCGCCCTGGGGCCAATCGTTAGCGAAAACGGCTCCTATTATCACCACATGACGCCCGCCAAGCTCCGTAAACTCATCGCGACCCTCAGCCGCCAGGAAACAGGGGGCGATAACGATGTCTAGGCTCAATAGCTACCGCGAACTGGAACACCTGCGCCTGCGGCTCCAGGAGCAACGAAAAAACATTACGACTACGGTGATGGTCTGCGGAGGTACCGGATGTCGGGCATCTAATTCCCAGGCTGTCATTGATGCCGTCAGGAAAGAGTTATCCAGCCAGGGGCTGGACCAGAGCGTGCGCCTTTGCGTCACCGGATGCCATGGCTTCTGCGAACAGGGCCCGGTTATTATCATCGAGCCTGGCAATATATTCTACTGCCATGTTACGCCAGAGGACGCTTTTGAAATCGTTTACCAGACCGTGATGAAGGGCAAAGTAATCGAACGGCTGCTCTATGAAGACCCGGGTTCGGGCGAGAGATTTAAAACCGAGTCGGAGATTCCCTTTTACAAGGCTCAGGACCGGCAGATTCTGTCCCAGAACCGCCTGGTTGACCCCTGCTCTATCGAAGATTACATCGTAGCCGGCGGCTATTCGGCCCTTACCAGAGTACTTAACGGTATTACTCCGGAGGGTATTGTTAAGGAGATTACCGCCTCGGGGCTGCGGGGACGTGGTGGTGGCGGTTTCCCGAGCGGGCGTAAGTGGAGCCAGTGTCTGGAGGCGCCCGGGGAAGAAAAATACGTAATCTGCAACGCCGATGAGGGCGACCCCGGGGCATATATGGACCGCAGCGTGCTTGAGGGTAACCCGCACCTGATTTTAGAAGGCATGATGATTGGCGCCCGGGCTATCGGTGCTAATAAAGGATACGTATACGTCCGCAACGAATATCCGCTGGCGGTCAAGCATTCCCAGATTGCCGTCGAGCAGGCCCGCGAACTTGGGCTCCTCGGCGAAAATATCCTGGGCTCGTCCTTCTCGTTCGACGTGGACATCGCCAGGGGCGGAGGTGCCTTCGTCTGCGGAGAATCAACGGCCCTCATGGCTTCCATAGAAGGCAAGGTCGGTGAGCCCCGGCCCAAGGATGTCCACACCGTGGTCGACGGTCTTTATCACAAGCCAACCACCCTCAATAACGTCGAGACCTGGGCTAACGTCCCGGCCATCATCCTCAATGGTTCATCCTGGTTCGCCTCGAGGGGGACGAAGAAGAGCAAGGGAACCAAAATCCTGTCCCTGACCGGCCGCATCAAGAATACCGGCCTGGTTGAGGTGGCCATGGGCACCTCAATCCGCGAGGTGGTGTTCGATATCGGCGGTGGCGCCATCGACGGCAGGCCGATAAAAGCGGTCCAGACCGGCGGACCATCGGGCGGGTGTCTTCCGGTAGATAAGTTCGACCTCGCCATTGATTTCGACGCGCTCTCCGAAGCCGGCTCCATGGTCGGTTCGGGCGGCATGGTGGTGATGGATGAGGAGACCTGCATGGTGGACGTGGCCAAGTATTTCTTAAGCTTCCTGCAGGACGAATCGTGCGGCAAGTGCCTGCCCTGCCGGGTCGGGGTTGACCGCATGCTGGAGATAATCACCGACATCACCGAGGGCCGCGGCCGACCGGAGCAGCTTGACCTCCTGGAAGAACTGGGCGAAACGATTTCCCAAACGGCGCTTTGCGGGCTGGGTAAGACGGCGCCCAACCCGGTGCTCTCCACCCTGCGTTATTTTCGCTCGGAATACGAGGCGCACATCAAGGAAAAGCGATGCCCGGCCGGGGTATGCAAGGCTCTGATTACATACTCAATTGACGCCGAAAAGTGCAATGGCTGCGGTGTCTGCATACGCGCCTGCGTGCACGGGGCGATAACCGGTGAGAAAAAACAGGTGCCTGTGATTGACACCCAGCTCTGCCAGAAATGCGGTATCTGTCGAAGCGAGTGCAAGTTCGACGCCATTCAGGTTATTTGAGAAAGCGAGGTTGTCGGGATGCTGCAATACGTCAACGTTAACATAGACGGGGCTATCGTTCGCGCTACCAAGGGGACCAGCGTTCTTGACGCCGCTATCGAATACGGCATCTGCATTCCCCACCTCTGCCATGTCCCCTATCTTTCCGACATCGGCGCCTGCCGGCTGTGCATTGTCGAACACGTGGTCAACGGTCGTTCCGAAGTCACCGCTTCCTGCACCTTGAACGTGGAGGAGGGCATGGTAATCAGGACTAATACCGACAAAATCCGGAGACTGCGCCGCAACCTCGCCGAGCTGCTGGTGGCCCAGGCTCCCAACTCCCGCGCTATTCAGGACATCGCCCTGCGCTGTGGGGTCAAGGAGGTCCGCTATCCCTTCCGGAACGAGGACTGTGTCTTATGCGGGCGCTGCGTACGGGTCTGCACCGAGGTCTGGCAGGCACGGGCAATCGGTTTCGTCGGGCGAGGTAAAGACCGCCACGTTGACTACCCCTTCGGCATCCGCCCCGATTTCTGTAAGCAATGCGGCAACTGCGTCCAGATTTGCCCCATGACTATTCCTCCCTGCGACGGCCCCATGAAGCCCGGGGAGGAATACCTCTGCCGAAAATGCGAATCGCAGCTTATGATCGCCGACGAGGTGCCGGGTAGCTGCGTGTGGTGCCAACTGGGCGAAGGCTTCGGCTGCGGGCGCTATGTCTAGAAATCCGGGCTGAGACTAAAACCAAGTCTGATATTCTAGGGCATCGCTTTTGGCGGTGCTTTCTTGTTTTAGAGGCCTCCTAGCTGAACACCGGCGAAGGCTTTTCCTGGAAGGGATGCGTCCGCAGAATCAGCGAGAAAAGGAAGGGATAGTTCGCCTTCAGGTGCTCAACGTAGTCCAGCCACTCGCTGGCCAGATGGTCATACATCCTCTGGATATCACCGGAAAGATGCTCCAGGTCCTTATCAGGAAGGCCACTGAGTGACGCTCTGGCCTCAAGCTCCTCGTCAAGGTGGGTAACCGCCCAGAGCAAATCGGTGAAACGGTCGTGCTCAAGCAGATTGGGGTTTCCCAGCAGGGTCAGTAGAAAGACCCGTTTCTGGGCCAGAAAGGCCTTTAGCTCGTCCAGGTCTACCTGGCGGCAATCAAGCTCAACATTAAGGTTATAGGCATAGGCAGCCGCCCGCCGAAAATCTTTCTTCGTCCACTCAGAGCTAACATTCATCTGCCCGGCGATTTCTGACCTGTTATCAAAGTATTTAAAGAAGACATTGAGCAGATGATTGCCCGCCTCGGAGAAGAAAGCGCCCACTACCATGTTGAGCTTCTGCAGCTTAGCCTGCTTGTCCCGGCGGGCCAGGACGCGCTCGATGATGAGCACCACCAGCAGTACCTCAAGAGGCAGGAAAGCGAGGTCGCCGACCATATAGATGAAGATATGGTGGACATCGCCGAAGATGAGGTAGTGGACAAAGTAGACGACGCCGGAGAGCGCCAGAAAGGCTAGCGCCAGGTAAACGATAAAAGAGAAACGCTTAAACATTTTAGCCACCCCTGCAAGAAATTAGCCGCTAATACCAATATAACATATTTCGGCTGCCCGCCGACACCAGCTTTTTTTGCTCTAAACCCTCCCAATGTGATATAAATACTGGAATGCATCTCTGGCGGATACTTCCGCCGTTTCTTAAAGTTCATTGGTTAACTAGCTAGAAAGCTGGAACGTGCATGGAAATCTTAAGGCAAATCCAATACCAGCCGGCACGGGCGGTGGGCGGCTACACCGACCGCCTGCTCAAGGTTGACTTAAGCAAAAAGGAAATCGCCATCCAGAAGCTGGCGCCCGATTTCAAAGACAAGTACATCGGGGGGCGGGGCTATGCCCTTAAACTTATCTGGGACGGCACCAGCCGCCAGACCCGTTACGACAGCCCGGAAAATATCCTGGTGATGGCCAGCGGGCCCTTGGGCAACGAGCCCGCCTTTCCCGGGACGGGCAAGTTCATCGTGGGCACCATCTCGCCCCTGACCGATACCTTCATCGATTCCAATGTCGGCGGGCACTTCGGGCCGCTCTTAAAGCTGGCCGGCTTCGACGCCCTGGCTGTCTCCGGCATATCCCAGGAAGAGGTAGTAATCATGGTCGACGGCGACCAGAAGACCATCACTATCGCCGCCGCGCCCGTCTATGACAGGGAGACCGATGAAGGCGCCCTCGCCTTCGGCCAGAGATTGCTTAAAGACATTGGCGGCGGCCAGTACAGCGACTGCCTGGCGGCGGTCAGCGCCGGAAAAGGGGCGGTCAACACCCGCTTCGGGGTGACCCACAGCCTCTACTTCGACCGCCGGCGGCAGCGCATCCGCTCCAAACAGGCGGGGCGGGGCGGCACCGGCACCGTCATGCGGGCCAAGGGCTTGAGGAACATCGTGGTGCGCTCCAGCCTGTCCAAGGTAGACGGCAATAACGCCGTAGATAAGAAGGGGGTACGGGAGGCGGGGCGCCGGCTAAAGGAGGTCATCTCTAAAGCCGACCCCAAACAGCTCCACCTATCGGCCTGGGGGACTCCGGTCCTCTCCGAGTATATGGATAAATTCCACATCTTCCCCATCAACAACTACCAGTACGGGCAGAGCCCCCACTCGGCAAAGCTCTTTGCCCATGTCTTCCTGGACAGGTACTTTACCCCCAGAATACCCGACGGCTGCTACTACGGCTGCAACCTCGCCTGCGCCAAGGGCGCCGAGGATGTCGAGCTGACGCGGGGGCCCCAGGCGGGGCGGAGGGTCGGCATCGACGGGCCGGAGTACGAAACGGTGGGCGCCGTCGTCTGCATGGGCATCTTCGACCCCCATTTCGTCATGGAATACAACTGGTACTGCGATGAATACGGGCTGGATACCATCTCCACCGGGGTGACCATCGGCTTCTTCATGGAGTGCTTCCAGCGCGGCTATTTGAACGTTGACGACACCGGTTACGAGCTTAACTTCGGCGACATCGAGGCCGCCGATAGATTACTGCACGAAACCGCCAGCGGCAAAGGCTTTGGCAAAATTATCGGCCAGGGCTCAGCCCGGGGTAAGCAGTGGGTCGCCGAGAGATACGCCGCCCGAAACAACGTCTCAAAAGATGCCGTCATCGCCGAGCTTAATAAATTCGCCATGGAGGTCAAGGGGCTCGAGTTCTCCATGTACATCACCAAAGAGTCGCTGGCCCAGCAGGGTGGCTACGGCTTCGCCCTCAAAGGGCCGCAGCATGACGAGGCCTGGCTGATTTTCATCGACCAGGTCTACCAGGAGCTGCCCACCCTGGAGGACAAGGCGGAGGCGCTCAAGTGGTTCCCCCTGATTCGCACCTGGTTCAACGCCACCGGACTCTGCAAGCTCCACTGGATTGACGTGCGCAACCCGGAGGCGGCCAATACCAGCGAGCCGGCCAAGAACCTGCCCACCCTGGCCCACTACACCCATTACCTCAACGCGACCACGGGGAGCAACAAAAACCTCCAGGACATGCTGGATGATTCGGAGAGGCTGTATATCCTGCAGAAGCTTATCAATCTGCGCCAGGGAAAAGGGAGAAGGGACAGCGACCAGCCCCCCTTAAGGGCGATGGCCCCCGCCTTCTTCAACGAATACCAGTTTCGGGCCGAATACTATGACCAGTGGTTGCGCAAAAACCTGAGCGATGGTAAGCTGCCATCCAGCCCGGAGGGGCGGCATAAACTGCTCGTCGAGAAAAGGATCGAAGCCTATCAGCAACTCTGCGATATCGTCTACGAGAAGAAGGGCTTCACCCCGGAGGGGATACCCCGGCGGGAGACAGTGGAGAAATTTGGCCTCATGGACGAACAGGCTGAAGGGCTGTTCCAAGAAATGGGCCTGTGATTTAGCCAGATGATAGTCTTAATTGAGTTCCTGGGGATTCAGCGCACCGTCACCAAGACGGACAGCCTGGATATGCCCATCTCGGCCGAGACGAGGGTCAACGACGCCATGGAGTATGTCAGGGGCCGGTACCCCCAGCTTCACCTGGAGGAGAGCATGGTGCTCATTACCGTCAACCAGGAGGTGGCATCACCGGACAGAGTTCTAAAGGCCAACGATACCATCTCTTTCCTGCCCTTTATCAGCGGTGGCTAAGCGCCGCTTATTCCACGTAGACTAGTGCAGGTATTCGCCGGCGTTAACGGCCAGCGTCTGCCCGGTTATCTTATCGGCTTCATCAGAGGCAAGAAAGACCACCGCGCTGGCAACGTCTCCCGGCTGCACGCTCTTGTGGATAAGCTGCCCGTTTTCCACCAGTTGCTGGAAAAATTCCTGGGAATAGGTCGCCTGCATAGCCTCGGTCATTATCAGGCCGGGTGCCACCGCATTCACGTTGATGTTGAATTCGCCCAGCGCCGTGGCCAGACCGCGGGTCATGGTGACCACGCTGCCCTTGGAAGCGCTGTAGTGAAGAAAGTGGGGTAAGCCGCTGAAGGCAACGGTCGAAGCAATATTGAGGATTTTACCCCTGCCCTGCTTCTTCATGTAGGGGATAACCGCTTTAGAGCAGAGGAATACGCCCTTAACGTTGACCGCCAGAATCCGATCCCAGTCTTCGGCTGTTAGCTCTTCCACCGGTTTCTTGAAGTCCTTGTTCTCAATACTGCCAATAATAGCCGCATTGTTGACCAGAACGTCTATCCGGCCGAAACGGTCGGCGGTCTTTTGGGCCATCTCGGCGGTATCCTTTTCACTGGTAACATCAGTCTTTAGCGCCAGCACCTCCCCACCAATAGCTTCTATCTCTTCGGCGACTGGTTTACAGTCAAGGACATCACAGACGGTTAGTTTGGCGCCTTCTTCAGCGAAACGCCGGGCAAATACCCGCCCCATACCGCGGGCACTGCCGGTAATGATGGCTACTTTGTTCTCCAAGCGCATAATTTTACCCCCAATCAAAAGTCTGCCCGAAGTATACTATAAAATGGTCTGAAGACAAAAAGACCAGGCATTCGTGATATAATAGAGCCGTGAAAAAGGACTTGATGGAAATTCTGGCCTGCCCGGTCTGCAAGGGTAAGCTGAAGCTAACCGTGGACAAGGAAAAAGGGCAAGAGGTAATCAGCGGCTCTCTTCACTGCCCCAGGTGCGGGGTGAAATACCCCATTTTGGATAGCATCCCCAATCTATTGCCTCCGGAGGCGCAAGGCTAGTCGGGGGTATAGATTACCCCGGTCTGGGGGGACTCCCAGACCTCCACGCCGACGATTGAAACCCCGGCCAGCTTGGGCTTGAGCTCCTTATAGATGGTAGTAGCGATATTCTCCGAAGACGGGTTCAGCTGGTCAAACGGGGGCACATCGTTTAAGCAGATGTGGTCGAAGCGGGATACAACCTCAGCCAGGTGGCCCTTTAGCTCAACGAAATCATAGGCCAGGCCTATATCATCCAGGGCGGCGGCTTCTATCCTGAGCACCACCCGGAAGCGGTGGCCGTGCAGTTGCTCGCACTTGCCCCGGTAACCCCTCAAAGCATGGGCGGCGTCAAAATGCTGCTCTACCGATATCTGGTACACCCCTCTAGCCGCCCTCCCACTTAAATACTCCCTGGACCTCTTTCACCGCCTTGAGCAGTTCCTTGGCCGTCTTGCCGCTTACCGGATGCACCACCTTGGGGGCAATCTCGGTCAGAGGGACGAGGACAAAGGCCCTCTTGTCCATCCTGGGGTGAGGAATAACCAGCTCCGGGGTCTCAATAACCTGGTCGCCATAGAGCAGGATGTCTATATCCATGGTGCGCGGGGTATCCGAGGAACCACCCCATCGGCCCAGCTTGTTCTCAATGGCCTTGGCCAGGGCCAGCAGTGACGCCGGGGAAAGATTGGTGTTCACCTGACAGACCAGGTTGAGAAAGCGGGGCTGCTCGATATTGCCCACCGGCTCGGAATCATATATGGAAGAAACCCTCTCTACCCGCAGCCTCTGCCCCAGAAAAGCCAGCGCCCGGTCCAGATTAGCCTGGCGGTCTCCCAGATTTGAGCCCAGACCAAGATAGGCGGTTACCGCTTCATTCTCCAATTTGCTTCCTCCGTACGATAACATCGCTCATGCGGCATACCCTCACCATCTGCCTGACATCGTGGACCCGCACCATATCGGCGCCATTAGCGATGCCGATAGCCACGGCGGCGGCGGTCGCCTCCAGGCGCTCATCAACGGGAAGGTCCAACGCCTTGCCGATGAAGGACTTGCGGGAAGGTCCGAGCAAGATGGGCCTCCCCAACTCTGCCAGCTCTCCCAGCCGCTGAATTATCTCCAGGTCATGTTGCCACGTTTTGCCGAAACCGATGCCGGGGTCAACGATGATGTTCTCCCAAGGCACACCGGACTCGGATGCTATCTCCAGACTTCTCTTGAGAGATGATTTTATCTCGGATATGGGGTCGTCATAGTCGGCGGTATCACGCTTAAGCCCGGCATCATAGCCGCCTTTGTCCCGCTGATTGCTCATCAAAATCAGGAGGACGTTCCGCTCGGCGGCCAGCTCGCCGATACGGCGGTCGTGTTTCAAGCCCCACTGGTCGTTTATCACCACCGCCCCTGCCTGGAGCGCCCTAAGCGCCACCTCCGACTTGTAGGTATCAATGCTTAAAGGGGTAGACAGCTCGCCAGCCAGCCTCTCTATAACCGGAATCACCCGCCGCAGTTCCTCGTCAGCCGATAGCGGCTCCGCCCCGGGGCGGGTTGACTCGCCGCCGATGTCTATTATATCGGCGCCGTCATCGGCTAAACGTTTCGCCCGGGCGACGGCAGCCTTAACATCATCCCCCACCCCGTCCCCGGAGAAGGAATCGGGGGTGACGTTTAAGACTCCCATGACATAGGTCCGCTCCCCCCAGCGCAGTTCCAACCCCCCACAGCGGGCAGTAGCTAAAGCCGACTGACTCTCCATGCTAAAAACCTACCCATATTTTAACACTCTTTGGCTGGCGTGGCTAGATGGCGAGGCATTTTAACTAGGTGTCTACTACCCACCCAAACCCACCCTACAGGGGTTTTTACCCCTTTAAGACCATCAACCCCTCACCCCGAAACGAGAAAGCCAAAGGGGACAAAACGCTAGTGGGCGGGCTGGGTGGGAAAAGAACTATAAGCAGAGGGGCGGGAGGTGTCCAGTTTTTTGAGTGCGTTTTACTTCCCTACCCTCCCACCCAATAGAGGTCAGACCTCTAAAACACCTTCCCCCCCCAAGAGTGGAGAGGCAAAGCCTTTGTAGGGCGGGCAGGGTGGGAGGAAAAGCAAAAGTCTAAAAGGGGGATAGGGGGATGAAGCAGAGTTAAAGAGAGGTGAAACCCCTTTTGGGCGGGCAGGGTGGGACGAAAGACCCCGGTGTGGGGCGGGGCTAAAACCCCCCACCAGGCAAACTTGCCTATATAACCGCCAATATGATATGATCATTGACGTCTGTACCCTAATTTATCCCGAAGACTTAGAGCTAAAATGACCATGCAGGACAAGCTTTCCAGACTAGCCAAAATGGAAAAACAGGCCAGGGCCGGGGGCGGGGAAAAGCGCGTCCAGAAACAGCACGCCAAGGGAAAGCTGACCGCCCGGGAAAGGATTGACCTTCTCCTCGATAAGGGCAGCTTTGAAGAGCTTGACCCCTTTGTTACCCACCGTTCCACCGACTTCGGCCTTGAGAAAGAGCAATACCTGGGCGACGCCGTGGTTGCCGGCTTCGGCAAGATAGAGGGCCGGACTGTCTTCATCTACGCTCAGGACTTCACCGTCCTCGGCGGGACGATATCCGAGGTATCGGCGCAGAAGGCGTGCAAGGTCATCGACTTAGCCATGAAAAAGGGAGCCCCCGTAATCGCCATCTGGGACTCGGGTGGCGCCCGCATCCAGGAAGGGGTGATGAGCCTCTACGGCGTCGGCGAAATACTGCTGCGCAACACCCTGTGCTCCGGGGTTATCCCCCAGCTATCGGTGGTAATGGGGCCCTCGGCGGGCGGGGCGGTATACTCACCGGCCATAACCGATTTCGTCTTTATGGTGCAGGGCACCAGCCAGATGTATATCACCGGTCCCGACGTAGTCAAGGCGGTTATCAGCATCGATATAAGCCATGAAGAGCTGGGAGGGGCCAAGACCCACGCCGAGAAGAGCGGGGTGGCCCACTTTATCGCCGATAGCGAGCCGGACTGCCTGCAGAGCGTGCGCCGCCTCTTGAGCTTTCTCCCCCAGAACTACCGGGAGCTGCCGCCGGCGGTAGCCCCTAGCGACGACCCCGACCGCAAAGATGAGAGCCTGCTCAACATCATTCCCGACGAGCCGAACAAGGTCTACGACATGAAGCAGATAATCACCAGCGTGGTCGATAACGGCGACTTTATGGAGGTCCACCAGAGCTTTGCCCCCAACCTGATTACCGGCCTTGCCCGCTTAGATGGCAAGGTGGCCGGAATCGTCGCCCAGCAGCCGGCCTATATGGCCGGAATCATCGATATCAACGCCTCGGTTAAAGGGGCCAGGTTCGTCCGCTTTTGCGACGCCTTCAACATCCCCCTGGTCAGCTTCGTCGATGTCCCCGGCTTCATGCCCGGCCCCAAGGAGGAGCAGGGGGGAATCATCCGCCACGGCGCCAAGTTTATCTACGCCTATGCCGAAGCCACCGTGCCCAAGGTTACCGTTATCACCCGCAAGGCCTACGGGGGCGCCTACATCGTGATGAGCTCGAAGCATCTGCGCGGTGATATCAACTATGCCTGGCCCACCGCCGAGATTGCCGTCATGGGGCCGGAGGGGGCGGTGAATATCATCTACCGGGAGACCATAGCCAAAGCCAAAGACGGGGATACCACCAGGCAGCAACTGGTCAGTGAATACAAAGAAAGGTTCGCTCACCCCTACCTGGCGGCCGCCAGGGGTTACATCGACGGCGTCATCGACCCCAGGCAGACCCGCCCCCGGCTAATCAGGGCGCTGGAGACGCTGGAACAGAGCCATGTTACCCGGCACCAGAAAAAACACGGGAATATTCCGCTCTAGGAGAAGCAATCACCTACCCCCCCAACCCGGGGACACATATAGCCAAACACCCGGAGAGAGGAGTAAATGATGCCGACAGCAAAGAAGACAACAGCCGCTAAGAACCCATTAAGGATAACCGACGTTACCCTCCGCGACGGGCACCAGTCCTCGCTGGCAACTAGAATGATAACCGAGGACATGGCCGGCATCGCCGCGGAGATGAATAAGACGGGGTATTACTCCATGGAGGTCTGGGGCGGCGCCACCTTTGACGTGCCCACCCGGTTCCTCAATGAAGACCCCTGGGACAGGCCCCGCGTCCTGAAAAAGCTGATGCCCGATACCCCCCTGCAGATGCTACTGCGGGGGCAGAACCTGGTGGGCTACCGCAACTACGCCGACGATGTGGTTACCGCCTTCGTTCACCACGCCGCCGAGGTCGGTATCGACGTCTTCCGCGTATTCGACGCCGTCAACGACGAGCGCAACTTTGAGACCAGCCTCAAGGCAATCAAGGACTGCGGCAAGCACGCCCAGCTTTCGCTGTGCTACTCCCTCACCGAGCCCAAGCTGGGCGGGCCGGTCTATAACATCGATTATTTCGTCAACAAGGCTCTCATCCTGGAGAAGATGGGGGCGGACAGCCTGTGCATCAAGGACATGGCCGGGCTCATCTCCCCCGATGACGCCTACCAGCTGATTACGGCGCTAAAGAAGGTGCTCAAGATACCGGTGCACCTGCATACTCACTACACCAGCGGCATGGCGTCAATGAGCTGCCTGAAAGCCATCGAGGCCGGGGTAGACATCATTGACACCGCCCTAGCCCCCTTCGCCCTGCGCTCGTCCCACCCCGCGGTCGAGCCGATTGTGGTCGCCCTTCAGGGGACGGAGCGGGATACCGGGCTCGACCTGGACCACCTCTTCAAGCTGGGGCAATACTTTGAGTCCATCGCCCCCAAGTACCGGGACTTCCTGGACACCACTCGCATGTCGGTCATCGATACCGCGGTGCTGTTGCACCAGGTCCCGGGGGGCATGATTACCAACCTGGTGGCCCAGCTCAGAGAAGCCGATGCCCTGGATAGAATCGAAGAGGTCTACGCCGAACTGCCCCGGGTGAGAAAAGAACTGGGCTATCCGCCCCTGGTCACCCCCACCAGCCAGATTGTGGGCATCCAGGCGGTGCAGAACGTCCTCTTCGGGCGCTATAAGATGATTTCCGACCAGGTCAAAGACTACTGCTACGGCCTCTACGGCAAGCCCCCCGCCCCCGTCGACCCCAAGGTGCAGAAGTTAGTGCTCAAGGGCTACGAGCGGGGAGAGACGCCCATTACCTGCCGGGCGGCTGACATGCTTGAGCCGGAGCTGGAAAAGGCTAAAGAGGCGACCAAAGACATCGCCAAAGATATCGGCGACGTGCTCATCTATGCCCTCTACCCCACCACCGGCATGCGCTTCTTGAGGTGGAAGTATGGGCTGGAAGAACCGCCGCCCGAGGTAAAGCCCAAGACCCTGGAGGACGTAAAGAGAGAAGACGAGCTCATCGCCAAGATAAAGGCGGGCGAGGTTACCGAAGCCGCCCAGGCTGCGCCAGCCGCGGCTGGAGGCGTGCAGAATTATAGAATCTATTTCGGCGACCAGGTCTTTGATATCGGGCTGGAAGCCACCGGCACTGCCGGAGCAGCACCACCACCGCCGCCGACAGCGCCCAGGCCAGCGCCGCCGGTAGCGCCACCACCACCCACACCCACCGCCAGTGCGCCCGAGGTTAAGCCGGCCAAGCCCAAAGGGCCGCCGCCCAAGGCGGGCGAGACGGCCATCGTTGCCCCCATGCCCGGGATAATAATCCGCTACGAGGTAAAGGCGGGCGACGAGGTCAAGGCTAACGACGTGGTGGTCATCCTGGAGGCGATGAAAATGGCTAACGCCATAAACACCCCGGTGGCGGGAAAGGTTAAAGCCTTAAATTTCGCCGCCGGCGATAAAGTAGCCAGAGACGACGTGCTGGCGGTAATCGGCTAGCCACAGAATAGACAAGGCTTTACGTGGGTAAAACATTAGCTGAGAAAATCCTAAGCCAGAAATCGGGCAGTGACGCCCGTTGTGGGGACATTGTTATCGCCAAGGTAGACCTGGTCTTTGCCCAAGACACCACCGGCCCGCTGACGGTAAGGCAGTTCCAGGCCGGCAACGCCAAGCGCCTGGCCAACCCCAAAAAGACGGCCATCTTCCTTGACCACGCCGCCCCCAGCCCCAAGCGCGAGGTCTCCAACGACCACCAGCTGTTACGCCAGTTCGCCCAGAAGACGGGCTGCCTTATCTACGATGTCGGCGGCGGCATCTGCCACCAGATTGTGGCTGAATCCCTGGCCAGGCCGGGGGATGTCATCGTCGGCGCCGACTCCCATACCGTAACCGCCGGCGGTCTGGGTGCCTTTGCCACCGGCATGGGCTCCTCGGACGTGGCCGTCATCTTCGCCCTGGGTAAGAGCTGGTTCCGGGTGCCGGAGACGATAAAAATAGCCCTCTCCGGCAAATTCGGCCGGCGGGTGGGGGCTAAAGACCTTATTCTTCATCTCATCGGCGACATCGGCGCCGACGGCGCCACCTACAAAGCGCTGGAGTTCGGCGGCGAAGGGCTGGCCAGCCTAAACATGTCCGACCGGTTTACCGTGGCTAACATGGCCGTGGAGGCCGGGGCCAAGGTGGGGCTTTTCCCCGCCGATAAGGTTACCCGCCATTACTTAAACTCCCAAAAGCGCGGCGATTGCTATCAGCCCCTTTCCGCCGATAGCGACGCCGTCTATGAAAACACTATCAGTATCAATCTGGCCTCCCTGGAACCGATGGTGGCCAAGCCCCACACCGTGGATAATGTGGCTCCGGCCAGGAGTCTTAAAGGGACTAAAATCCAGCAGGTATTCATCGGCACCTGCACCAACGGGCGGATGGAGGATTTAGCCATAGCCGCCGCTATCTTAAAGGGGAAGAAAAGCCACCCCCAGACCAGGCTCATCATTGGCCCGGCTTCGCCGCAGGTCTTGCTGTCGGCTATCAGCGCCGGCTATATCCGCACTTTAGTTGAAGCCGGAGCCGTCATCCTGCCCCCGGGCTGTGGCGCCTGCCTCGGTCTGCACCAGGGGGTGCTGGCTTCAGGGGAAACCTGCCTCTCCACGGCCAACCGAAACTTCAAGGGGCGAATGGGCAGCCCCCAGGCCTTTATCTACCTGAGCAGTCCGGCGACGGCGGCCGCCAGCGCCATCACCGGTGAAATCACCGACCCCAGAGAGGTGAGCTAGATGCTAAAGGGCAAAGCCTTCAAGTTCGGCGATAACATCTCCACCGACCATATAATACCGGGGCGCTATGCCCACTTGAGGAGCAACCTGCCCGAGTTGGCCAAACACGCCCTGGAAGACGCCGACCCTACCTTCGCCTCCAGGGTAAAGAAGGGGGGGGTTATCGTTGCCGGCAACAACTTCGGGCTCGGCTCCAGCCGGGAGCACGCCCCCCTGGTGATAAAGATGGCCGGGGTAAGCGCTATACTGGCTAAATCGGTAGCCCGAATATTTTTCCGAAACGCTATCAATCTGGGTCTGCCGGTGTTAATATGTGATACCGATAAAATCGATGACGGGGACGAGCTGAAGATAGAGCTGAAGAAGGGCGTGGTAAAAGACACCACTAACGGCAACCAGCTCACCTTTGGTAAAATGCCAGATATAATGCTACGCATCCTTAACCAGGGCGGACTCATTCCCTATATCCAGAAATACGGGGACTTTAAATTATAATATAGAAGGGTATTCTTACCCACCCGACCCACCCGATAGAGGTTGAACCTCTATCAACTCCTTTTCATGGAGGGGGGCTTCCATTAAGGGCGGCGGGCGGGAAAAGATATAAAACGGGATGGGGGAATAGGAGTAAATCCCCTTTATTCCCCCTTTACAAAAGGGTGAAGAGAGTCTTAGAGGGGGTTTTATTTCCCACCCGACCCACCCTGCCGTGCTGAGGTTAGACCTCTTTAACACCCCTTAAAGGGGGGTGGGGTAGAGAGAGTGTAAGAGGGTAAAAAACCCTTTTGGGCGGGCTGGGTGGGAAGAAAGACAACGGGCTAGAAGGAAAAACCTATGGCATATAACATCACCCTAATCCCCGGCGACGGCGTCGGGCCCGAGGTCACCGAAGCCACCAAACGGGTCTTAGACGCCAGCGGCCTAGAATTCAACTGGGAGCTGGCCTATGCCGGCGCCGAAGCCCAGGAAAAGCTTGGCGCCCTCCTTCCCGATGCCACCCTCCAGTCCATCAGCAAAAACAAGGTCGCCCTTAAAGGGCCGGTTACCACCCCGGTAGGCTCGGGGTTTAGAAGCGTTAACGTCGCCCTGCGCCAGAAGCTGGACCTCTACGCCTGCCTCCGCCCCTGCAAGATTTACCCCGGCGCCCCCACGGCATTCAGCGATGTCGATATCGTCGTGGTCAGGGAGAATACCGAAGGCCTCTATGCCGGCATTGAGTTCGAGAAGGGAAAAGCGGAGACATCAAGGCTGCGAGAGCTGGTAGCCGAGGCAACGGGGCACAAGGTCGGCGAAGACGCCGGCATCAGCCTCAAGGTCATCACCGAGAGCGCCAGCCGCCGCATCGTCAGCTTTGCCTTTGACTACGCCCGCGCCTACCAGCGAAAGAAGGTAACCGCCGTCCACAAGGCTAATATCCTCAAGTTCTCCGATGGGCTGTTCCTGGCCGTTGCCAGAGAGGTGGCTAAAGGCTACCCGGACATTGAGTTCGAGGATAGAATCGTGGACAACATGACCATGCAGCTGGTGCGCCGGCCGCAGCAGTTCGACGTGCTGGTCTTACCCAATCTCTACGGCGATATTATCTCCGACCTCTGCGCCGGTCTGGTGGGGGGACTGGGACTGGCCGCCGGCGCCAACCTGGGCGACGACGCCGCTATCTTTGAAGCCACCCACGGCAGCGCCCCCAAATACAAGGGGCAGAATAAGGTCAACCCGATGGCAATGATGCTCTCTGGCGTGATGATGCTAAGGCACCTCGGCGAGGCCGAGACCGCCGATAACCTGGAGAAGGCCATATCGGCCGTTATCGCCGAGGGCAAGAATGTCACCTACGATATGAAGCCCGATGGCGCCGGTGCCGTGGGCACCTCACAGGTAGCCGATGCTGTCATCTTAAAACTTAAAGGAGCTTAAAAAATAGCCAGCAAGATTAGCATTATCGGTGCCGGCAGTGTCGGCGCCGCCTGCGCCCAGAGGATTGTCGAGAGGGGCTACGCCGACGTCGTCCTGGTAGACATCGTCGAGGGACTAGCCCAGGGCAAGGCGCTGGACATTCTCCAGTCGGCGCCCATCATCAACTTTAAAACCACTATCAGCGGGAGCGATAGCTACCAGGATACCGCTGGTTCCGAGGTGGTAATCATCACCACCGGCCTCTTCCGCAAACCGGGCATGAGCCGCGATGAGCTACTGCTGGCTAATGCCAAAATCGTCACCGGGGTCATCAATAAAGTGGTCAAATACTCACCGGAGTGCATTATCATCATGGTCAGCAACCCGCTGGACGCCATGACCTACCTGGCCATTCAGACCAGTAAGTTCCCCCGGAACCGGGTAATCGGCATGTCCAGCGTCCTGGATAGCGCCCGCTTGAGCACCTTCATCGCCGCCGAACTCAAGGTCTCGCCAGCCGATATCTCTCCCTGCGTCCTGGGGGCACACGGCCGAAACATGGTGGTCATCCCCCGGCTGACCACGGTCAAGGGCAAGCCGCTCACCAAGCTCCTGCCCCAGGAGACTATCGATAAGCTGGCCGAGCGCGCCATCCACGGCGGGAGAGAGATTGTCGACCTGCTTAAAACCGGCAGCGCCTTTTACGCCCCCTCGGCAGCCGTTGCCCGCATGGCAGAGGCGGTAGTCCGCGACAAAAAGGAAGTCCTGCCCTGCGCCGCCCTCCTTGACGGGGAATACGGGATTAGAGACAGCGTCATCGGGGTGCCGGTGAAGCTGGGCAAAAAAGGCATTGAAGAGATAGTAGAGCTGGAGCTTACCAATGAGGAAAAACAAGCCCTGAATACTTCAGCCGAGGGCATAAAAGAGCTTATAAAGAAGATGGGAGCGGGGGAGGAGTAAATCCCCCTTGTTCCCCCTTTACAAAAGGGGGAGACTGGTGGAGAGAGTTTTAGAGGGCGTTTTATTTCCCACCCCGACCCACCCTACAGAGGTTAGACCTCTTTAACACCCCTTAAAACAGGGGTGGGGCAAAAAGGAAGTCTAAGAGAGGCGAAGCCCCTTTTGGGCGGGTTCGGGTGGGAAGAAAAACTTAGGGGGGATGAGATATAATTAGGGTGGGGAATGAAAGAAATCAAAGCCACTGAAATAACCAAAACAGTCTCCCAACTCTGCCAGCAAGCCAACTTTGAGCTGGGGGAAGACGTTCTAGCCGCGCTAAAGCAGGCCCAAAAGACCGAAAGGTCCCCGCTGGGCAGAGAAACTTTAAGCCAGCTTATTGAAAACGCCAGGATTGCCAGAGAGGAAAAACTGCCCCTCTGCCAGGACTGCGGCACCGCCGTCGTCTTCCTGGAAATAGGGCAGGAGGTCCACATCAGCGGCGGCGACCTCTATAAAGCCGCCGAGGAAGGGGTGCGCCAGGGCTATGCCCAAGGCTACCTCAGGAAAGCCATGGTCAGCCGGCCCTTCTCCGACAGAATAAACACCAAAGATAACACCCCGCCGGTCGTCCACGCCGAAATCGTCCCTGGCGATAAGCTAAAGATTATGGTCATGCCCAAGGGGGGCGGGGCGGAGAACATGAGCCGAATGGCTATGCTTCTGCCCAACCAGGGCAGCCAGGGCATTATCGAGCTGGTGGTCAAAACCGTTGACGAAGCCGGCGGCAACGCCTGCCCGCCGCTGATTATCGGGCTGGGGATTGGGGGTACCGCCGAAAAGGCGATGCTACTGGCCAAGAAGGCATTGCTTAGAAAGGTGGGCCAGCCCAACTCCGACCCCGAGATTGCCCGTCTGGAGAAAGAGGTTTTAGCCAAGGTAAACGCTCTGGGCATCGGGCCGATGGGCTTGGGCGGTACCACCACCGCCCTGGCCGTGCACGCTCTAGTTTTGCCCGCCCATATCGTCAGCCTGCCGGTAGCGGTCAACCTGCAGTGCCACAGCGCCCGCCATAAGGAAGCTATATTATAAAATGAAAATCACATCGCCGATTGAGACTAAATTAATTGAAAAGCTGACCGTCGGCACACAGGTCACCATTTCCGGCGTTATCTATACCATGCGGGATGCCGCCCACCATAGAATCATCCAGGCCCTGGACAGGGGAGAAAAACCGCCCTTCGCCCTTGAAAGCCAGACGCTATACTACATGGGGCCGTCTCCCGCCAAGCCAGAGCAGGTCATCGGCTCAGCCGGCCCCACCACCAGCCTCCGTATGGATATATATACCCCGCGCCTTCTCGCCGCCGGCGTCAGAGCCATGATTGGCAAGGGAAGCCGCACCCCAGAGGTCAGAGAGGCTATCAAAAAACATAAAGCCGTTTACCTGGTGGCTACCGGCGGTGCCGGCGCTTTGCTGGCTAAAACCATTAAGCAGGCCGAGGTCATCGCCTACGATGATTTGGGCGCCGAGGCAGTCATGCGGCTGACCGTAGAGGACTTCCCGGCTATCGTCGCCAACGATATCTACGGGGCAGACCTCTTTGAACAGGGAAAGGCTAAATACCAGAAGAAAAAAAGGAGGGGCAAAACCCCTCTCCGTTTTATATCTTTTCCCACCCGCCGCCCTTTTTAAGGAAGGGATAGAGAGTAAATCCCCCTTGTTCCCCCTTTACAAAAGGGGGAGACTGGTAGAGAGAGTCGTAAGAGAGGTGAAACCTCTTTTGGGCGGGCTGGGTGGGAAGAAAAACAACCGCTAAAAATGGGGTGGGGTAGAGAGAGTTGTAAGAGAGGTGAAACCTCTTTTGGGCGGGTTTGGGTGGGAAGAAAAACCTAGGGGGAACAAAAAATGGACTGCATTTTCTGCCAGATTGCCGCCGGCAAAATCCCCAGCGACATCGTCTACCAGGACAAAGAAATAATCGCCTTCCGCGATATAAACCCGCAGGCGCCACGGCACCTGATTATCATCCCCCGCAAGCATATCCCCTCCCTCACCCAGCTATCCCCGGCCGACCTTAACCTCGTCGGAAAGATGGTAGCTATCGCCAACCAGCTGGCAGAAAAAGAGGGCGTGGCTGAAAAAGGCTATCGGCTGGCCATAAACTGCGGTGAAGAAGGCGGGCAGGCGGTGCCCCATCTGCACCTGCACCTCATCGGCGGGCGCCGGCTCTCAGATACCCTGGGCTGACTTCCGATATTCCAGGAAGGTGAGCAGTCCGGCGATGCTCTTGGCATCACAGATAGCACCCGAGGCGATAAGCCCCCGAATCTGCTCTAACGGCACCCGCACCAGGGTGATACTCTGGCTGTCCTCGGCCTGAAGCGGGCTGGAGACAAGCTCGGTGGCCAGATAAAGATGGAGGTATTCGGTGCCGTAACCGGGAACGGAGTAGAAGCCGCCCAGCCGCTCTACTTTTTGGGGGAGAAAGCCGGTCTCCTCGCGCATCTCGCGGCGGACGCAGTCCTCCGGGGTCTCGCCGGGGTCGATGCCGCCAGCCGGTATCTCCAGCAGCTCTTTCTCTATCGGCTTGCGGAACTGGCTTACCAGCAGGATATTGTCCTCATCGTCAACGGCGATAACGGCCACGCAATCGCTGTGCTCCACAATCTCCCGCGTCGTCTGCCGTCCGCCGGCCGTCCTGACGGTATCGACTCGCAGATTTACCGCTCGCCCCTCATAGACCGTTCGGCGGGAGAGCGTTTCTTCCTCAGCCAAGCTAGACCTCCGGGTGATAGATAAGAGCTATTTCGTCGCAATCGGGGAACTTGGGACAGCGGTAGCACTCAGTCCATACCTTCCTCGGCAGCTCCATCTTATCGGCTATAGAGAAGCCGAGCTTCTCAAAAAGGGCCGGCTTATAGGTGAGGCAGAAGAGGGTTTCAATGCCGAGCTCCCCGGCTTCCTCAAGGCAGGCTTTAATCAACTGGACGCCGATGCCCTTGTCTTGGCTGTCCTCGGCTACCGCCAGCGACCTTATCTCAGCCAGGTCCGACCAGAAAACATGCAGGGTGGCGCAGGCAACCACCTTCTCCCCCTCCCTGACCACGAAGCAGTCCCTTATGGTCTCATAGAGCTCGCTCAAAGAGCGGGGCAGCATCTCGTCCTTTTCGGCAAAGTAGTTGATGAGCTGGTGCATCTGGGGGACATCGCCTATTTTAGCTTTTTCTACCTTCAACGTTTTGTTTCCCTTTCAATTTTTGCTCCAGAGAGCTATAGAAAGCGGCTTGAGGATGAATCCTCAAAAAACGGCCGCTATTGGAGCTACGCTTGACGCTAATGACGGCGCCGCTCTCCAGCGGCAGGTTTACATGGCCGTCAACGCTTAAGCCCGCCTGATGGTGGGTAGTAAGGCGCAGTTTGACCGCCGCCCCGGACGGCAATACCAGGGGGTAAGCCAGGCTGAGGTGGGGCAGTATCGGCGCCAGCAGGAATTCCTGAGCCTGGGGATGGAGGATAGGGCCGCCGGCAGATAGCGAATAGCCGGTGCTACCGGTGGCGGTAGCCACGATAACGCCGTCGGCCTTATAGGTGGTCAGCGGCTCGCCGTCAATGCTGGCTTCCACATAGACCACCCGGGCTATCGCCCCCCGCGCCACCACCACATCGTTCAGGGCATAGAAGGTGCTCACCGGCCCCGAGCCTGTGTCAAGCTCGGCTTCGAGCATAGCCCGCTCGTCCAGCCAGCCTTTGCCTTCAAGTAAAGCCAGCAGCTTCTCCCTGAACTCATCAGCACTGAGCTCGGTCATGAAGCCCAGCTTGCCCAGATTAATCCCCGTAATCGGGATTTGAGCGGCCACCGCTACCTGAGCCGCCCTCAAGATAGTGCCATCGCCGCCGACGGTAATAATCAGCTCGGTGCCTTTGAGCTGAGACTTGGCCTCCTCCCCTTCCCAGGCGGAGCCCAGCCATACCGATACCCCCTTAGCGGTTAGAAAATCCTTTACCTCCCCAGCCAGGGTATGGGCGGCTTTAATCATGGGGTGATATAGAACGCCAATCCTCTTCATAGAGCTATGACCCGCTTAAGTAACTTATAAGGAAAACATCGCTTCCGAAAAGCAAGGGAAGTGTAACATCGCCCCCTTTAGGTGTCAAGGCGGCGTATGGGCGGTCAGCTTGAGCCTGAGCTTTTGAGGAGGAGCACGACGCTGCCGATAGCCCCCACCAGAAACCCCAGGGGACAGACCGGGATGGCCATGAAGAAGAAGGCGGCATCAAGGAAGTCCACCAGGGGGCCTATTATCGACAGGTCACCGCTCACCGTGCCCAGAGCGTAAAAGGCGTTGTGCAGGAGGACGAAGAGGAAAAAACCGGCGGCGGAAGCCCCTGTCAGCAAAAGGAATTTTTTAAGCCTGCCGCTTACTTTCTCCAAAAGCGTGAAAACGATAAGGGCAACGCCCAAGAGGAAGAAGATGATAAGCGGCGTCAGAAACAACCAGGAGCCGCCCAGCGACTCTCTAAACCGCGGAACGAGAAAGAGACAGGCGATGACAACGAAAACTGCCACCAGCGCCCAGAATAATGGCCAGCTAAATCGCCGCTTCACTTCTTGGCCCTCTTTTCACGCCCCACCGGCCTGGTCTTGCCCAGCTTCTTAACCGCCCGGCCCGACCGGAAGCGGTTCTGGTTGACAAAGCCACGGGTGCGGTTAATCGGGCAACTCCTCGGCCTCCAGTGCCTCCGGAGGCAGTTCTATGAAGACCGGCTCATTGTAGTTGTGGAAGTTCACCACCATCGTCACCTCCGTGGTCACGCTATCAATTCCCTCCTCGCTGACGCCCGCCTCGCTGGCGCTCATCTCCAGAGCCAGGTAAATCTCAGCCTTCATAAGCAGGGAGCTGTCTACGGCTATCCACTCTTTAACCGACAAATCCGCACACAGCTCGGCCAGGTCAAACTGGCTGAAGTCTATCATTCCCATGCCCGCCGTCTCCTCGGACAACAGCTCGCCTAAGGCTTCCATATCGGGCACTATCTCAAAAAGATAGCACTCAACGTCATCTACCGTCTCGGTGCGCAGATAATTAACCTCGACGGCGGCGGCCAGGAACTCCAGTTGCCCGCTAAGGGGGTCTTGCTGCTGCCAGGTCTCCTCGTTTACCTCCGTCTTCGCCCACTGTTCACCCAAGCCGAAGAACTCCATCCTGGTGTACATCCAGCCGTCAACGAGGTAAACGTCCCCGGCCAATTCCTGTTCACCCATCAACGGTATATCCATCATAATAGCCATTGCATAATACATTTCCTCATTGACCACATCCATAACGCCATTAGTTATATCAAAGGAGATTGAGGTCGTCACGGTCGAGGACTCTCCGGTCACACCCACCTCCATCAGCATATGCATATCAAAGCTGACGGTATCAAACTGGGACGCGGTGGCGCCAGCGATTATCTGGTCTATCTCTCCTTGAGGGAGTCCCTCACAACCGACAAAGGCAAGGGCCAGGACCAACGCCAGAGATAATACCAGTAGCCTCTTTAGTATCAACATGTTCTTTTCTCCTTATATTCAAGCCCGGTCTTTGGGCACGCCCTGTAGGGCTATCATACCATACTGGGCAGTCCAGTCAACAAACCCCTATTTTTTATTCTGCCGCTGGCGATAGCGGGCGAACTTCTTGCCCAGCTTGCGGCCCGGCGGGGTGAAGATGAATATAAAATAGAGGGCATACAAACCCAGAAGGACAAAGACCAGGCGCTTTAGAGTGGGCAGCCAGGTGCCGGCCTCGATAGCGAAGGAACGAACCAGGGTTACAATGACACCGACGATGCCGATATAGCCCATGATAATCAGGACGGTGGCTATCACCCGCCTCTTGCGGTTCCGCACCACGTCCTCGGCGGCGCTGGTGGTAAAGCCGGTATTGGTGAAGGCGGAGAGGGACTGGAACATGGCCATTTTGGGCTCCATGCCGGTAAGCTGAAAGGCCAGGCTACCGATTTTGACTATGGCCAGGATGATTAAGACGATGGCCGCCAGCAGGAATACATAGAACAACATTTTTGCCTCCTTAAGCTAGAGATTGCTTTACTTTAGCGGTTAACCAAAACTATACACCAATTCTCACGGCAAAGAAAAGGGGCGTTAGCCCTCCCCTCCCCCAGTTGTCTTCTTTCCCACCCTCCCACCCAATAGAGGCTAGACCTCTATTAACTCCTTATCGGGGGTTTTAAAGGTCTCCCTTCCCGCCCTGACCCACCCTCAAAGGCTGCGCTCCTTGAAAAAGCTACCCCTCCCCCTTCCGAAGGGAACATCACGACTTGAGAGGGTCTTAAAGGGGTGACCCCTGTAGGGCGGGCCGGGTGGGACGAAAGACAACCGATAAAAAATGGAGGGGAAGGGCTGAAGAGTTCAAGAGGGTAAAAACCCTTGTGGGCGGGTGGGTATGGGAAGCAAAACCTAAAACCCGAACATCTTAGCCGCCATCTCGGCGAGCTTCATGGCAAAGCCGGGGACAATACCCAAAAACAAAACGCCCAAGCAGGACAAACCCAGAGCCACCCTCAAAGCCCCCGAAGAAGGCACCTTGGCCGCTGAAGCCGGCTTACCCGTCCACATCACCTTGACCACTCGCAGATAATAGTAAGCCGATATCACGCTGTTGATGACGGCGATAATCACCAGCCAGAGCAGGTCGTGCTGCACCGCCCCGCTGAAGATATAGAACTTAGCCATAAAGCCGGCGGCGGGGGGCATGCCAATCAGGGAGATAAGGCACAGGGTCAGCGCCAGAGCCAGCAGCGGCGCCCGCCGGCCCATGCCGGCATAGTCCTTAATCAGGTCGCTGTTAACCTTGTTAGAGATGGCGATAATGGCGGTAAAGGCGCCCAGGTTGGTCAGGGCGTAGCTGGCCAGGAAGAAGAGGAGAGCACTCCTGCCGACAACATCGGCGGCGGAGGCAATCCCCACCACAGCCAGCCCCACCATGAGGTAGCCCGCCTGGGCGATGCTGGAGTAACCCAGCATGCGCTTGATGTTGGTCTGGGGAAGGGCAATGATATTGCCCAGGGTCATGCCGATAGCCGCCAGCACGGCGAAGACCAGACCCCAGTCCAGGCTCAGCCAGGAGGGAAGGCCGAAGGCGGAATAGAAAATGCGCAGGATAACGGCGAAGCCAGCCGCCTTGCTGGCCACCGAGAGGTAGGCGGTTATCGGCGTCGGCGCCCCCTCGTAAACATCGGGCACCCACATGTGGAAGGGAACGGCGGCAATCTTAAAGCCGAAGCCGGCTATCATCAAGACCATGCCCAGGATAAGCCCGGGGCTGGACATCACGCCCGATAGCGACATGCCCTGGATAGACCGGGCAATCTCCCCCAGCTGGGTCTGGCCGGTGAAGCCAAAGACCAGCGCCATGCCGAAGAGCAGCACCGCCGAAGCCACCGCCCCCAGCAACAGATACTTTAACGAGGCCTCGGTTGATTTGGGGTCCTTGAGAAAGCCGACCAGGGCATATAAAGAGATACTGGTCAGCTCCAGGGCGATATAGATGGAGATTAACTCGGAGGTGGCCGCCATCAGCATCATGCCCAGGGCAGATAAAAGCACCAGGGCGTAGTATTCCCCCTGAAAGCGGGAGAGCTTGGAGACATAGTCCGTCGAGGCCAGCATTACCAGGGCGACGATAACCAGGAACAGCAGCTTGAAGAAGACGGCGAAGTTGTCCACCACCAGCATATCGTTAAAGATAAGCTGAGAGCTGCCCCCCCACATGGCTATGGCGAAGCCGGCGGCTACCACCACGCCGACAATACCGACCACCGCCAGCACCCCCTTGCGCTGGATAAACAGGTCAAGCAGGATGACAATGATGGCCGTAGCCGCCAGAGTCAGCTCCGGTATAATCAGCCCAAAATTCAACATGCTTTAACCACCTAGTAACCCCATTACGGGCGCAATGCCCGCCTTAATGACGTCGGTCAGGACGGCTGGGTAGATGCCGACCCCCATAATCACGGCCACGAAAACAAACATGTATACCCGCTCCAGAATATCGGCGTCCTTAGCCTTGGCGAATTGCTTCAGCGGCTGGCCGTAGAATACCCTCTGCAGCATCCACAGGATATAGCCGGCGGTGATGACGATGCCCAGCACGCCGAGGATAGTATAGACCTGCATCCCGGCGACCACGCTGCTGGAAAAGCTGCCGACAAAGACCAGGAACTCGGCGGCAAAACCGCTGGTAGTCGGCAGCCCCAGAGAAGCCACCCCCGCCACCGAAAAGACAACGACGATAATCGGCATCTGCCGGGCCAGGCCGCCCAGCTTATTTAAATTCCGCTCCCCGGCGTTGTGCATCACCAGGCCGGCCATGGCAAAGAGCAGCCCGGTGATAATGCCGTGGCTGAACATCTGCAGACCAGCCCCCACCATACTCACCTGCCCCAGAGCGAAGATGCCCAGAAGGACATAGCCCATATGGCTGATGCTGCTGTATGCAATCAGCCTCTTTAAGTCGGTCTGCCTTAGGGTTACCGCCGCCCCGTAGAGAATGCTGATGACGGCCAGTATTATCAGGAGAAGGGCATACTGCTGGGCGACGGCGGGGAAGAAGCTAACGCAGACCCGAATCATGCCGTAGCCGCCCATCTTAAGCAGTGCCCCGGCCAGCACCACGCTCACCGCCGTCGGGGCATCGGTGTGGGCATCGGGCAGCCAGGTATGTAAGGGGAAAACGGGCAGCTTCACGGCGAAGCCGACTAAGAGCAGGAAGAAGATAGCCGTCGCCGGCATGACCATCTGCACCATGCCTAAGCCCCCCTGGGCTATCTCCACCATGTTTAAACTGCCGGTGGTAAAATAAAGGCTGAGGATGCCAGCCAGCATCATGGCGCTGCCGAACAGGGTGTAGACCACGTACTTTATCGCCGAGTATTCCTTCCTCCCCGTCCCCCAGATGGAGATTAAGAAATACATGGGGATGACCTCTATCTCCCAGAAGAGGAAGAAGAGAAGCAGGTCAAGGGAGCAGAAAACCCCCAGAATGCTGGTCTCCAGAAGCAGCAGCCAGGCAAAGTACTCACGGGGTCTCAAGTCAACCTTCCAGGAGATTAATACTACTAGAAAGCCGAGGAGAGCCATCAGCACCACCAGGGGCAGGCTCAAGCCGTCAACGCCCAGGTGGTAGTTAGCGTTGATGGCCGGAATCCAGGAGAGCGTCTCCTCAAACTGAATGGCGCCTGAGGAGCGGTCGAAGATGGTGAAGAGATAGATAGACAGAGCCAGCGGCACAAAGGTAAAGATAGCCGCCAGGCTCTTTATCTTCTTGGGCGACAGGCGGGGGATGAAGGCAATGAGGATTGCCCCCACCGCCGGCAGGAAGATTATCCAGCTAAGGTAATTAAAGTCCAATCGACCTTTCTCCTGTAGACATTTTTAATATCCACCCCTCCCCCGTTTTTAACTTTTGTCCTTTTTCCCACCCAGCCCACCCAAAAGAGGCTAACGCCTCTCTTACAACACCTCTTAGGGGTGGGGTCTAAGCTTCTCTCACTCCCCCTTTAATCCTCATATAACGCATTTTGCAACTCCCTTACCTTCAGCAAAGCCTTACTATAAACTGGACGATCTACACCCCTTCCTGACGCTAGCAACGCTTCAATAAATCTCTCCGACTTATACAGGACTTGCTCAAATTGACCAATCACATGTTGACGCCATTCGTTACTGCGCTCAAACGCCTCAATCTCGTCAGGGGTAAATGCAGAGCCCAAATCATCAGTACCATAAAGCTTATTATAAAGGTCTAACTTAGGCCGTAAGCCCTTAGGAGTCAACATAGACTGTAATTCCTTAACATCCTTATAATTCACCGCCGATACCATCTTAAGTACATTCTTAGCCAGCATCTTCTCACCACCCCCTTTATCCCCCAAAGGGGGATAGGTTGTTAAAAATCTCCTTATCCAAAGAAATACAAACAGGCGACAATGACGATAATACCGATGCCGATGAAAAGCCCGTATAATTGCAGTTGCCCGCTGTGGGCTTTCCTGATGGCTTTGCCGGCAGCCATAGCCCCGTTGGCGATGCCGTTTACGGCACCATCGACGCCATATCTATCAAAACCCTGCAGGCCGGCAAAGAAGCCCCCGACCAGGACCTTGCCCACAAAGACCTTCTCATAGAGCTCGTCAAGCCAGTATTTGCGGTAGAACAGGGTATACAATGGCTTGAACACCCTGCCAATGCTCTCCGCCGATAGCCACTTAGCGCTATAGATGACGTAGGCAAGCAGGATACCTAAGCCGGCCAGCATCAGCGATATCCAGGGCAAGGGGTGCTGCAGGATGCCCAGAAAGCCGTCGGCAAAGCTCTGAGTTTCGCCGTGACCGAAAAGGGCGCCAAAATTGCCGGTAACGTTCCAGAAGCCGGAGACCACCGCCAGGATGGCCAGCACCACCATGGGCATGACCATAACCGAGGGCGATTCGTGGGGCTTGCCGTGAGCCTCGGCGGCGCCGCCGCGGTAGCTGCCGCCGAAGGTCATAAAGACCACCCGGAACATATAGAAGGCGGTCATAAAGACCGTTATCATCGCCAGATAGAAGAGCACCGGCTGGTTCTCCAGCGAAGCGACCAGAATCTCGTCCTTGCTCCAGAATCCAGCCAGCGGCCAGATGCCGGCGATGCTCAAACTGGCGATAAGAAAGGTGGCATAGGTCCAGGGCATAAAGCGGCGCAGTCCGCCCATCTTCCGCATATCAAAGGTGCCAGTGGCATGGTTGACACTGCCGGCGCCGAGAAAGAGCAGGGCCTTGAAGAAGGCGTGGTTGAAGAGGTGAAAGATGCCGATGACGATGCCCCCCGCCCCCAGCCCCAGCATCATATAGCCCAGCTGGCTGATAGTGGAATAGGCCAGCACCCGCTTGATATCGGTCATCACCAAGCCCATAGTGGCGGCGAAGATAGCGGTAAAGCCGCCGACAACCGCCACCGTGGTCAGGGCTTCAACCGAGTGGGAAAAGAGGGGGAAGGTGCGCGCCACCAGAAAGACGCCGGCGGCGACCATGGTCGCGGCATGGATGAGGGCGCTGACCGGGGTGGGGCCTTCCATAGCGTCGGGAAGCCAGGTATGTAAGGGGAACTGGGCCGACTTGCCCACGGCGCCGGCAAAGATGCCGATAGCCGCCCAGGTCAGGGTGGTGCCGGCCAGAGCCCCGGTGACAGCCAGAGAGTGGAGCTGGCCGATGTCAAAGGTGCCGGTGTTGAAGAACAAAAGCAGTATCGCCGCCAGGAAACCGAAGTCGCCCAGGCGGGTAACGATAAACGCCTTCTTGGCGGCGTTAGCCGCCGCCGGGCGGTGGAACCAGAAGCCAATAAGTAAATAGGAGCATAAGCCGACCATCTCCCAGAAGACATAGACGAAGAGCAGGTTATCGGCTAAAACCAGGCCCAGCATTGAGCCGGTAAACAGCGACATAAAGGCAAAGTAGCGGTGATAGCCGGGGTCGCCCTTCATATAGCCCTGGGAGTAAATCTGCACCATCAGGCTGACCAGGGTGACCACGATGAGCATCACCGCCGTCAGCGAGTCCAGTATCAGCCCCAGGTGAATGGTAAGCCCGCCATCGATAATCACCCAGTTGACATCGGGGATGGCCAAAGAGTGTCCGGGGGCAGCCATCACCTCGGTCAGCGCCCAAACGGAAAGGCCGAAGGAGCCGAGGAGGGAAGCGATGGTGACGTAGCCGCCCAGCCTGGGCCGGTCATTGAAGAAGGGCCGCAGGAAAAGCGCTACTATGATAAAGGAGCAAAAGGGCAATAGAAATATAAGCCAGACCAGTGCGCTCGGCATTACTGCTTCCTTAATACCTCCTGGATGACGTGTTCCTTATCCTGGGGCACCAGGATAGAATAGGTGGCTAACTCACGGCCCGGAGGCCCGCCGGAGGCGGGCAGGATGCGGGTGGGTATTCCCTCACCCTCAAAGAGTTCCTTCCACATCTCGGCCATCATCAGGCTATTGGCTTTTTTAACTTCTACCCACATTATTTAAGTTTCTACCTCACCCCATCTTTATCGGTTGTTTTTCTTCCCACCCAGCCCGCCCTGCCGTGCTGGGGTTTTTACCCCTCTTACAACTCCCTACCCCTCCCCTAAGGGTGGGGGATTAAGCTTCTCTTACATTCCCTTCCTTTAAGGGCGGTGGGCGGGAATAGATACCAAATATCAAGTCCCTATTTTACTATTCCCTTTCAACCCCACCTCCGTCTTCCTTGGTGAAGAACCTGAGAGGGCGGGTTAGGGTGGGAAATAAGACCTTTAAAACCCCTCTCTTTTACTTCATACCCCTTTCTTAATTTAAGGGTGGTGGGTGGAAAAGCTCTAAAATACCAAACTATCCTAAAGCAGTTCCAGCACGGCGTCGCCGAGATAGAAGGGCCAGACGACGATGCCCAGGATGATTTTCCACCAGACCAGGTTGGCAAAGCCGATGGTGAACAACCAGCCCATGAACCAGATTACTCCACCCAGTGCGCCTACGTTACCCTTGTTCATAGTTTTGCCTCCTTTATAGCAGAATGGCATCGACAGTATTTGCCGCACCCCGGGTTCGGCTTCCCACCCGAACCCACCCTAAAGGGGGGCGCCCTTTTTAATTACCCCCTTAAACTACCACTTCAATAAGTCTATCTTGGTGACGTCTATGGTCTCTCGGTGGCGATATATGGAGATTATTATGGCCAGGCCCACCGCCACCTCGGCGGCGGCCACCACCATAACGAAAATAGCAAAGACCTGCCCCGTCAGCAGCAGGGGCACGATATAGCGGGAGAAGGCGACCATGGCGATGTTGACCGCATTGAGCATAAGCTCAATAGACATCAGGATGACTATGGCGTTGCGCTTGGACAGGGCGCCATAGAGCCCGATGGAGAAGATGATTGCCGAAAGTATCAGATAATGCTCTAAACCCACGCTCATTGTTTACTTCTCCCTCACCAGGACGATAGCCCCCAGAATTGCCGCCAGCAGGAGAATAGGGGCAATCTCCACGGGCAGGATAAAGCCCCCTTCGCCGAAAAGCAGCTCGGCGATGGCCGGGGTGGTCGGCTCCAGGGGCGGGACTCCCGATACCTGCCAGGTGGTATTGAGCAGGGCGAAAGCCACCCCACCGAAGAAGAGCACGGCAACGATGAAAGCCGGAATCCGCAGTTTGCCCGAGGGGCTGCCCCGCCGGACTTCCCTGGTCAGCATGATAGCCAGGATAATCAATACCGATATGGCGCCGACATATATCAAAATCTGCACCGCCGCCAGGAAGTCGGCGCTCAAGGTTATATAGATTCCAGCCACCGCCAGGAAACAGAGCACCAGTGACAGGGCCGCCCGGAAGACGTCGCGGAGGGAGACCACGGCTAGTGCGGCGCCTACCCCCACTACCGCCAGTATCCAGAAGGCAATGTCAACGCCCATTACCTCTTCCCCCTATCATTGTCCAGAAGTAACGACTGCTTGGGTAAGGCGGCGGCAACCTCGGGGCGGGCATAGCCGCTGGGCTGGCGCTCCGCCGAGGCTAATAAAGCCTCATTAGCCATCACCAGCTCCCCCCGCCGATACTTAGCCCGCTCGTAGCTGTAGCCCATGAAGAGGGCATCGTAGGGGCAGGCCTCCACGCACAGCCCGCAAAAGATGCAGTAGCCGGTATCGACCTCGAACTTCTCAACCTGGTATTTATTCTCATCAATCATGACCGAGGTTACAATCTCAATGCTCCCCTGAGGGCAGGTCTTGGCGCAGGTAGCGCAACCGGTGCACTTATCTTTATCCCAGATAAGCTCGTTACCCCGAATCCGGCGCGAGGTGTTGAGCCTCTGCTCCGGGTACTGGGTGGTTACCGGACGCCTCAGCAGGTGCCTTATCGTTACCGCTAAGCCCTTGGCGATGCCTATTCCGTAACGCTCAAACTTCAACTCTACCCCAGCCTAACTTAAAGAGTCTTGACCACAGGAGTATCAGGACTATCATGATAGCAAAATTAATCGGCACCAGCACCCAGGGTGAAACTGAAGGCCAGGCCAATATCTCCACGGCGGTGATAATCAGGTTCAACAGGGACAGGGGGAAGAGGAACTTCCAGGCCAGCGCCATCAGCTGGTCGATTCTGACCCGGGGTACGGTGGTCCTTATCCACACCATAACGAAGAATACCAGCCCGACCTTGACCAGGAACCAGAGCCAGGGGGGCAAGAGGGGGCCTCTCCAGCCGCCCAAGAAAAGGGTGGTGACGATGGCCGATATTGCCAGCGCCTCGCCGTATTCCACCAGATAGAAAAGGGCGAACTTCATCCCCGAGTACTCAATGTGAAAGCCGGCCACGAGCTCGGAGTCGGCCTCCATGAGGTCGAAGGGGGCGCGGTTAATCTCGGCCAGGGCGCCGATGAAAAAGAGGAGAAAGCCCAGCGGCTGTAACAGGATAAAGGGAACATCCTGAGCCATCACTATCTGCTGCATGGAGAGCGAGCCGGTAAGCAATATAACGCCGACGACAGACAGCACCACCGGTATCTCGTAGCTGACCACGGCCGCTACCTGGCGCATGGCGCCGAGGAGGGAGTACTTGTTGTTGGAAGCCCACCCCGCCATGAACACCCCCACCGTAGCCACCGAGCTGATAGCCACGATATACAGAATGCCGATATTGAGGTCGGCCAGGATGGCGCCGCCCTGGAAGGGGACCACGGCAAAAATCATCAGCACCGGCACCACCGCCACCAACGGCGCCAGCCAGTGGACGACCTTATCGCCCTTAGCCGGAACGATGTCTTCTTTGAGCATCACTTTAAGTCCGTCGGCGGCCGGCTGGAAAATGCCGAAGGGCCCGGCGCGGTTGGGCCCGAGCCTGGCCTGCATAATCCCCATCGCCCGGCGCTCAAGCCAGACGAAGACCATGAACATAAGCAGGACGAAAACGATGATGATAACGGCAAATATGGCCCAGTGCGCCCAGAAGTTGCCCGGCCAGTCCGGAGGCAGTGTTGTCATTGTCATCATCGGTCCACCTCGGCCAAGCAGATATCAATACTGCCGAAGATAAGGATAAGGTCGGCCACCTTCCAGCCCCGCATCATATCGCTTAAGGCGGTCAGGTTGATCAGGGTCGGCGCCCGCACGTGAAAACGATATGGGGCGATGGAGCCGTCCGAGACCAGGTAGAAGCCAAGGTCGCCGCGGGGGGCTTCAATATGAGCGTAGGCCTCCCCCGCCGGCGGGTAAATAATATGGGGCACTTCGCTCCTCACCTCGCCCTGGGGTAAGCCCTTCATCGCCTGATTTAAGATGCGCAGGCTCTGGCGCATCTCTTCAATTCTTACCCGGTAGCGGTCATAGCAATCACCGGCAGTGCCGGTAGGAATATCAAAATCAAAGCGGTCATAGATAGAGTAGGGGTCGGCCTTGCGGATGTCCCACTTGACCCCGCTGGCGCGGAGCACCGGGCCGCTGGCCGAAATATTGACGGCCAGTTCTTTGGGCAGGATGCCGACGCCCTTGGAGCGCGCCAGCAGTATCTCGTTCTCTTTGAGCAGCCATTCGTACTCGTTAATCCAGCCCGGCATCTCCTTGACGAACTTCTTCAGCGCTGGCATGAACTCCTCAGGGATATCCTGGCTGACGCCGCCGACCCTCATATAGTTATAGGTCAGGCGCTGGCCGCAGACCATGTCAAAGAGGTCTAAAATCCTCTCCCTTTCGCGGAGCATATAGAGAATAGGGGTCATAAAGGCGCCGCAGTCGTTGAGGAAAGCGCCGACGGCAACCAGGTGGCTGGCGATGCGCTGGAGTTCGGCCATAATTACCCTGATGTACTCCGCCCGCTCCGGGACGGCAATCCCGGCCAGCTTCTCCACCGCCAGGCAGTAAGCCAGGTTGTTGCTCATCGAGGCCAGGTAGTCCAGGCGGTCGGTCAAGGGGATGCAGCCGCCGTAGGTCCTCTCCTCAGCCAGCTTCTCAATGCCGCGGTGGAGGTAGCCGAAGACCGGCTCCATGTCAATGATGACCTCGCCGTCCAGGGTGACCCTCATGCGGAAGACGCCGTGGGTGCTGGGATGGACGGGGCCGAAATTGACCACGAAGGGTTCGGTCTTGACTATTACTTCTTTAGTAGCTGCCATCGTCTTAAGATTTACCTGCTACCCCTCCCCTTAAGTTTTTCTTCCCACCCTGGCCCGCCCAAAAGGGCTGCACCCTCTTGAACTCTCTTTTCCCCCTCCCCGAAGGGTGGGGGGTAAGCCTCTCTTACATTCCCTCCCTTAAAAAGGTTAAGGGCAAAGCCTTTGAGGGTGGGTTAGGGTGGGAAGCAAGACCTCTAAAACCCCCCTCTTTTATTCCCCTACCCCTTTCTTGTTAAGAGCAGCGGGCAGGAAAAGCTCTAAAATTGTTAAAAAATCTCCTTTACAGAAAATCCTTGCGCAGGGGATGCCCTTCAAAGCCCTCCCAGAGGACGATGCGCTTCAGATTGGGGTGCCCCTCAAAGCTAATCCCCATAAGGTCGTAGATTTCCCTCTCCTGAAAATCAGCGCCCCGCCAAAGACTGACCACCGAGGGCAGGACAGGGTTATCGCGGTCATAGCACCTGGTCTTTACCACCAGGCCGTGGTTATGTTTTAGCGAGGTAAGCTGGTAGACCACCTCAAAGTAGTCATAGTAATCAACGGCGGTGATGGCGGTGAGGTAATCAAAGTCAAGCCCGGGGGTGCTCTTCAGGTAAGCGGCTACCTCAAGTAATGAATCGCCCTTGACCAGCAGGCTGTCTGCCCCCGACTCGATAACGCTCTCGGGGAAACGTTTCTCGATTTGCCTGGCTATCTTTTCACCAGAAAGGGCTAGCGTCATCTCTATTCACCATCCCCGGAGGTAATACTCATTTTGGCTATCTTTTTATGTAACATTCCTATACCGTAAAGCAGGGCTTCAGGGCGGGGCGGACAGCCGGGCACATAGACATCGACCGGGATTATGCGGTTATACCCCGGCACCACGCTATAAGAGGAGCGAAAAATGCCGCCGCTGATGGCGCAGGCCCCCATGGCTATCACCCACTTCGGCTCCGCCATCTGGTCGTAGATTCTCTTCACCTGGGGCGCCATCTTCCAGGTGAGGGTGCCGGCGGTAATCATCAGGTCGGCCTGGCGCGGCGAGGCACGGACAATCTCCATGCCGAAGCGGGAAATATCGAAGCGAGAGGCGGCCGTGGTCATAAACTCAAAGGCACAGCAGGCCGGGAAACAGAACACCGGCCACATCGAAGAGCGCCGCCCCCAGTTGATTACGGCATCCACCGTGGTCAGCAGGATATTGCGCTTGAGCTCCTCATCCAGCCAGCCGTCGGGGTCGGGGATAGTCTCTTGAGAGCGAGCAATCAGCTCGTTTATCGCCTTGCCCTCAACCTCATCGAGCTTACGGCTGGAATAGACCTCGTCTACTTCCATTCCAGCACCTTCTTCTTCCAGGCATAGATATAGCCGATAACGACGACGCCAATAAAAATCAGCACGGCGATAAGTCCGAAAAGCCCCAGCCCTTTCAGTTCAACCGCCCAGGGGTAGAGGAAAACGACCAGGATGTCAAGGGCGATGAACAGCAGGGCGTAGAAATAATAGCGGAAGTTAAAGCGCACCCAGGCCGTGCCTATGGTATCCATGCCGCACTCAAAGGTGGAGCTTTTGACCGGATTGGGCTTATAGGGAACAACCTGCATGTACTTGGGGAACGAGGGAAGACGGGGAACGAATTTGGAAAGGAAGGGATAGCGGGTCTGCAGAAACTGGTTCAAGCGGCGGAAGTAGATGACCAGGCGCGCTGGCAGGCTGAGGGAAAAGGGAAGAAGAATAGTGGTAAGGGCAAAGAAAATGGCAACTACCAGAAGTAAGCCGATGTAGCCATAATCCGCCAGCAAGTATATTCCTCCCTATCTAGCGATGACGGCTACCAGTATATCATACTCAACTTTTTTAGGGCAAGAGTTTCGGGCATTGGAAAGCAGGTTTTGACTTAGGTATTTTCACCCTATGGCTTTTTAAGGCGGAACTTTTTCGTCCCACCCAGACCCACCCTTCGGAGCGTCGCTCCTTAAACCTCGGGGAGAGGGCTCTTTAGGTTTTGTTTCCCATACCCACCCACCCTAGAGGGGTTAGCCCCCTCTTTTAAAACCCCTTAAAATAGCGGTTTAAGAACAAAGCCTACGGGGCGGGCCGGGTGGGAAGAGAGACCAAAGTTAAAAAACCCCTTTAACCCTTTTGAATCTTTTCCCACCCACCGCCCTTAAAGGAAGGAATGCTTAACCCCCCACCCTTCGGGGTGGGGCATAGAGAGTTGTAAGAGAGGTAAAACCTCTTTTGGGTGGGCTAGGGTGGGAAGAAAGACCTGGGGGCGGGGCAAAGCCCCCGTATTGACCTCTTCTCTATAACCTAATATCATAGTAAAGAGCAAAAATGATGCGAGTTATTGCCGGCACCGCCAAAGGACACCACCTCAAAGTGCCCAAGGGAACGGGCACCCGCCCGGCCACCGACTTAGTGCGAGGGGCAATCTTCTCCATCCTGGAAACCGCCGCCAGCGACTGGTCAAAGGTGCTCGACCTCTTCTCCGGCAGCGGCGCCCTGGGCATTGAAGCCCTGTCTCGCGGCGCCGGCTGGGTCGACTTTGTTGAACAAGAGCCGCGATGTTGTAGTATAATCAGGGAAAACCTGAAAAAGACAAGGCTCACCGAAAAATCTCATGTTTATTGCTGTAGCGTGGCTAAAGCAATTTCCTTTCTGGAGGAGGAGTATAGCATTATACTGATGGACCCACCGTATGCCGATTCGTCTATAGGCAGCCTGGTGCAGCAACTGGCAAACTCCAAGCTGGTCGGGGTTGAGTCAATCGTAGTGGTGACGCACTCTCCCCGCCTCCCCCTGGAAGCATCATACGCCCCCCTGCAGCGGCTAAAAGAGCGTCGCCACGGCGATAGTTGCATCGCATTATACCAAAAGGAGGGCAAGTCTTGAATATTGCTATCTATCCGGGCAGCTTCGACCCCATAACCAACGGTCACCTTGATATCGCCACCAGGGCGGCCAAGCTCTTTGACAAGCTAATCATCGGCGTCTACGACACCCCCAATAAGCCCGTTCTGTTCTCTACCCAGGAGAGGGCGGAACTCATCAGTCAGGCCATAGCCCACCTGCCCAATGTTGAGGTGCAGCCCTTCAGCGGGCTTACCGTCGACTTCGCCAAGAAGGTAAAAGCCAAGGCTATGGTGCGGGGCTTGAGAATGAGCGCCGACTTTGAGCGGGAATTTGATATGGCCATGATGACCAAGAAGCTCTACCCCGAGCTGGAGTTCGTCTGCCTGATGTCAAGGGTGGAATACCAGTTCTTAAGCTCCAGCTTGCTTAAGGAGGCAGCCAGCCTGGGCGGCGACATTGCCGACCTTGTCCCCAAGCCGGTGAGCTCAGCCCTAAGGAGAAAGTTCCAGGGTAAAGCTTAAAAACCACTTTACCGGAAGAAATCGCGCACCGAGTCGAACTCGGCGGGGAGCAGCGCCAGCACCATGGGGAAGCGGTCCAGCAGGAACCGCGCCAGGACCGACCCCTCGATAGTATCGCCACTGCCTAAAAACTTGACCCAGATGGCTAAAACGGCGCCGCAGAATAGAGTCCCCAGAAAAAGGCCGAAGACGGCGCCACCCAGCCGATTGACCCAGCCCAGCATCACCACCGAAGTCAGCCACTTCAACAGCAGCGCCAGCAAAAGGGCCACCACTATCACCGCGACCAGAATGATGGCAAAGGCGACGACCCTGGCTATACCCTCGTCGCCAATAAAGGACAAATGCTGGGAAAGAGGGATATAGTAGCGCCCGGCCAGGAATACGCCAACGATTATCCCCACCAGGAAAAGGGCGGCCCGGATAAGCCCGATCCACAGCCCCAGGAAGGTGGCGATAACTATTATTACCAGAATAACAATATCAAGCCAGTTCATCGCTCTGCTTTAACAGGACTACCCCCCTAATTTTCTGGCTCTATCGTAAGCCGCCTTGACCGCCTGGCTAATCAGCCGGGAGAACTGGCCCTTCTCCAGACGGAGCAGGGCCTCGGCGGTGGTGCCGCCGGGAGAGGTAACCCTCCGGCGCAGTTCAGCCGGTTCTTCGCCCGAAGCCTGAATAAATCGGCTCGAGCCGAGCATGGTCTGCAGCACCATCTCCTTAGCCATATCCCGGGGAAGGCCAATCTCTACGGCGGCATCAACCAGCGACTCCACCATCAAAAAGAAATAGGCGGGGCCGCTGCCGCTGACCGCCGTGGCCATATCGAGGTAGCCTTCATCATCAACATAGAGCTCCCTGCCCATCGCCCCCAGGATAGCCCCGGCCAGCCCTTTCTGCTCTTCGGTTACCTCGGCGGTTGCCGTCCAGACGCTCATCCCCTCCCCAATCTGGGCCGGAGTATTGGGCATAGCCCGGACGATAGCGCCGTGCTTCAGCCCTCCCGATAAGGTATCTATTCTGGCGCCGGCGATAATGGATATTACCAGCTGAGCGGATTTGAGCCGACCGTTAAGCTCGGCCATGACCCCAGGCAGGTTCTGCGGTTTAACCGCCAGCACGACAATGTCTTTACCCGAGATAGCCTCCAGATTGCTCTTCTTGACCGCCACGCCGTATTTCTGCTGGAGATGTTCAAGGCGGGCTGGACTGACATCGCCCACCTGGATAGATTCCGGTTTAGACAGACCTTCTTCCAGAATAGCCGCCAGCATCGCCTCCCCCATATTGCCCCCGCCGATAAAGGCTATTTTCATATCAATCACACTCCACCTTATTATAATACATTTTGGCTTTTCTTACCCTACCCCTATTGCCAACGACGGTTTTTGCTCCCACCCTGACCCACCCATATAAGCTAGGCTTCTATAACTTTCTCTCCCCCTCCCCCCAGCGGGGTGGTATTCCCCTTCTCCCCCAGTAAATAGCGAAAGGTTAGCCACCAGCCCCCATAGGGTGGGTTTGGGTGGGAAGTAAGACTCTGGCTAAAAACGGGGCGGGAAAAGATTTAAAACAATCACCGCACCACTAGATTGACCAGCCTACCGGGAACATATATCGTCTTTAAAACCTCTTTGCCCCCGATGTAAGACTTGACCCGCGGCGACTCAAGCGCCTTCTCTTTAGCCTCGTCTTCGGTGATGGATGCCGGCACCGCAATACGGTCTCTCAACTTGCCGTTGACCTGCACCACCAGGGTAATCTCCTCGTCCCTGGCTAATTCCTCATCCCACTTGGGCCAGCTCTGGTTATGGATGCTGTAATCGTGGCCTGTCTGCTGCCAGAGCTCCTCGGCGAGGTGGGGGGCGGTGGGGGCTAAAAGCAGGAGCAGGGTATCTATCGCCTCTTTCCAGGCGGTGACATCAATCTTGCCTTCATCCCTGGCAGCGGCCAGATAATTGGTGAACTCCATGAGGGCGGCTATCATGGTGTTTAAGCGCAGTTTTTCCAGGTCCTGAGTTACCCTCCTGATGGTCTGGTGAGTAAAGCGGGCTAAGTCCCGCTCCGCTTTTTCCCTGTCGGCAGGACTTGTTTTACCCCCCTCACCGTACCCCCCGGTGACCAGGTTCCAGAGGCGGTTGAGCCAGCGGCTGATGCCGCTGATGCCGCTGTCGTTCCATTCGCCGCCCTGCTCCCAGGGGGCGACGAACATGAGGTAGGCGCGCACGGCATCGGCGCCCAGCTCGGAAACATACTCGTCGGGGGTGATGACGTTGCCCCTGGACTTGCTCATCTTCTGCTTCTCGGCGATAATAACCCCCTGGTTGAATAAGCGGGCAAAGGGCTCGCCAAAGCCGACCAGTCCCATGTCCCGTAGCGCCTTGATAAAGAAGCGGGCGTAGAGAAGGTGCATCACGGCGTGCTCGGCGCCACCGGTATAGAGGTCTACCGGCATCCAGTATTTCACCTTTTTAGCGTCGAAGGCGGCTTTGTCATCATGGGGGCTGGCATAGCGCAGGAAATACCACGATGAGCACATGAAGGTGTCCATGGTGTCGGTCTCCCGCTTGGCCGGAGAGCCGCACTTAGGGCACCTGGTTTTGACGAATTCATCATTGTACTTTAGCGGGGACTCACCGGTGGGCTTGAACTCGGCGTCCTCAGGTAACAGCACGGGGAGGTCTTTTTCGGGGACGGGGACGACGCCGCACTTATCGCAGTAAATCATGGGGATGGGCGCCCCCCAGTAGCGCTGGCGGGAGATAAGCCAGTCGCGGAGGCGGTAGGTTATAGCCCGCCTTCCCCAACCTTTATTCTCCAGAAAACCGGAGATGGCTTCGGCACCCTTTTCGCTGGAAAGTTTGTTGAACTGGTCTGAATTGACCATGGTGCCCGGCTCGATATAGGCTGCCTCTAATTCCCCACCGCTCCAGTCCGGCGGCGCCACCACCACCCTGATGGGCAGGCTATACCTCTTAGCGAAGGCAAAGTCGCGCTCGTCGTGGGCGGGCACGGCCATCACCGCCCCGGTGCCGTAGCCCAGGAGCACGTAGTCGGCAATCCAGATGGGCACCTTCTCGCCGTTAAGCCGGTTGAGGCAGTAAGCCCCGATAAAAACGCCGTCCTTTTCCCTTTCGGTGGATAGCCTCTCTATCTCGGTCTGGCGGCGGGACTTGGCGATATAGGCCTCGACCTCTTTCCTTTTCTCCGCCGAGGTCAGCTTTTCCACCAGCGGGTGCTCCGGAGCTAAGACCATAAAAGTTACGCCGAAGACAGTATCGGGGCGGGTGGTAAAGACCCTGATTTCTTTATCATCCACATCGGGATGGTCAAGGGTGAAGGATATCTCGGTGCCGGCGCTCTTGCCTACCCAGTTTCTCTGCATTATCTTTATCCGCTCCGGCCAGTCGATGCCGTCGTGCTCCATAAGCTCGTCGGCGTACCTGGTGATGCGGAAGAACCACTGCTCTAAGTCCCGCCGGGTAACCGCCGCCCCACAGCGCTCGCAGAAGCCCTCCACCACCTGCTCATTAGCCAGCACCGTCTGGCACTGAGGGCACCAGTTGACCTGGGCCTTCCCCCGGTAAGCCAGGCCGTGCTCGTATAATTTCAGGAAGAACCACTGCGTCCACTTATAGTATTCGGGCAGGCAGGTGATGACCTCGCGGCTCCAGTCGTAGATGGCGCCCATGCTCTTGAGCTGGCGGCGCATGTTCTCTATGTTCTGCATCGTCCAGACAAAGGGGTGAATGCCGCGCTTGATAGCCGCATTCTCAGCGGGCAGGCCGAAGGCGTCAAAGCCCATGGGGTGAAGCACGTTATAGCCCTGCATCCTTTTGAAACGGGCGTGGACATCGGAGGGGGCCATGGCATACCAGTGCCCGATGTGGAGGTCGCCCGAGGTGTAGGGGAACATGGTCAGGGCATACCACTTGGGGCGGGGGTCGTCATCGCTGACCTGGTAGAGTTTGTCCTCCGCCCAGCGCTGCTGCCACTTCTTTTCAATTTCCTGGGGGTTATAGTTAGCCGCCATTTTACTGGGGCTAATTGTAGCAAGATTATAATTGAGGCGCAATGTTGGGGGGGGGTTACTTAATCTCTTGGCAACATTTCACGGTTCTGCTAACAATAACTCTTTTTGAATAATTGTGGAAATATGCTAATCTTAAATTAGTCTAAAAATACGACCAGGAAGGGGAAAGTGATGGGAAAAGCGATAAGGTTCGTTAAAAATCAGCTTACTTTTCTATTGTTTGGTTTCGTTTTTTGGCTTCCAGTTGCAGTGTTGATTTATATAATTGTTTTTCTGTTCACTAATGTAGAAGACATTGGAAGAAAATTTTTAAACCTCTTTATCCCGGAACAGTTTGTTTATGCCGGTTTTGGCATCGTGCTTGGCATACTAATTGTGTATTTGTCGGGAATCGTATTGAAATTAACAAAAGTCGGGAGAGTCTTTTCTAAGATTCCAGTTTTAGGCCTCTTTTTTGGAGCCGGCGAAATAATGACTATTGATCGACTAATTCATCTGAGTCCCTGTCTCTTTTTATATTCACCGACCTGTCTTTCTTATGGTTGGATACTCTCGGAGGAAAAGGTTAAATTAAGCAAAGAAAAAGCTACTTTCACTCTGGTAAATGTTTATTATCCAAACGTTCCAACTCTTGTTACCGGTCAGGTTTTCCCGGTAAGAAAAGGTACGGTCATCAAACTTGGTAATTCCTCGAAAGAAATAATTGATCTTTTGCTTTATGCCTTCCGAAGCCCACCTGATCTTAAATATCTTCCTTGGGAAGATGAATCTCAGGAAGATTTTGAAAAAAGAGCGAACTCTTTCGGTCTATACTTAAACACTGATGTACGCCCGAACAACAGGCCCAAGGAAAACAGGGGGAGGGGAGGAGAGCAAAGCCCCCTTTAACCCTTTTAGAGCTTTTCCCACCCGCCGCCCTTAAGGATAACATCGCTTAAGCGCCGATGCTTGACAAACACCATCCATCCCTTTTATAAGAGGAGAATGCGCAGCTTTTTTCACTTCTCCCCCACACCCAGAATCCTGTTCTTCTTCATTGCCATAGTTATTAAGCTCGTTGCCGCCGCACTCTCGGCTATCGGCTTTGTTCTAAGCAATCCCATCCTTATGATTAGCGGCGTTTTCGTTTGGCTGGTCTGGTTTGCCGCCCTGCTCTTGATAGCCGTGCCCAAAGCGGACCAGTTTCTAAGGAACCAGATGCGCTGGCTCAAGCCCACGGCGCTAATCATCTTCATCGTTTTAGTCCTCACCGGAGCCAGCCTGTTCGTGGTAGTATCTGTCGTCGATTCGGAGCCGGCCCAGATCGACCAAGCGGACGGGGACACCGAACAGGTACTTACCTCTTTTGACCGTATCTTTGCCTACAACGACGCCACCGCCCTCTGCCATCAAGCCACCGACAACCTCCTGGACGGCGAGAACCCATACGCCGAAGCCAATATCGTCAGCGCCATGATTGAATTCAATGGTTCTTTTGACAAACTGACTCCACTACGAGAAGGTATCTTTGCCGAGGTCTTCCCCTACCCCGATACGGCCCAGCTGGAGCAGCTGTGGCAGGAGGCGGTAGAGGACCCCGAGGATATTCCCGTCGAACTCGAGTCCAAGCTGGGCTATCCCGCCGGCAGTTTTCTATTACCGGCCCCTTTCGTCCTGCTGGGCATAGGCGACTTAAGAATAATCTACTTCATTCTGGTCCTGCCGGCACTGGCTTATGTTATCTGGCGGGCTCCGCGGAACCTGCGGATACTTTTGCTGGGAGCCCTTCTTATCAGCCTCGAACTATGGCTTTCTTTAGCCGCCGGAGAAACCGGATTCCTCTACTTTCCCTTCCTGCTCCTGGCCTGGATACTGCCCAGGAAAAACCTCTGGCTGTCCGCCCTGTTCATGGGACTGGCAGTGGCTACCAAGCAGGTGGCCTGGTTCTTCGTGCCTTTCTATCTCATCCTCATCTTCAGGACAGAGGACTTAAAAGGGCTGATTAAGGTCGCGGCTATTATCGCCGCCGTATTTTTAGTGACCAACGCGCCGTTTATGGCAATGGACCCGGAGCTTTGGTTAACCTCGGTAATGGCCCCGGCAATGGATAACCTGTTCCCGCTGGGTGTCGGCATTGTATCGCTGGTTAGCGGCGGCTTTCTGGAAATTCAATCGCCCCTCATATTCACTATTCTGGAGGTCTGCCTTTTCGTCCTGGCCGTTATCTGGTACTTCTTCAACTGCCGCCGCTATCCCTACGCCGGCCCGATACTGTCCGTCTTGCCGCTATTCTTCGCCTGGCGCAGTCTCTGGGGCTACTTTTTCTATGTGGATATCATAGTCCTGGCGGCTATTTTAATAAACGAGTACGGCATGAAATCTGCCGCACAACCTGGCGCTGCTCTTATACCACCGGGGAACAAACAGGCGGCAGGCGGGTAATGTTTTCCGGATTGGTGGTGGAGCTGGGGGGATTCGAACCCCCTACCTTTTGACTGCCAGT